>Ga0172379_10008862_pt1 | contig 12550 bp, 12 predicted proteins | sample GrowelOW334metaG_FD_119756 | JGI IMG/M metagenome (GOLD analysis project Ga0172379, IMG submission 119756) | Groundwater microbial communities from an aquifer near a municipal landfill in Southern Ontario, Canada - Groundwater well OW334 metaG | ecosystem: Environmental > Aquatic > Deep... | reverse complement strand
GTCAGCTGGAGCTACGATATGGTCGGTTATTCGGCCGATATCACCGGCGGGGCGGTCGCCCGCATCCTGGAGATCATCCGCCAGATCAATCCCAAGATCCGCTACTTCCAACCAGTCACTTCGAATATGTTCGGCTTGACCGACAGCATCACGCAAAATGAAACAACATCATTTAACCCACAAAGCCCTTACGCTTGCGCCAAGACACTGGCTTATTACTTTACCCGTTACTACCGCAATTCTTACGGCATTTTCGCTTCGATCGGCATACTTTATAACCACGAATCGCCCCGACGGACTCCAGAGTACGTGACCCGCAAGATCACGCAATCGGTGGCCAGGATATCTCTCGGCAAGCAGGATAATCTAGCCCTGGGCGACCTGACCGCCAAGATCGACTGGGGCTATGCGCGGGAATATATGGAGACTGCCTGGCAAATACTTCAACTCGACCAGCCGGACGATTTTATTATCGCCACCGGCGAAGCGCATTCGGTTAGGGAGTGGGTCGATAAATCCTTTGCTGTCGTCGGGCTCAAAGCCGATGACCATGTCGTTTCTGACCCGAGATTTATGCGGCCGACCAAAACCTCCGCTTTGATCGGTGACATTTCCAAGGCAAAAAAGACCTTCGGTTACGATCCCAAATACAAGATCGATAAGCTGGTCAAGCTGATGGTTGAGACTGATCTCAAGAACGAAAAATGAGCCCGATAAAAATATCTGTCTGCATTACTACCCGTAACCGCGCCAAGTTTATCGGTGAAGCGCTCGACAGCATTATCTCCCAGGCCAATGATGAGGTCGAGATAGTCATTGTCGATGGAGCTTCGACCGATAATACCAAGGAAGTGGTTGAAAGCTACCAAAAGAAATCCAAGAATTTGGTCTATCACCGGGAAGCCGAAAACCACGGCGTCGACCGCGACATGGCTAAGACACTTCAGTTGGCACGCGGCGAGTACTGCTGGCTTTTTTCCGATGACGACACCTTTAAGCCTGGTGCTTTCAAACGGATGCTCAAGGAGATCGAATCCGGCTGTGAAATATACCTGTGCAACATCACCTCCTGTGACCACGAGATGCGCCCGATAAGAGAACGGTATTGGCTGGACAAGAAAACCAACGACAGGACCTTTGCGCTTCATAACAAAAAGGAGCTCATCGAGTACTGCAACCTAGCCAATTCGATCGGCGCGCTCTTCAGCTATTGGAGCGCGGTTGTGGTCAAAAGAGAAGCGTGGCTGAAGACCGGTTTTCTCGACGAGTTCGACGGCTCGGCCTACGCGATGGCGGCCACGCTGCTATCGTTCCTCAACCGCCAATGCCGACTGAAATATATAAGGGATTCATTGGTTTTGTGGCGAAGCGACAACGAAAGTTTCCAGCACGCCGGCGGGCTGGTAAAAAGGTTCCTGCTCGACTTTGACGGATATATGAGATTAGCCGACAAATACCTGCTGGCTAATGATAAATCGAGGGAAGCGTTCCTAACGGTCATGACCCGCGAACACCCTTGGTACACGATCGTTAACGTAACTTCCCAGATCAATAACGCCGAACAGTGGCGCTCTTTCCGGGAGAAAATGCTTAAATTCGGCTACAGCCCCAGCATGGCGGCGATTTGCTATGCCCTAGGGCGATATAAAAAGCTGATCTCATTGGGAGTAACGATAAAACGCAAACTAGTCCGGGCGGGCTTTCTTCGATGAAAAAGTTCCTGCTAATAAATATCCCTTCTACAGAAAACGCATACAATAGTTTTGAGGATTTTGCCGCTATCCCTTTACCGGTTGGACTCATTACGATTGCTGCTGTTCTTGAGACCTTAGGCTATGAAGTTAAAATCATCGATGGCGATGCCGAACGGCTTAACTTTGAAGAAACACTATCTTGGGTAATTAAAGAAGCCCCTGATTATGTTGGTTCAACTACCATGACCGCGACCATGGATATTACCGGGAAATTTTATGCAAAGCTCAAGAAAGAACTTTCGAAAGTTAAAATTATTGTTGGTGGTCCGCACGTTTCCGCCGTGCCGGAGCAGACCTTGCGAGAATTTGCCGCCATCGACATAGTGGTCGTTGGCGAAGGAGAAGAAACAATTGCTGAATTGATGCCCATTCTAGCCTCTGGCGGGGAATTGGTTGCCGTAAAAGGCCTTGTTTTTAGGGAGAATAGCCGGATCATCAAAACGGGAAACAGGGCACCCATAAGGGATCTCGGCACCACACCAATCCCGGCTTTCCACTTGCTAAAATTCGATTTGTACCGTTCCTACGGGTGGAATGGCTGGCTCAACGGGGTACGCTCGCCGATCGGAGTTGTTTTTACATCAAGAGGCTGTATAGGAAAATGCAATTTTTGCGGAGCTCGCTGCGTTTTTGGCCAAGGCATGCGGTTTTTCCCGATAGATAAGATCAAGGAGGAGATCGACCTGCTTGTTAATAAGTATAATATCCGCATCCTTTATTTTCAGGATGACACATTTACTGTAAACCGAAAAATGGTCAAGGATATCTGCGATTACTTGATTACTAAGGGCTACAACCGCAAGTTAGAGATCATGGTCTCGGCTCGGGTGGATACAATGCATGAGCCAACCCTAAAAATAATGAGGCAAGCGGGTATTCGGTGGATCTGTTTTGGGGTTGAGAGTGGGGATCAAAATATCCTTGACAGAATGGATAAGGGCACAACTCTTAAGCAAATTAGACAGGCATTCGAGCTAGTAAATAAACTGGGTTTTTGTGTTGTCGGGAATTATATGATTGGCAGCTTGGACGAGACAAGGGAAACCGCAATGGAAACCATCGATTTGGCTTGCAAATTAAAACAAGATTATGCCTCTTTTTCCATTGCCATTCCTTTCCCAGGGACTAAGCTTTACCAGTATTGCTTGGACAATTCGATTAAATTACCAGCCTGGAATGAGTTTGGGAACGTTAACACCCCTCCCATACCATTAAATAATTCGCTTGATGCCGAAAGCCTGATGCAATTGCGATTGATCGCTGTAAATCGTTTTTTTAAAAGACCGTCATACATATTATCCTTGTTGCGGAAATTTAATGCCAGGGTAATTATAAGGGATTTCATAAAAATGTATTTTGCAATTAAGAAAGAAAGAAAAGCCGGCAGATTTTAAGGTTTAATAGGCGATTTTGTAAAAGAATTGGTAATAATTCGCAAATAATGCTAATACTGCTAATACTGAGGAACAAGATATCGATGAATAAGATTAAAATATTATTACTTATATTTTTATTAGCTATCGCCATCAGGGTTGGCCTTAATATTGTAAAGCAAGAATTCGTATTGCATAGACCGTTTGTTGCAAAAGAGATCAATACAGAAGATGAAAGAACTGATTCCGATGCCGTGTGGTACATTGAAGCAGCAAAGGGTTTTCTTAAGGGAAAGGGGGTCGTCTCCATGACTACGGACTGTGTACATTATGACAACCACGGCGATTTCCCCATAAATGGCGATAAAAACATCTTAGACGATAAATATTATGCTCATCGTAACATTCCCCCCCTTTATCCTTTGTTTTTAGCCTTTTGCTTTTATTTGGGAGGGGCAAATATGTTAGCTTATTTTATCCCGCAGCTTGTAATCAGTTCGTTGACATGCTTGATAATATATCTTATTGCTGAAGAAATATTTGACCGAAGGACCGCTTTGTGGGCAGGCTTGCTGATGGTTTTTTATCCCGATTTGATTTTTTGGATGAATTTTGCGCGCACGGAAACTTTGTTTATATTTTTACTATCCTTAGGTTTTTTGCTGCTAATAAAAGGCAATTCTAAGGGCAATATATTCCTAATTTGCATGAGTGGAGTTGTTTTGGGGCTGGCCTGTTTAACCAGGATTACCCTCATCTTCTTTTTGCCAGTGTTTTTTATCTGGCTGGCCTATTATTTCTCAAAAGATAAAAAGGAAAGCCTCAAAGTTGCTTTGTGTATGATTTCGATTGCTGCTTTGATTCTATTGCCCTGGGCTTTACGTAATTACTATTTATTTGGGCAATTTACGGTTTTTAGCGAAGAAGCTCGGATTTTGACAATGACCATTGGGCAACAATATCCTTATTCGGCAATCAATTTCAGCTATGCCTCGCACAAAACTACTTTCATGCAGACAATTTCATTTATAAGATATAATTTCAGGGAATATGTTATTAGCTGTGGCTATCGTTTAGCGATATTATTGAGCCCCTTTACTGCTGGTATGAAGCCGTTAGCAAAACTTTATAAGGGGTTGTGGTGGCTCCTCATTTTTCCAACGGCTTTTTGGGGGATGTTTATTTCACGGAAGGAATGGGGAAGCGGCACCAAGCTTATTTTGATTTTTATTGTTTACCATGTCTTGCTTCACACTGCAAGTTATATGGATTTAGGTTTAATTTACCGTTATCCCATTCAGCCATTTATATGTATTTTTACTGCTTACGGTGTTTGTTCCTTTTTCCCTTCTAAGCCCAACAAGGAAACGGCAAATTAAAACAGGCATATATTATTATGAAACATTTAATTAAACCACCCACTCACGTTCTGCGCAATAAATGCATTGAAGCGATCGTTGACAAGTTGCTGCCGGGCAGATTTCTGGAAATCGGGTCTGGTGTGGGGGAAGAGACAAAAATCTTTTTGCGCAGAGCATTTTATGGGGTCTGTTGCGAAGTCTGCGAGGAGAGCCGGACTGCGCTAGCTGGCAACTTAAGCGAGTATAAAGATAAGATAAAAATAGTCGGGGATTGCGATTCGCTTGCGCCAGGCACTTTCGATTATCTGATTATTTTTGACGTTTTAGAACACATCGAAGCAGATGCCGACACCCTAAAATATTGGACGTCTTTTTTAAAGGCTGGAGGCATTCTCCTGATCGCGGTTCCCGCCCATATGAATGCGCTTGGTAAAAGCGACGAGTTAATGGGACACTTCCGCCGATACGAAAAAAATGGGCTTTTTGAAATAATGACAAAATCCGGCTATCAGTCTATTAAAATATTATCTTATGGATTTCCCTTAATTAATTTTACCCTAAAAGCAATCAATATAATTTACAAACTGGCCCCAAAAACGATAAACGAATATAAGGATATCCCCTCGGAGCGGAAGACTATGCTGAGCGGAGCAAAGAGCCCCGACATTATCAGCCGGTTCTCTTTTTTATTCAATGATTTTATGCTTTTCCCTTTCATCCTGATGCAAAAGATGTTTTTGGGCCTGGACTGGGGTGTTGCCTACGTCGCCTATGGAAAGAAAACGGAAAATGACCGGCGGCTTTCCCACACAAAGCAATGAACTGCCCTTTAATTTCGATTGTTATAGTAAATCACAACAGCAAATCATATTTGACTGAATGTTTTGCCTCGCTTAAGAAACAAACATTTGAGGATTATGAGGTGATATTCATTGACAACGGTTCAACAGATGGATCAACGGAATACATAAAAAGTAATTTCTCGGATTTCACCAGGCTTATTAGATTGCAAAACAACTGTGGTTTTGCTGAAGCGAACAACATCGGGATCAGAACAGCCCGCGGTAAATATGTGGTTTTATTGAATAATGACACTAAAGCCGATCCCTTTTGGCTTCAGGAATTGATAAGAGCAGCCGAAAAAGATGAGCAGATTGGGATGTGCGCGTCAAAAATACTCTTTATGCGCGAACCAACCATGATCGATTCGACCGGAATGGGCATTTATCCGGACGGCACTTCAAAACAGCGTGGTTGGAAGGAGCTGGACAGGGGACAATATGATAATCATTTGGACATACTGCTGCCTAGCGGCTGTGCCGCCTTATACCGTAGGGAAATGCTTGATCAGATCGGTTTATTCGATGAACGGTTTTTTGCTTATTGCGAGGACACCGATCTGGGGTTAAGGGCCCGCCTGGCTGGCTGGAAATGCCGCTTTGTCCCTAAAGCGATCGTTTATCATTTATATGCCGGCTCTTGGCGCCTCTATCCCTTAAGGAAAATATTTTTAATTGAGCGCAACCGGACATTGCTGGTCTGGAAGATGTTCCCATTCTGGACGATCATGAAGAGCTATTACTACTATTTGATTAGATGCGTTTATCATATTTGTGGTATAATTTATCATCGAGGCGAGGTGAGCGAATATCTAACGAATATCCCGCTTTGGTCATTGATTTTGACTGTTATTAGGGCCCAGGTTGAAGCGATCATATTATTGCCAAGTTATTTATTAGGGAGGATTAAAACCAATCGGTCTTTGGTCAAGAAGACAAATATTTACTCTTTGTTAAAAAAATACGCTATTTCCGCCCAAGAGATAACCCTTAAAGGATAAGCAAATGATGGACAGGCTTTTAGTGATAGTCCCAGCTTTTAATGAACAAGAAAATATCGCCAATGTCTTACAGCAAATCCATAATGTTTCTTCGGCTTTTGATATTGTAGTAGTTAACGATGGTTCCGATGACGACACTGAAACTATTGCTAAAAAAGCCGGGGTAAAACTGCTTTCGCACCCCATTAACTTGGGCGCTGGTTCGGCGATTCAAACCGGCTTGAAATATGCCGTCAAAGAAAAATATGACCTGGCTGTGGTAGTTGATGGCGACGGGCAACACGACCCCAAAGATATCCCTAAATTAGTTGAAGCCTTAAAAACGACCTCATCTGACGTTGTAGTAGGTTCCAGGTTTTTAGCAAATGGCTTGAGAGATATCCATTGGGCTCGACGCATCGGTATTTTTTTGTTCGCCAAGATCGCTTCGTTTATCGGTCGTTGCCGAATAACGGACACCACCTCAGGATTCAGGTTATTCAATCAAAGAGCGACAAGGTTTTTGGCCAAGGAAATACCATTTGATTTCCCTGACGCGGACATGCTTTTATCCTTATTGTTTTCAGGCTATAAAATAATTGAAGTGCCGGTAGAAATAAGAGAAAGGCAAGGCGGCCGCTCCATGTATTCCACGTTGAGGTCTATTTACTATCCGTTCAAGGTGATGATCGCGATTTCAGCTGTTTTATTAAGAAGGTTGTTTAAAGGGGGCGGCTAGTCCAATGTCGATTCAAGTTCAAATACTCATTGTTGGTTTCGCTCTTTTGCTTTTGGGCTTTATTTTTGAGCTGCTTAGGCGCAAGAAGCTAAATGAGGCTATGACTTTATGGTGGGTGTTTATTATTATCTTAATGATCTTCTTGACTCTTAATAGTTTTTTGGCGATCAAGATCAGGGAATTATTGGGGGCCGCGCTCCCGAGCTCGGTTCTGCTTTTATTCAGTTTATCTTTCATCTTAGCCATGCTGGTTTATTTTTCGATGAAAATATCGGTTTTATCCAATCAGATCAAGGATATTGCCGAAGATATTGCTATTTTTAAGGCCGATTTTGATCAGAAAAAGGCTGACAAATAATTCATTACTTAATTATTGACCGGCGCGTGAGTACTTTTTAATGAAAAATAAAATCTTGTTTTTCCAGTTCAGTTTTCTACCTGGTTATAAAGCGGGGGGGTCGTTGCGAACCCTGGCTAATTTGGTTGATCATCTAGGCGCTGAATTTGATCTCCGGATCGTCTGCACGGATCGGGATTCCGGTGACGATCAGCCTTATCCGGGGATCAAAATAGGCGAGTGGCAAACGGTCGGACCATCTCAGGTAATGTATCTCTCCCCCCAAAATCGCACACTTAAAGACTTTCGCCAGATTATTCTGGTAACCAAACCGGACCTGGTCTACCTGAACAGTTTTTTCCACCCAGTCTTTAGCCGCCAGCCCCTAATTCTGCGCCGCCTGGGATCTATCCCTAAAATACCGTTTATTATCGCTCCAAGAGGGGAATTTTCGGCAGGCGCAATCGGGTTGAAAAGTTTAAAAAAACACCTCTATATCTATCTTGCCAGGTTATGGGGTCTGGTTGATGGCGTTGCCTGGCACGCTTCCAACGAACAGGAAGCGGCCGATATCCGCGCTCTGTTCGGAGCGCAGAGCAAGGTGCTGATCGCCCTCGACCTGCCCACTAAGTCATTGGTTTTGAAATCAAGCCAGCGCCAAAAGAAACCAGGTAGCCTAAAAATTGTTTTTTTGGCACGGATAGACAGGAAGAAGAATCTATCCGGGGCACTGGAGATGCTCAATGGGTTAAGGGGGGAAGTGCGATTCAATATTTATGGCCCGATCGGAGATAATGGCTACTGGCAAGACTGCCAGAAGATCATCAAATCGCTGCCGGCAAATATTGAAGCGCATTATTGCGGTGAGATTGAACATAACAAGGTTATTGATGTCCTCAAGGAACATGATCTATTTTTCGTCCCCACCTTAGGCGAAAATTTTGGTTATGTATACCTTGAAGCGCTGAGCGCTGGTTGCCCCATTCTGTTGAGCGATCAAACACCTTGGCAAAACTTAGAAGAAAAAGGAGTGGGGTGGGCGCTGCCTCTCTCTCAAAAAAGAATATTTCAAGAAGTATTACAACAGTGTGTCGATATGGGCAAGGAGGAACACGCATTGTGGTCAAAACGGGCGAATCTGTATGGATTAGCCTTTATGCAAGATAAGGGAGCATTGGAAAAGAATCGAAGCATGTTTGATCGTGTTTTATTGGGTATGACAAAGTGAAAATATTAATTACCGGGGGATCGGGCTTCATCGGCACAAACATTGTGCAATACTATATAGAAAAAGGTTATGATGTTTTGAACCTGGATATTTCAAGACCAAAGGACAAAGATCATATTAAATACTGGAAACAAGTTGATATGCTTGATGAGCGCTCATTAAAAGAAGCCATAACCATGTTTGCGCCTGATTATTTGATCCATCTGGCCGCCAGAACAGACCTAAGGGGAAATAATAACATTGCCGGCTATTCTGCTAATTATAAAGGGACCGAGAACCTGATAATGGCGATTCAAGGTGATACGCGGCTCAAAAGGGTTGTTTTCGCTTCAAGCATGCTAGTCTGCAAGGCTGGATACATACCGAATAATTACGATGATTATGCCCCTTCGACCATTTACGGCCAAAGCAAGGTCATGATGGAGAAGGCAATTAAAGAAAGCACCATCTTAACAACACCGTGGATCATCGTCAGGCCAACTTCAATTTGGGGGCCATGGGGTGGGGAGCCTTATGCCAATTTATTTAATTTTATTAGACAAAAACGTTATTTTCTTATCGCTCATAAAGGCAACACTAAAACCTGCGGTTACGTAGGTAATACTATTTGGCAAATAGATAAACTTCTTTTCCAAGCTAATGATCTTTTAAAGGGGAAAACATTTTATCTTGGCGATAAGCTTCCTTATGATATGGCTGCCTGGGCGCAGGAAATAGCGATGGAATTTAATAATAACAAATTGCGGGAATATCCTTACGTGCTCTTCTGGCTTTTGGCGGTTATGGGCGATATTTTTCTAAAAGCGGGAGTTCATTTTCCCATGACTTCTTTTCGGTTAAAAAATATGACAACCGATAATCTCGTCCCGCTTGACGATCTGTATGAAATTACCGGCCCACCGCCTTATTCCAGGATAGAGGGAATAAAAGAAACGATAAAATTCTTGCGATCTATGCCGAAGTAGACGACCATGTCCATTCTATCTGCGATTTCTATACTTAAAAAAGAAAAACTGATATAATTAATAACATGAAAAAAGCTTTTATTACCGGGCTCACCGGGCAGGACGGCTCCTATCTAGCGGAATTTTTATTGGCTAAAGGTTATGAAGTTCACGGTACTCTCCGGCGCTCCTCGGTCTTTAACACCAAAAGGATCGATCCTTTTTTCGAAAGGATCAAAACTTATTATGGGGACCTGACCGATTCTTCCAGCCTTAACCGGCTAATCGAACGGATCCAGCCGGACGAGATATATAATCTTGGCGCGCAATCGCATGTCAAAGTTTCGTTTGACGTGCCGGAATATACGGCCGAGACGGATGCGATCGGGACTCTGCGGCTGCTTGACGCCATCAGGGAAACAAAGATCAAAACCAGGTTTTACCAGGCTTCGACCAGCGAAATGTTCGGCGGCTTCGCCGATACTGTCCCCCAGAGTGAAAAAACACTTTTCCATCCCAGGAGCCCATATGGAGTGGCCAAATTATATGCGCACTGGATCACTGTCAATTATCGCGAAGCTTACGATCTTTTTGCCTGCAGTGGCATCCTGTTCAACCACGAATCTCCCCGGCGGGGAAAAACCTTTGTCACCCGGAAGATCAGTGAAGCAGTGGCCAGGATAAAATGCGGCCGGCAAGAGAAGGTACTTTTGGGGAACATCAATGCCAGGCGGGACTGGGGCTTTGCGCCCGATTACGTGGAAGCCATGTGGTTAATGCTGCAAGCAGAGCAATCGGATGATTATGTGATCGCCACGGGCGAAGCCCATACGGTTAGGGAATTTTGCGAAAAGGCTTTTGCCGAGATCGGCCAAGAGATCGTTTGGCAAGGCAAAGGAGTCAAGGAAAAAGGCGTTGAGAAGAACAGTGGTAAGGTCCGGGTGGAGATCGATCCGGTCTATTATCGCCCTTCGGAAGTGGAATACTTGCTTGGTGATCCGAGCAAAGCGATGGCTAAACTGGGCTGGCAACCAAAAGTACGTTTCGAGGAATTAGTCAGGATAATGGTTCGAGAGGACCTAAAAATGGTTGAGCGCAATAAAGATGAATAATGATTTCTGGCAGGACAAAAGAATAGTGGTAACAGGCGGGGCAGGCTTCTTGGGCTCGTTCGTGGTGGAAAAATTAAAGCAAAAAGGCTGCCGGAATATTTTCATTCCTTTAATAGAAGAATACGACCTGCGCCGAGAAACCGACATTGTCAGGCTTTATAAAACGGCTGTTCCGGACATGGTCATCCATCTTGCTGCTGCTGTCGGAGGGATCAACGCCAACCGGGAAAATCCCGGCGCATTTTTTTATGACAATTTGATCATGGGCGTCCAGCTGATGGAACAGGCCCGTCGTCACAGCGTTGGGAAGTTCGTAGCGATCGGGACAGTTTGTGCTTATCCCAAATTTACCCCGGTGCCGTTTAAAGAGGCTGATCTCTGGGACGGCTACCCGGAAGAGACGAATGCCCCCTATGGTCTAGCTAAAAAAATGTTGTTGGTCCAGTCACAAGCTTATCGCCAGCAGTACGGCTATAACTCGATCTTTCTCCTGCCATTAAATCTCTACGGCCCGCGTGATAATTTTAATCCCAGCAGTTCCCATGTTATTCCCGCCATCATAAAAAAGTGCGTTGATGCGGTGCAAAAGAAAGAATCGTTCGTGACCCTCTGGGGAACGGGGCAAGCCTCGCGCGGATTTTTATTTGTGGAAGACGCGGCGGAAGGAATCATTCTGGCGACAGAAAAATACGAAAAAAGCGATCCGGTAAATCTCGGTACTGATCAGGAAATAACGATCAAAGACCTGGCCAACCTGATCGCTCGCTTAACCGGTTTTAGCGGTGAGATCAAATGGGACACATCCAAACCTGACGGCCAGCCACGCCGGTGCCTGGATACCTCCCGGGCAAAAAGCTTATTCGGCTTTAGCGCTAAAACAGATTTTGAAGCCGGCTTAAACAAAACCGTTGCCTGGTATAAGTCGCAACTGTCATAATGCCTTTACTTTGGATAATCAATCAGAGTTATTTCCCGGATATTGACGCCACTGGGCAAATGATGACTGACCTGGCAGAAGACCTGGTAAAAAATGGGCTTCAGGTGACCGTGATCACGGGTCAAAACCAAAAGAGCAGCCCAAAACAAGAGCAGCACAATGGCGTGAATATCTTTCGGGTGCCGGTCGCGCGGCTTAATAAAAAGGTATTATTATACCGTTACCTGAATTATATAAGCTTATTCCCATCTATCTTAACAAAAGCGCTGTTCATGCCCAAACCCGATTATATTTTCATTGTTTCCAGCCCGCCTTTTATGTTCCTTTTAGGCTGGTTACTAAAAATAGTTAAAGGTTCAAAACTGATCTTTAACGTGCAAGATCTATACCCAGATATCGCAATAAAACTGCGGCTGCTCAGGAATTCGCTGCTGATCAATCCGATCAAATGGTTAATCCTGCAATCTTATAAACGGGCTGACAAACTGATCTGCGTCGGAGAAAAAATGCAGGACCTGCTGATTAAAAGGGGAGTTCCAGTTAAAGATCTTGCCGTTATTCACAATTGGGCTGATAGCCAATTGCTTTATCCCATCGCCAGGGCCGATAATTACTTTATTAATCAGGCAGGTTTGGCTGGGAAGTTTATTATTCAATATTCCGGTAATTTTGGCATGGTCCACGAAATCGACACTATCCTTCAAGCAGCTCTCACTCTGGCCAGCAACCCGGATATTCGATTTCTGTTTATCGGCGGCGGAGTGCAATCTGACAAGATCAGTCTATTTATTAAAGATAATAATTTGTCGAATATTACCAGGCTTCCTTTTCAGCCACGCAAAGAGCTAAATTTAAGCCTTAATGCCTGCGATGTTGCCATCGTTTCAATAAAAGATGGCTTTGAAGGAACGATCGTACCCAGTAAATTATTTGGTATTATGGCGGT
>Ga0172379_10008861_pt1 | contig 12552 bp, 10 predicted proteins | sample GrowelOW334metaG_FD_119756 | JGI IMG/M metagenome (GOLD analysis project Ga0172379, IMG submission 119756) | Groundwater microbial communities from an aquifer near a municipal landfill in Southern Ontario, Canada - Groundwater well OW334 metaG | ecosystem: Environmental > Aquatic > Deep... | reverse complement strand
CCGGGGGAAGGATGTCCGGAGGACAGAAAAGGGGCTGCCTTCAAATACAGACTTTTGCAATTAGCTCGAACTATTAGATTTGCAAACAGGAAAGAAAATATAAACATAAATTTTGTTTGCTTCACTCTGACTATATATAAAGTGTAACTTAGTAAGTAAAGTTCTCGTTTCTCTATTTGAATTATTACCAATAACTTGTAAATCGACAAACCAGATTATTTTTTACGAGGAGATTTTGTATGAAAGTGAGAGTTTTTGTCGTTGCCGCGACATTTTTAATTTCCGCCCTGTCGCCAGCCTTTGGGCTTGTGCGCCCCGATGTGGAATTCAAGGTATTTCAGTTTCCAAAAGACCAGGCGCCCAAAATAGACGGGAATGCAGACGACTGGGCTATAGTGTCTGATTCGTACGCTGTCGGTACAGATCAAATCAAAGACACTGTGCATAATGTCCCCATGAACACAAGCGACCTTGATATAAAAGTAAAGGTCGGATGGGTCAAAGGGATGAATCAGTTGTTTTTTCTCTACGAGGCCTATGATAATTACTGGGATTTCAAATCCACAACCCTTCACAATGATATTTTCGAAATCGTTGTCGACGGTGACCTTTCGGGAGGATCATTACTCCCAGGCTCCGGAATGAGCGCCTGGGATGGGTATTTGTTTCAGGGCGTTTATGCACAGAACTACCATATTTTCACGCCGGCAGAGGGTAAAGCCTGGTGCATGGTCTGGGGATGCCAGCCCTGGGCTGCCGAGCTTCCCTGGGCAAACGCGGCATATTCGTATAGTTTCAAACACGGCGAGAGCGGAAAGCTCACTCTTGAATTCTGTATAACGCCGTTCGATTATGCGCCCTACGCAGCGCCTGAAAAAGCGATTCCCTCCACTCTCGAAGAGAACAAAGTTATCGGGCTTTCCTGGGCTGTCCTTGATTACGACAATGAGAATGCCGGCGATTACGACGGCTTCTATAATCTTTCCCAGAAAACAACCATGTACGGCGATGCTTCCGACCTGGTCGCTTTCAGGCTGATGCCGCTTGAAACACAATTCCACAAGCCGATAGAGGCAGAATGGTCGTTCAAAGTTGTCGATATGCTTCAGTCTATCGTTCAATTCAAAGATTTATCTTACGGAAACATTACCTCATGGAAATGGGATTTCGGCGACGGTTCCACCTCGACCGAACAGAACCCGACCCACAAGTACGCCCAACCCGGAATGTATTATCTTGTTGTGCTGAATGTCGAAGGGCCTGACGGGAGCGCACGGATGGCCAAGGAGGGAGAGCCGTCGGTGGGAGGTGCTTCTACAAAGGTCGGCGAGGCCTCAAGACCCGGCGAATTTTCTCTCTCGCAGAATTATCCGAATCCTTTCAACCCGACCACAACCATTTCTTTCACAATACCTCAAAAAAATCATGTCAATCTTGCCATTTACAATGTCGCAGGGGAAAAAGTTGCTGATCTTGCCGATAAAGAATTCCCCGCAGGGAAAAGCAGTATAAAATGGAATGCGCAGGGTTTTGCGAGCGGAATGTATTTTTCCAAAATTACAGTGGGTGATTTCACTGATACATTGAAATTAGTGCTGTTGAAATAGGGCAGGAACGGAATAATCCTGATTTTAATAATTTTTGATATTTAACGTAAGATTAAGAAATCGGCTAATAACGAGGAGATATATAATATGAAGAACAGCGTAGTTGTATTGGTTGCTGTTTGCATGATTGCCGCAGCCGCTTCTCCGGTTTTTGGGCTCGTCCGTACCGATGTCGAGTTCAAAGTTTTTCAGTTTCCAAAAGATAAGATACCACAAATCGACGGGAAAACCGATGATTGGGCAATAGTGCCTGATTCATATAACATCGGCGTTGATCAGCTTAAAGATACAGTAAAAAATACGACCGTCGGCAAAGACGACCTTGATGTAACGGTGAAGGTCGGATGGGTAAACGGACTCAACAGGCTGTATTTCCTGTACGAAGCGTATGATAATTTCTGGGATTTCAGTGGCGCTGGACTTGCTAATGATATTTTTGAAATTCATGTTGACGGTAATGTTTCGGGAGGCTCTTTCCTCCCCCCTACCGGCATGGGCTTCTGGAAGGTTATTTGTTCCAGGGAGTATATTCGCAGAATTACCATATCTGTACTCCGGCGGTAGGAAAAAAATGGGCTTATGTATGGGGATGCCAGCCCTGGGCTGCCGAGCTTCCCTGGGCAAATGCAGCGTATTCGTACAGCTTTAAACACGGCGAGAGCGGAAAACTCACTCTTGAATTTTACATAACCCCGTTCGATTATGCGGCATATGAAGGCTCTTCATACGCGATACAATCAAAACTTGAAGAGAACAAAGTTATCGGACTTTCCTGGTCTGTCTTGGATTACGATCACGAAAAGGCAACCAGCTACGACGGTTTCTATAACCTGTCATGGAATACAAGAATGGACAGCAACGCATCCATGCTCTGCGCTTTCCGCCTTATGCCCATCGAGGCGCAACTCCACAAGCCGATCGAGGCCAAGTGGTCGTGGAAAATCGTTGACATGGATCAGCGGCTGGTCGAATTCAAGGATTTGTCATACGGAAACATCACATCATGGAAATGGGATTTCGGCGACGGAACCACCTCTACCGAACAAAACCCGACCCATAAGTATTCCAAGCCTGGATTGAATAATATTGTGGTTCTGACAGTCACAGGCCCGGATGGAACTGCACGTATGGCGAACGTGTGGGATGTTGCAATAAAATAAAAAATAATTCGGGTATGTTGTTAAGTAAGCCAAGGGGATCATCTCAAAAGGCAATCCCCCCTACCCCCCTTAATAAGGGGGGCGCCGAAGGCAGGGGGATAGTGAAACATGCAGGATAACTCATTTACTGTATATTGCTGACTAAACGACATAACTAATAAAATAATGCTCCAAAAAAATAGCAACTATTCTTTAAGAAAATGATTTTTAGGTTCGTATTGCATAGGGAAATATTGATGAGAAGAGGCGATATGAAATTATTCCGGCTTTTATTAACATTTCTTTTCTTTGTCACCTGTTCGAGTTTAGCCCTGGGCGGACAGTGGAAGACATATACAAAAGAAAACAGCGGGCTTGCCGACAACGAAGTCCGTGCAATCTGCCTTGACAGTATCGGGGCCGTGTGGTTCGGAACGAAGAACGGATTGACACGTTTCGACGGCGCTGACTGGAAAACATATACAACAGCCGACAAGCTCGCACATAACACGGTGAATTCGATTGCGTATGAAACAACGAGTCATGGCCCGGAGATATGGGTTGCTACCGATGACGGTGTTTCGGTAGTGAGTGTGAAACCCGACGCGATAACATTCGCTACGCCGTACAGAAAAGATAACACCGGCCTGATATCGAACATGGTATCTTCTGCTGCTGTCGACACCGGGCATGTAAAGTGGTTTGGGACGGACACCGGTGCGGCCACTTTTTCCGGAACCGCATGGAAATCCTATACGACCGAGAACATGTTTACCGGAAGCGCTGTGGTGAAATCAGTTGCCGCAAGCTCTCAGGGAATGGTGTACCTGGGTACACAAGGTTCCGGAGCGATACGGTTTGACGGTGTCACTACCGCAACTCCCTTTGATACCTTCTATACCAAGATCGCATCTGACAGTGTCTATGCCATATACATCAGCCCTGATGATACGCGGTGGTTTGGCACCGATCTGGGAGTTTCACGTCACACGGGAACTTCGGTCACGATAAACTGGACAACGTTCACGGTAAATGACGGTCTGGCCGGCGATTATATCCATGCCATCGCTTCCGATGAAAAGGGACTGATATGGGTCGGCAGTGAAGGAGGAGTTTCCAGTTTTGACGGGAGCACATGGAAGAAATACACGAAACAGGACGGGCTTGCCGGTAACAATGTGTACGCTATAGCGGCTGCTCCGGACGGATCCATGTGGTTCGGCACCGAAGCCGGAGTTTCCAATTACAAGGATGGAACCGTTCTTGTCGGGAAGACCGAAATACTCCCTTCGGCGCTTACTATCCGAAGATGTTTCCCAAATCCGTTCAACCCGCAGGTTACTATCGAATACTATCTGCCTTCCGGGGGTTTTGTTGAGCTTTCCATTTACAATCTTGCCGGTCAAAAAATCCGTCAGCTGGAATACAATACCAGGAATCCGGGAGTACATACAGTAATCTGGGACGGCTTTGACGATAATGGTATGAAAGCATCTTCAGGCACGTATATTTCACATGTAAAGATGGGTAAACTGACAGCGTCGAAAAGTATGGTGCTTCTAAAATAGCTTTCAGGAGTCAAATGTAGTAGTACAGGAAGTTCCTGTTGCATACAACATTGATATTATTAAAAAAAATTTACTTTTTCGGAGGAATAATGAAACGCAGGTATTTTTTACAGGGTGTTGGAACAGCATCAGCTGCACTGCCGGTTCTGGGGTGTAATGATGTGCTCATGTCATCTGCTCTCGACAAAATAACGCCCAAAAGAGAAATAGCAAAGAGAACCCTTGGGAAAACCGGCATACCGGTTTCTATTTTGGGATTCGGTTCCCACATGTCAAGTTCCACTCTGGCAAATGCCACTCTTCGCGACAAAACGATCAAGGCCGGATACGAGGGCGGTATCAATGTATTCGATGTTTACGACCACAGCGGCTACAATCAGTTTAAACCGATGGGTCAGAGTCTCAAAAGTTTCCGCAAGGATGCAGTGGTATCCCTTTGCTGTGTGCAAAGCCCGACCGGTATCCAGAAGGAAATCGATGGCGCTCTTACATCCTTTTTAACCGATTATATCGATCTGTACCGTCTTTATACTGTCGACGATACCCGTGTTAATTATCTGGATAATAACAAGAAAGCCGGAAAAATCCGTGCAATTGGCGCAGTTTCGCATGACGCGAACGAAGCTATGAATTATCTCGACCGCTACGGCGACACGCTCGATTTTCTGATGCTGGTCTTTAACTTTTATCATAACAAGGGAGTATATAACGACACCGGCTATCCGGCAAACGATTATTCCGCCCTTATACCACGATGCAAGAACATGAATATCGGGATTCTCGGTATCAAACCGCTGGGGAACGATGCCATGGTCGCATTTGCGCGGAGCAAGAACTATTTCAATGATCCCAACGCAAATATTGTACAGGCAATGCTTCGACATGCATATCAGAATGAGGATGTTCATACTAACTTCGTGTCGATGAACAACATGGCGGAAGTAGTAACGAATCTGGAATCTGTGTATACTCCCCAGATATCTGATTATGAACAAACAATGCTTGATAATCTGACTGTCCAGGTGGGAGCGGCAAAGGGCGCCTATCTTCCCGATCATTATAAATGGATGGAAAACTGGAGAGTGAAAACGGTATAATCATCTGATCTTGGATAACAAGGGTTTTGGTTCAGCCCCGCTTTTTCGATGTATATAATCCTATTACTCATGAATTGGAGAATAGAGATAATCAGCATGTTATTGTGGAATGGTTCTCATGTACTGAACATGAAAACCTGAAAATGGAGGAAATGATGAAGGAAGTAAAAATGAGATGGTTATCCCGGTTTACCCTCTGCACTGCGCTCTTGTTTCTCGGTCTCAGTTTTTCTGTGCCGTGTTATGCGCTCATTGCAGTTCATGTGACCGACACAACAGGCGCTCCTGTATCATCTGCGACTGTCACCTTTACCAATGAGACCGACTCTAAAATAGTCTATAGAGTGATTTCAGGCACAGACGGGGCGGGTTCAATCGACCTTAGCATAACCTCTGTCGGTGCAAACAATCCGCAGGTCTTTTCATTAGGCCAGAATTTTCCCAATCCGTTCAATCCTACTACTGCCATACCCTTTGTTCTTCCCCGCAGCGGTGAGGCAAAGCTGACCATCTATAATGTACTCGGCCAGAATATCCGCACACTTGTGAACGGGAATTTTTCTTCGGGGTCGCATACGGCGGTCTGGAATGGGTGTGATAATTCGGGAAGGGGAGTAGGCGCAGGAATTTATTTCTATGTGCTCACGTTCGGAAATCAGTCAACAGCCCACAAGATGCTTCTCATGGATGGTAACAACACAAGCGTCGCATCTCAATCATCGGGATCTCCTTCCGTTTCCCGTGTTTTGAAACCGGCTGGAGGCACATTCAGAGTGGACATAACCGGGACAGAGATAGAGGCTTTCCAGAAAACCGGAATCACCCTTACTGACGGACAGTCCTATGCTTTTGAAGTAGCCATGAAAAGGGCAAGTATAAAGAATGCCGCTTTTGTATCCATCACCGGAGGTGCTTTTCAAATGGGAGACGAGACCGGGGAACTCTGGTCCGGCTGCCGTCCGGTACACTCGGTGACTGTAAGCTCGTTCCAGATGGGCGAAGCAGAAATCACAAACGCACAGTACTGCGATTTTCTGAATTCAGCAAAAGCCGGAAGCGGCATCACGGTTGAAAACAACACGGTTAAGGCAGTAAAGGGGTCGTACGCCGGGCAGAACTACCTTTTCATGTCTGATACCTATGAGACTGCATATCCGGGGAACAGGTGCTGGATAACAGTTACCGATAATGTATACAGCGTTACAGCAGGTCATGAAAACTGGCCGGTGGTAGCTGTGACCTGGTACGGCGCGAAAGCGTTTGCCGAATATTACGGGTGTGATTTACCGAGAGAGGCTGAATGGGAGTATGCGTGCCGCGGCGGAAAACAGTACCTGTACGGCACGGACGACGGGACTATCGGCTCGGCCAAAGCCAATTATTATATCAGCGGTGGCACCAATCATCCTGTCGATGTCAAGAGTTACCCGAAAAATCCGTTCGGTCTGTTCGATATGACCGGCAATGTCTGGGAATGGTGCAGCGACCTCTACGGCGCCTACAACTCGGCATCGGCAACCGATCCGACAGGCGCCACTATCGGCACCAACCGTATCGTCCGCGGCGGCAATTGGGATTATAACGAGTCTAATGGCCGTTCCGCCGACCGTGACTACTACAGCCCGGGCTACCGGTATTACTTCTTCGGATTCCGAGTTGTTCACCGTTAACAGTAGAGCAGGCTGGCTGGAAATACGAATCGGATTTTGACAAAAAGATATTTTCCTCCAATTCCAAACAGAGTTGGAGGAAAATAAATAAGAGAAAGAGGGCATTTTTTTAATTTTTTAAAAGAATCCCTCTTTTTTTATTGTACCCAGCGAGTAAAGGATTTACCTTAGTTATATGTAATTCTTTGAGGGGCTTTTCGAACTGAGAGGGAAAGAATTATGACAGGGATTCTTTACCATGAAGATTTTTTAAACCATATAACGCAGATAGATCACCCTGAACGTCCGGGAAGAGTAACTGCAATTGTAAATGAGCTGAAAAAAGATAAGTATAAAAACAGCCTTTTATGGGATATGCCAAGGCTGGCAGAAGAAAGTGAAATCGAGTATGTCCACAGCAGACCATACATCGACCGTGTAAAAGAAGCCGCAAAATCCACCCCCCAGTATCTCGATTCACCGGATACCATGGTTTCGAAAGGTTCTTTTCAGGCAGCGTTGAGAGCCGCCGGAGCGGTTATGACCGCAATCGACGGAGTTGTTGCCGGAAAATATCGAAGAGCTTTCTGCCCGGTCAGACCTCCCGGACACCATTCCCGCTATTCCACCGCCATGGGTTTCTGCCTGTTCAACAACATTGCAATCGGGGCCAGGTATCTCAAAAAGCAACATAATATCCAAAAAATTTTCATTATGGATTTCGATGTACATCACTGTAATGGAACCGAGGAAATGCTTTCCGGAGATACTGACATACTTTTATGCAGCATCCATCAGCACCCCCATTATCCCGGCACCGGTCTTTATTCCAAGCTGTACAGCCATTCAGGCGGTGTGCTCAATGCGCCCCTGCCCCCGGGATCTGATGAAAATGATTATATAAAAATTATCAAAGGGCAGCTTTCCGATTATGTAAATATGTTTATGCCCGATTTTGTGCTTATATCGGCAGGTTTTGACTCTCACAGGGATGATCAGCTCGGGGATATGATGCTTTCATCGGATTCCTTTTACCGTATTACCCGGGAAGTGGTGAAATTTGCCGATGCATACTGCCAGGGGAAGGTGGTATCAACCCTTGAGGGCGGTTATAATCTCAGGGCGCTGGCGGAATCGGCGGGATATCATGTGGATGCCCTGAGCGAGTCTGTATGATGGTATATCTGTTCTTGACAAAACGCCAACAATATTATATACTCTGATGCAAATATTAAGATTCACAATATCGTTTCTTCAGCAATACAAAACACAATTTACATCAGCATATCATATTGTCAAAAGAAAACTATCCCTAGCCAGGGAGCTTTCGTGACCGGATATATTTTCAGCAATACCATGTTTTATCGAGGGATTATTTTTCTTTCAACTGCTCTCGATAAGTTTTCTTTGACGGCTTTTTTTGTGACCATGATATTCTTCCTGGTTCCTTTTTCCGTTAAAGCGGATAGAATTCTTCGGCTAACTCCCGGAAATGATTTTTACCAGATAGCCCCCTATCTCGATATTCTTGAGGATAAAGATAAAAAATGGGATATCGGGGATGTTTCTTCTCCGCAATTTTCCAAAAAATTCAACCCCGCCCGTTCTCAGACATTGAATCTTGGTATTACCTCCTCAGCATGGTGGGCGCGTTTCACTATTCAGGAATCACCTTCCGGGATTTCGGCAGGAGCCGGGAAAAAGGAATGGTTCCTGGAAAGCTCCCGTCCTTTTATCACTTCATTTAAAATTTACCTTCCTGAAATCGACAATGAGGGCAGTGAAACGGGCAACTGGATATTGAGCGAGCACGGTTTTTCGGATAGACAGAACAATGAAATATCGTTCCGGAAGCCTCTTCTTTTTCCGCTCCCTGAAAAATATGAGTCGCCGGCGACAATCTATCTGAGGTTCGAGGATATCACTTCAATTTTTCTTCCTCTGACAATTTTAACCGAATCAAAATATATGAACCAGTCAAAGCACCGGATGCTTTTTTTGGGAATTTATCTTGGCATTATAGCGGCGCTGGCTCTCTACAACCTTTTTCTATTTTCTTCTCTTAAAGACAGAAGTTATCTTTGGTACTCGCTGTATGTGATTTTTCTTGCTCTCTATTTCCTCGGTACCACAGGCAGTTATTATAAATATTTCTCGAATTTTACTCCTGAAAAGGATATTCGCCTTTCCCTGTTATTTCTGGGTATAGCGCTATTGGGAGCAGGACAGTTTACACGGTCATTCCTTATGACTAAACTGAATGCAACCAAAAGCGACAGAATGATCATGATATTGATGGCCTCAACATTGGTTTTGATTATGCTGACTCCGATAGCCGGAGTACAAATCCTGCACACGTCATTCTCGTATCTGGGGCTGGCTGCTCCTATTCTCATTATTGGCGCCGGTATTGTATGCTGGCGTCAGGGGTTCCGCCCGGCGCGGTTTTTCCTCATGGCCTGGATGATGCTTTGCGTGGGCGGGCTTGTTTTTGATCTAACCGTCCGCGGGATAATTCCATTCGGTGCGTTCACTTTTTATTCGCTTCAGATAGGCTCCTCATCCGAGGCTATTCTCCTTTCTTTCGCACTGGCTGACAGAATAAAAACCATGCAGCATGAACGTGAAGAAGCCCGTCACGGAGAGCGCCGTTACCTCAAACTTGCGATCACCGACAGTCTTACCGGCCTCTACAACTACCGGTATTTCCGCAGCCAGATCGGACTGGAAATCAAGCGGACGGAAAGCCTGGCTATGCCGCTTTCTCTTATTCTTATGGATGTTGATGATTTTAAAAAATACAACGATTCCTATGGTCACCCCGCCGGGGACAAATTTTTAGCCAGTCTTGGCGGCATCATCTATTCATCCATACGGGACAGCGATGTCGGCTGCCGTTATGGCGGAGAAGAATTCGCATTGATCCTTCCCGGTACAAAAGTCAGCGACGCCGCAGAAGTTGCTGAACGAATCCGTTCTACAGTTGAAAAGAAAATATGTACTCCCTCCCCGAACGAAAAAGCCCGGCTGACTTTGAGCATCGGTGTAGCCGAGCATATTCCGGGGCAGGACCCTCCCCTGCTCATCCTTCGAGCCGATAAAGCGCTTTATCAGGCCAAACACCAGGGTAAAAACCGTACCGCACTCGACAGATTATCATCATAGAGTCCGGTGACTTTCTTTTGGACATGAAATTAATAATACTATATACTTTAGTAGTAAATATGTAACATTCATTGCCATTTCCCAACCGGGAGGCTATCGAAATGCCTGGCAAAACGATCACCTTCAAATCTGTTTTTCCCTCATATGTTTTTGATTTCCCTGCCCTTACGATCCTAATCGTTTTTCTTTTTTTTAATCCGCATTCATCTTTTGGAGCACAATCAGCTCCTGACACCGTACTGGCGCACGGGACAGTCGTATTTCAGGGGAAGCCGGTTTCGGGTGCAGATATTTATCGTATAAGGGAAAGAGAACATAAATCTCTTTTTGAAAAAATTTACAGCACCGCCGAGGATGGTTCTTTTACTGTTCCGGTCGAACTCCCTTACGGGAGTGTCGCAGCAGGATTGCATCTTGCAGTGCTGCATCCGGATTACGCTGTGGGGTTTTTCACTCCCGGCAGTTACCTGAGAATGGACAGCCTCACAATACAGCTCCAGACGCCGGTAAAGACAGCGGGAAGAGTAGTGGACACAGAAGGTAAACCGATCTCCGGAGCGGAAGTTTCTTTGAATAGTTTTTTTCAAACCGAAGCCCCTTCTGAATCACGGGATATGTCTAACCTGGCGGCTTTACCCGGCGGCAAAGTGATGACAGACATTCAGGGGAGATTTGTTTATAAAAATCTCCCGGAGCGCGCGAATATTTCTTTCACTGTAACCGCACCCGGATATGCCAGCCGGACTCGAAGGGGTTCAACCGGCAAGGATGATCTCACGGTCATACTGGAAGGTGATTGCCAAATTACCGGTCAAATTACCTTTGAAGACGGCGCCCCTGCCCCCGGAGTTCAGGTACATGCAATTTCACATGAAGGCGGCGGGAGAGCAGAAACAGATGAACGCGGTTTCTATACCCTGAACCATCTGTCCGGAGGAGCCTACCTTGTCAGCATATGGCATACCCAGGATATAACGGACGGCTGGACATTTCAACCAAAAGAGAATGTGGGAGTAGACCGCGGGAAAACAACCACGCATGTAGATTTCAGGCTTGTAAGGGGTGTCATGGTGAAAGGCAGAGTCATTGACCGTGAATCGGGATATCCGCTGAAAGATATATGGGTCAATGCATCATACAATGTCAGAAGTAAAATCTCCCCTCAATCCTTGGTGCAGATCGCGTCATGTAAAACCGACAGCGCCGGATTCTATGCTCTTCATACAGTACCCGGCGAGATAGATGTTACAGCGATACCGCCGCGCTTTACATACAAACATGAATATAAACCCAGGAAAGTAATAATACTGGCGGGCGAACCGCAAAAGGGTATTGATTTCCAATTATCAAAGGGAATCGAGATAAAGGGCGTTGTACGCCTGCCGGACGGGAAACCTGCAACCGGAGTAATTGTTACCGTCCATAATGACTGGCATGATTTCTTTTATACGGATAAAGAGGGCAGGTTCACACTATCCGGGGTCAGCCCCGAGGGGAAAATAACCATTCACGCACGGACACAGAATTGGGGACTCGAGGGATTTGCCACCTGTGAGGGGAAGCCGGGAACGGAGGTCGGAATAAATCTTCGGGAACAGGAACAGAAGGAAAATGTTCAAAATAAAATTCCGAAAGAAGGCAGATACAGTCTGGAAGGCACGGTTTTCGGCCAGGATAACCGTCCTCTTTCGGAAGTACAAATCAGAACGACCACTCCTCAAGGGATTGAGATAAAAACTGTAACCGATCGGAACGGGCATTACCGTCTGGATCACCTTGCATCCAAGATAGTTGATATAGCCATGGATCGATACAATTACCATTATTTCACTTTCTGGAAAGTTCCGGCAGGACGGAAGGATTTTAAACTGAATGTGTTTCATCGATTCATTTCCGGAAGGGTGCTCAATGATGAAGGCAGTCCTGTGACAGAAGCAAAGGTCATTGTTGAGCAGAGTGACCGTGGCCGTCCGCCGGCAGAAACGGAAACCGATCAGGAAGGATATTTCAGACTGTATAACTTGAGCGGAAAAACGGAAACGGTGGTTGTGAGCCATCCTGATTACGAGGAAATGACATTCAAAAAAATAAAAACAAACAGGGAAAATGTCCGTCTTGTATTGAAAAAACAAAAAAAGTAATTCGCAAATCAAGAATAAACAGTACGCTTATTTATTCATGTCATTTTAACCCGATCTATTCATAAACTCAAGGACAAAGATCCCCCCGCCGCTCAGTGCGGCGACCCCCTTGTTAAGAGGGTGCAAAAAGAGAAAAAAATGAATTCTCCCCTTAACAAGGGGAGATGCCGTCAGGCAGAGGGGATT
>Ga0172379_10008860_pt1 | contig 12555 bp, 9 predicted proteins | sample GrowelOW334metaG_FD_119756 | JGI IMG/M metagenome (GOLD analysis project Ga0172379, IMG submission 119756) | Groundwater microbial communities from an aquifer near a municipal landfill in Southern Ontario, Canada - Groundwater well OW334 metaG | ecosystem: Environmental > Aquatic > Deep... | reverse complement strand
GCCGGAGCGCATTACGGCTATTCAAAGACCAGAAGGCATCCAAGTCTTTCAAAATATATCTATGCGACTAAGAACAAAACGGACATTATAGACTTGGAAAAAACGAGTGTCCTGCTGGAACATGCTTTAGATTTCATAAAAAGTCTCGGCACAGCCAATAAGGTCATTCTTTTTGTCGGCACCAAGCCGGAAGCTCGAGAAATAACTAAAAATATTGCAACTTCATTAAGTATGCCTTATGTTACCGAACGCTGGATTGGCGGCACCCTTTCCAATTTTCCGGAAATAAAAAAGAGAATCAATGAATTGGAAACTTATCGCAAAGACAGCGCGGAGGGCGGACTGGATAAATATACCAAAAAAGAGCGGGTGGTCATGGCCAAAAAAATGGAAAAACTTTCAAGATATTATTCCGGACTTCTCGGTTTAAAAAAAGCTCCGGACGCGTTGTTTATTGTGGATGCCAGAAATGAGCACATCGCCAGCACTGAGGCTAAAAAATCTGGCGTACCTATTATTTCTTTAATGAACTCCGATTCCAACATTAAAGGTATTGATTATCCGATGGTGGGCAACGATTCCAGCATACCGTCTGTTAAATTTTTCGCCTTAGCTGCCGCCAATGCCTACAAAGAAGGGCAAAAAGCCGTACCTGCTAAATAACAAGCTAAATAGAATTTTTACGAGTAAAGACATTTTGCAGAAAGTTTATGTCAACACAAATTACGACTGAACAAATAAAAGAATTAAGAGATAGTACTGGCATTTCAGTGATGCAGTGCAAACGCGCGCTGGAAGAAGCTGAGGGCGACATGAAAAAAGCCCTAGCGATACTTAAGAAAACAAGCTCCGACATTGCGCTGAAAAAAAGCAGTCGCGAGGTCAAGGCCGGAGCGATTGTGATTAAAACGGCAGACACGGGAAAAAATAAAAAAGCTGTGATGGTGTCTCTTTTATGCGAGACAGATTTCGTGTCCAGAAATGAAGACTTTACTACCCTACTTTCAAGTCTGGCGGACATGTTTCTGGTAAAAGGAGCGGAAGGAATGAAAAAAGAAGCGTCGGAAACGATCAATCTTGTAATCCAGAAAACCGGAGAAAATATAATTTTGGGTGATATTTATGAAATGTCGGGCAATGTTCTAGGCAGTTATGTGCACAACAACAAGTCCGGCGTCATTGTCAGCTTGGAGGGTGGAAATGACGAACTGGCAAAAGATATCGCTATGCACATTACCGCGATGAAGCCGGAGTATATTTCACGAGAAGAAATAGCCCCCGACGCGGTAGAAACAATCACGGAAGTCTTTCAAAAAGAAATCGCTAGTGTTGATAAACCAGCCGAAATAAAGAAAAAAATGCTGGACGGGAAAATAGCCACATACTTTAAGGAAAAAACTTTGCTAGACCAGATATTTATAAAAAATACGGACGAACATGCGGACGAAACTGTGGGCAAACTCTTGGAAAGGTCTGGGGCAAAGATAAAAGAAGTCAAACGCTATTCTATATAATCTAAACAACATGTATTTCCTTTTAATTTTATTCTTTGCGTCACTCTTTGGAATCATTTTCATGATTGGTAGAAAATTGGTCTTATTAAAAAATGGAAATATCGTAACAGTGGAAGAAAATTCGTTTGAATTTCCAGATTTAAAAGAATTGAAACACCTTACACTCCGGAATATGAAAAAATACGGACGAGTGGGTTTGATAGTGACCTTGCGATTTTATATTCGATCAACAAATCTTTTAAAAAACCAATATGAAGAAATGAAAGTTAAATTAAAAAGAATGACCCAAAAAGAGCGCTCTGGTCATCTAAAGGAAAAAGCTGAAGTTTCCAAGTTTCTGAAAATGATTTCAGAATATAAGCACAAAATTAGAGAAATAAAGCACCAAATAAAGGAGGAAGAAAATTCGTAAAATAAGCCGCCTTAGCTGTTTTGGTAGGTATGCAACATAAAGTCAATAATTGTTATTTAAGAAGTAAATAAAAATAAGCCGCCTTAGCTGTTTTGGTAGGTATGCAACATAAAGTCAATAATTGTTATTTAAGAAGTAAATAAAAATAAGCCGCCTTAGCTCAGTTGGTAGAGCAACGCTTTTGTAAAGCGAAGGTCCTCAGTTCGAATCTGAGAGGCGGCTCCAAAAAATACTTACTTTTTAGTATCTGCCGGCTTTGTTTCTTGAAGCTTAAAAGATTTTTGCACTCTCGATTCAAGCTCTTCAATACCCTGGAGGCCGGTTAAGACTTCGTCATCTAGAACAAGCGCGGGGAGCTCGGTGTCTTTTATTTTATAGATTTGAAGCATGGAGGCGACCGCTGAAAGATCGGTACTGTAATCAAAAGAATACACACGCAAGTCTGGATATTTCCCCCGCAGGCTGGAAAGCACTAAACTTTCTTGTTCACACAAACTGCAATTTTCAGCCGTGGTATAAAAATAAAGAATGAAAGCAGATTTTACCCCGCAACGCGCGGAAATCTTTTTAGCCAATAAATAATCTTTAATCTGCAATAATGAATAATATTTTTTTAAATAAGACACTTCGTCCGTGGCGCTTAAATTTTTCTGGCTCCATTCCAGTTTATTGCCCAATTCTTCAAGTTCGTTAGAAAACACGGAATCGGAAATATTTTTACAGGAAAGTTCAGAGAGTAGAGAGAATTGAGTTTCTGAAGAAAGAATATCAATAGCTATCTTGTCTTGAATGGTTTTTAGCTGGTTGATTTTTTGATTGCCAAAATAATTACTCAAATAACTGGCGCTGGCAAAAAGACCCGCGGTAATTAAGAATACAATTAGATATTTTTTCCAATCAATATTGTTATTAGTCATATATTTATCTCCAGGCCGGCCTCTTGGATAAAATCGTATTATAAACCCCTTTTAAAAGCCAAAAAGGAGCGATAATGCTAAAAACGGGAAAGAAATAAAGTGTATTAAGAGAGAAGAAAGTTTTCTCTTCGGTCATTTTGCGTCCGAAAATTATGGCAAAAATTATTAAAAAATAAATAACAATCATCAAAAATATGAGAGATTGAGTATTGATGAAGAATGGATCAAGAATAGAATTTTTGATATTTAAGCTAAAACCGATTGTTTTAAATTGCATAATCTTTGAATATAAAAAATTCCCTGAATTATACACGATCTGACTGAAAAGATAGCTGACTGATAAAATAGAGATCACTCCCATGGGCAAGGTAAAAGTGGCAAAATTGCCATATTTTTTTTTAAATAAAACATTACGATAATCAATCGTATTATTTATAAAACCATAAATCCAGCGCACTCTTTGTCGATAAAGTTTCCTGACTGTCGGTGGCGTATTGGTATAAACATACGCGTCATTGCAATGCTCTATCTTATAGTAATTTTTCTGCATCCGATAAGCAATTTCCATATCCTCGGTGTTGTGGCCGTGACGATATGGCCCTAAATCATTAAAAACTTTCTTGCGAAAAATAGTCAAAGGTCCCGGAGTCACATTAATCGCTCCCAAGAAACCAAGCATTTTTTTAAGGTAAACTCCCATATGATACTCCGCTTTTTGCGCATGTTGGATAAAGTTCTTTGGATTATGCACAATCACCGAAGGAGCTACGGCCATGGTGTTGGGATCTTTTTCAAAATAACTCATAATACGAATAAGCGCTTCCGGATCTGCCACGGAATCCGCATCTAAACCGCCAAAAAAGTCAGTCTCCGTTTGGGTTAACGCCAAATTAAGCGCGGTATATTTCCCCCCATTTTCTTTATGAAAAACTTTTATATTGGGATTATCGGCAAATTTATTAAGTATCTTCCAAGTTCCATCGGTAGACCCGTCATCAATTAGAAAAATTTTAACTTTGTCCTTGGGATAATTAAAATTTAACAGCGAAAGCACTGTTTGGTAAACCGTCTTTTCTTCATTAAAACAAGGCACCACAATAGTCACCGCCGGATAAGAATTGAGCTTAATCTTGCCATCTCGAATAAATATCTTTTTTCTATTTTCCAGAAAAGTAACGAAGAAAAACACCTGCACATAGACAGACAAAAAAATGAATATATAAAATATAATATCGGCGATTGAAGTCATTTGCTTACTTGGCAATATAGCATAAAAATAAACGAAAGACAAATCAAAAAAATCCCCTTTGCGAGGGGATTTTTTTGATGAAATTACATATCTTTACCCATATTTTCAGCGCCACAAGTGCCATCTTTGCAACACAACATGCACTTCTTGCACCTACATCCAAAAATTTTCATAACGGCCACAATACCCACCAGTACATAAACTATCGCTTCAACGGTTGCCATAGAACCCAAAATCATATGGATAACGTTCCAATCACTGCCCATTAGCATACCGACACCAACCAAACCCCAATTGATGCCTCCCACTATCAGCAAGATTTTGCCGATCAAAGCGGGAGTGCATCCATTACCACAACAATTTGAATGAAACATAATATTTTTAAAAAAATAATTGATAATATTACCAAGTATAGCACTATTTTAAAAAAATGATATGATTAGATTATTAAAAGTTAACAAGAAACTAAATGGAAAATAATGACCAAAAACAGATAGTTGGAGCAATATTGGTGGTGGGAGTTCTTATCGCCGGAGCAATATTATTAAAAGGAAGCAAATCGTCTCAGCCCATAACCGTTCCTGTGGATAATGGAATCTTGGCAACAGCCTTAACTCCGATTGGGAGCGAAGATAGAACCCTTGGAAATGGAAACGCCAAAGTTACTATTATTATGTACGCGGACTTCCAATGTCCTTTTTGCGGAGTGATTTCCGGACTCGCGCCTAATTCAGAAGCAATCACCTATTTAAAACAACGCGATCCTAATTGGACTCCCTTTATGCCAGAAATTCTGAATAATTATGTAAAAAATGGAAAAGTGCAATTCGCCTACCGAGATTACGCATTTTTAGGACCGGAATCTATCAAGTCATCTGAGGCTGCAAGATGTGCCGGCGATCAGGGAAAATTCTGGGAATATCATGATTATCTTTACTCTCATCAAAATGGAGAAAATAAGGGTGGTTTTTCTGATGCTAATTTGAAATCTTTCGCTCAAAAACTTGGTTTAAGCTCTTCTAGTTTTGATCAATGTTTGGATAGCGGAAAATATACGCAAGCAATCGCTGATGCCAAAGCCGAGGGCGATAAGGCCGGAGTAACCGGAACACCCAAGGGATTTATCTTAAAAAATGGCGAAATTGTTGCCGTTATTGATGGAGCCGAGCCATTGTCATCAGTGAAACCAAAAATTGATGCCGCGTTGAAATAAAGTTAGTCGAAGTAATTTTTCAAGCGGGAAATCTTTTCGTGCTGACGAAGTTTTTCGTGTACTTTCGCTTCAATTTGACGGATGCGTTCACGAGTCACACCGAACTCTTCCCCTACCCGTTCCAGAGTGTGTTGAATGCCATCTAAAAGTCCATAACGCATCTCCAGTATTTTTCGTTCTTTGGAATTGAGCTCGCCTAATACTTCGCGAATTTGATCAGAAAGAATTCGGCGGGAAGATTCTTGATCCGGACGCAAAATTTTATCATCAGGAATAAAATTTTCCAAAGTTGATTTATCGTCGTCATCCCCAACCGGCTGTTCTAAGGATATTGTTTCTTGAGAAATATTTTCAATGACATGGATTTTTTCCACCGGGATACCCATTTCAGTGGCGATCTCTTCCGCCAATGGTTCTCGCCCCAAATCTTGTGAAAGTCTGCGATAAGTTTGTTTATATTTTGAAATAGTCTCCACCATATGCACTGGAATACGGATAGTTCTGGACTGATCAGCTAAAGCGCGAGTGATAGATTGGCGAATCCACCAAGTCGCATAAGTAGAAAATTTATAGCCTTTTGTCCAATCAAATTTTTCAACCGCTTTAAACAATCCTAAATTACCTTCTTGAATTAAATCAAGCAGAGTTAAATTAGCGCTTCGGCCCACATACTTTTTGGCAATGGAAACCACTAGACGCAAGTTGGCGCGAGCCAGCAAATTTTTCGCTTCTATATCGCCCAATTCAATACGTTTCGCCAAGTCTTTTTCATCACTGGCATGAATCAAAGGATACTGGCCTATTTCTTTCAAATACATTTGGATGGAATCATGCAGACTGGATTTATTTAAATCTTTGTCGGTTAGGTCATTATCTAGATTAAGTAAGTTTCCGCCCTCCAGCACATCAATGCCAGCCACGCCGAATTTTTCGTAAAGTTCATCTAAAAAGAAAATATTATTTTCAATATCGGGAAAAGTTTTCAGTATTTCATCATAAGTGATGAATCCCCTTCGGCGTCCTTTTTCTATAAGTTCATTGGCGATAAATGCTAAATTCTCCGCTTTTTTTTCAGCTGAAGATAATTTTTTAATTTTGCCGACATTTTTTCTAACAACTTTTTTCTTTTTAAAAATCTTCTTCTTTATTTTTTTTATTTTTTTGAGTTTAATTTTCTTGATCTTCTTAATCTTTTTATTTAACTTTTTCTTATTTATTTTTCTTTTTTTCTTTTTCATATATTTTATTAATTAACGACTATTTTTAATTTCTTCTTTCCTCTTATTTATTTCATTTATCTTTTTTAAAATTTCTATCTCTTCTTTTTTGTCTTTCAGGTTTTTGAGTTCTATCATTTTTCTGACAAGCTCCTCATTTAGATATTCTTCTTCAATACTCAGCATCATTTCATTTATGTCTTTTTGTAAATCTTCGCTTGTCGCGTAAAATTCTTCCGCTTCATAAATCAAGTCTTCTTTGACATTTTTATAGACTTCTCTTGCTTTAGCCAGTTTCTTAAAGATAATTTCTGGGTCTATGGCTCTATTCTGCATACTCTCCTGCCAAAAAGCTATTCCCAGGAGCCTGCGTTCAATTGGGTCTTTCCTTAATTTTTTTTCCACATTTTCTTTAGCAGTTTTAATTTCCTCTGTTTCGTATTTTAATTCGGATTCAACTTTCTTTAGATCCTCCATTAGGGCATTTTCCGCTATGCCAGATTTATTGCTGATAAGGGTAATGAAATGAGATTTTTCTATGGAGCTTTCCAAATCATTCACAAAAGGCAAAAGACGTTCTCGAATTCCCCTGCCGATTTTCCGGCCGTCACTCATGGCGTCTTTCATAATTCTTTCCAGCATAAACGGAATAAAATGCTGGGAATTTCGTATCGCTTCACGCCAAGCATCCGCCCCTTCTTTTGAAATCAGATCAGCTGGATCAACACCCTCTTTCATTTTCGCCACTTTTACGTCCATTCCTAAAGATAAGGCTATCTTGGCAAAACGATTAGCGGCATTGATTCCTGCTTTGTCGGCATCATAAGCCAGAACAATGTTTTTTGATAATCTATTTACAAGCCCTAGATTATTTATAATATTTTCTTTGGAGATTATTGAATCGGTCATGGCCGTGCCGGAAGACGCGACAGTATTTTTAAAACCGGCCTGATGCGATAAAACCAAATCAATCTGTCCTTCCACTAAAATAGAAAAATTATTCTTGCGGATAGAATCCTTCGCTTTATCTATCCCAAAAAGCACCGATGATTTATTATAGATTGGGGTTTCCGGACTATTCAAATATTTCGCCGACTTACCATCATCAATAAGAATTCGGCCGGAAAAAGCAATAATGCGTCCGCTTGAATCGGCAATCGGAAACATTATTCTTCCACGAAACCTATCGTACATACCTTTTTCTGTCTTTTTGGCGAGTCCGGCTTTTTCTATTTCCAGATCAGTAAAATTTTTAGACCTCAAGAAATCATATAATCTTCTCCAATCCAAAATCGCATAACCTATCCTGAAATCCTTGATAGTTTTGTCTTCCAGCCCGCGAGATTTTAGATATGCTAATGCGTTTTTACTCTCTTTTTCAGCCTGGGACTGATTCGTCTTGAGCGAAAAATTATTTTCAAAAAACAAAGTCGCTTCTTCTATCGCCCGATATAATCTCTCTTTTTCACCCTCTTTTTCTTTGTTTTCTCTGTTGTAACTTTCAAGCTTAACTCCGGCCCGATCCGCCAAAAGCTTCAACGCGCCTTTAAAATCAAGTCCTTCAAACTCTTCCACAAAGGTAAAAATATCTCCCGAGGCCCCACAGCCAAAACAATAGTAACTTCCGCGCGAAGGAGAAATGAAAAATGACGGAGTTTTTTCATTGTGAAATGGACACTTCGCCTTTAGGTTTGCGCCTGCCCTTTCCAGCTTGATGTAAGAAGAGACTACTTCTTCGATTGAAAGTCTCTCCTTAATTTGGTTTACGGGAGAGTTCATAAGTACAAATTATTTCTCTATTCCTTTTTAACCTTACTCTTGAACCCAGTGCCAGCCGGGATTAATCGTCCAATTATAACATTCTCTTTTAACCCTCTTAAAGAATCCACTCCGCCCTTAATGGCATTTTCAATCAACACGCGATTGGTATTTTGGAAAGAAGCGGCTGATAACCAACTCTTGGTGCGCAAAGACACTTCAGTGATACCCAGCACTACCGTCTCTGCTTTTGCTTCTTTCGCTCCAATCTTTACTACTCTCATATTTTCTTCTATAAAAGCGGTATTTTCCACAATATCACCGATAGAAAAATTGGTTTCACCGGCATCTTTTATTTTTCGGCGAGAGAACATCTGACGAATAATTATTTCGGTATGTTTTCTGGAAATAGAAGCGCTTTGTAATTCGTAAACTTTATTAATTTCGCGAATGATATATTCTTCCACCATTTCTTTGCCTCCGAACTTAAAAATCTCCGCAATGTCGGCTGAACCGTCAGTCAAAAGATCTCCTTTTTTGACTTTATCACCTGCTTTGATTGTCGGTACTCTGCGGAAGGCAACAACATATTCCATTTCATTTGATTTGCCATTGACTTTAGAATCAGACAACACCTTGATTATTTTTTCTTTTCCGTCTTTAGATTTTATTTCCAGCACTTCGCCATCGGTTTCAGAAATAATGGCTGGGTTTTTAGGTATTCTTCTTTCAAATATTTCTTCAACACGAGGCAAACCGGTAGTAATATCGGTGCCAGCCACCCCTCCGGCGTGGAAGGTTCGAAGCGTAAGCTGAGTTCCGGGTTCGCCAATAGCTTGCGCTGCGATAATACCGACAGCCTCGCCCAAGTCCACTAAATGATTTCGTCCTAGATCTAGGCCATAGCATTGCTGACAGAGACCGTGAACTGTACGACAAGTTAAGGGAGAACGGACAAAGACTTCTTCAAAACCCGCCCCTTCAATGTTGTAAGCTTCTTCCTTGGTAACCAAAAATCCTTTTTTATAAATTACTTTTCCGTTTTCGTCTTTCAAGTCGGCCGCTAATACTCGTCCGCGAATATTTTTTGAAAGCGGAATTTCAATACCAGAAATATTTTCTCGGCGAACCATTTTCCCTTCTTTCGCGCCACAGTCTTCTTCCGTAATAACCACATCTTGCGCGACATCCACCAATCTACGCGTTAAATATCCAGCTTTAGCGGTATTGAGCGCCGTATCGGAAGCACCCTTGCGAGCGCCGTGCGTAATAACGAAATATTCAATCGGAGAAAGGCCTTCCAGATAACAAGGAATAATCGGAAACTCCAACGTCTTGCCTTGGTTGTTTTGAATAAGCCCGATCATGCCAATCATTTGAATCAATGAACTCATGGTTCCTCGAGCCCCGGAAGTGAATAAGTCGTAAGTGGAACCGTTCTTGTCTAATGTATTAGGCAAAACTTTTTCCAGATCTTTTTTAACATGCGTCCAAATTTCAATAATCTTCTGATATTTTTCTTCTTCAGACAAAAGACCTTCGCTCCATTCTGACACGATTTGCTCTTCCAATTTTTTACCATGAGCGATGATTTTTGGTTTTTCTAGAGATACCGAAACGTTATCCAAGCCCCAGGTCGTACCGGAAACAGTGGAATATTTAAAACCAAAACTCTTAATCTTGTCCAAGATCGCCGGAGTATTATCTACGCCGGAGTGCACAATCAACTCATCTAGAAGCGCAGTCAATCTTTTTTGATTCATCTCGTCATTCACATAAGAGAAATCACTTGGCAAGATGCTGTTGAAAAGAAGCTTGCCGACAGAAGTTTCAAAAATTTCTCCGCCAAATTTTCTGTATTTATATTTATCGGTTGGCAGAACTTTTATTTTAGCCCGTAGAGATACAATGTCATAATCATAAGCGGTGATAGCGGTGTTTGGGCCCGGAAAATATTTACCTTCGCCCTTTTCTCCGTCCACCATTTTAGTCATCCAATAACTGCCAAGCACCATATCCATGCGAGGATTCACAATCGGATCGCCGTTTTGAGGTTTTAACAAGTTCTTGTTTGACGCCATTAATTCTTTCGCTTCATATTGCGCTTCTTCTAAAAGAGGAACATAGACAGCCATCTGGTCGCCGTCAAAGTCGGCGTTGAAAGCCTGACAAACTAACGGATGCACCTGAACAGCGTTTCCTTCAATTAAAATCGGATTAAAAGCTTGGATACCGAGACGGTGCAAAGTCGGCGCACGGTTTAAGAGCACATATTTGCCTTCAATAACTTCTTCCAACATGGCCCAGACTTCAGGGGTGCGTTCTTCTATCAGTTTATTAGCTCCGCGGATATTGAATGCCAATTCTGCCTGTAAAATTTTAGAAATGACGAATGGTCGGAAAAGTTCCAAGGCCATGTGTTTCGGCAATCCACATTGATTCAATTTAAGTTCCGGACCGACAACAATCACTGAGCGTCCGGAATAGTCCACTCTTTTTCCAAGCAGATTTTGGCGGAAAAGTCCTTGTTTGGATTTTAGATTGTCAGACAATGATTTAAGTGGACGTTTTTGAGACTGGCTCATGGCCGCGCTATCGTTTTGTTTGGCAATAGAGTTGTCAATCAGCGCGTCAACCGCTTCTTGAATAATTCTTTTTTCATTTCGCAAGATTACGTCTGGCGCATTTATTTCTTTCAGTTTTTTTAAGCGATTATTGCGGTTGATAACTCGGCGATAAAGATCATTTAAGTCGGAAGTAGCATGCCGGCCTCCGTCCAAAGCCACCATTGGACGCAAAACTGGCGGAATGACCGGAATAACTGTCAAAAACATCCATTCCGGACGAATACCGGCGTAGGTCATCGCGCGAATCAAAGAAAGCCTTTTTTGTAGTTTTTCTTTTTCCGCCACGCTTGTTTTTTCAATCATCTTTTCCGTCAGCATTTTCAATTTATTTAAGTCAAGATTTTTGAAAATGGAGTAAATAGCTTCAGCGCCGATACTAGCTTCAAAACAAGTTCCATATTTTAAAGAATAATGGTGGAAAGAAATTTCATTTAAAACTTTCCCTTCATAAATTTCTCCGATTTCTTTTTTGGTAACGGAAAGCAGATTTTTTAATTTGTCGCGAGTATCGTCGTCCGCTGCGTTCTTTAATTTAGCTTTGTATTCTTTGTCTAAACCGGCAATCAGTTTTTCTTTCTCGTCCTCAAAAACTTTAGTCATTATGTAGCCGGCAAAATAAATCACCTTTTCCAGATCGGAAACGGAAATATTTAAAAGAATGCTCATGCGAGAAGGCACTCCGCGCAAAAACCAGATGTGTGATACGGGAGTAGAAAGTTCTATGTGCCCCATTCTTTCGCGTCGAACAATAGAACGGGTCACTTCCACCCCGCACTTTTCACAGATAATATCTTTGTAACGAATTCGGCGATATTTTCCACAATAACATTCATAATCTTTTTCCGGTCCGAATATTTTCTCGTCAAAAAGACCTCCGCGTTCAGATCGGCCTGTGCGATAATTTATCGTCTCCGGCTTGGTTACTTCTCCAAAGGACCATTCTTTTATTTGTTCCGGCGAAGCCAGCCGAAGCGCGATGTGGTCAAATTCAGTTGTATTAAGAGTTTTCATATGTTTTGTATTTGTTTTTAATTTATCCCTCTAAATCTTTATCTGAATATTTTTTTAGACCAACATCAAGCGCCAACCCTCTTAGATAATTGAGCAAGACATTGAAGGACGCCGGGGAGTTAGGCGGTCTGATAGTTTCGTTTTTGATAATAGAATCAAAAGTCGCAGATCGACCGAGAATGTCGTCAGATTTAATAGTTAACATTTCACGCAAGGTATAAGCCGCGCCATAACCTTCCAATGCCCAGACTTCCATTTCTCCAAATCTTTGACCTCCGCCTTGAGCTTTACCGCCGAGAGGCTGTTGAGTAATGAGCGAGTAAGGCCCGATGGAACGCATATGAATTTTATCTTCCACCATGTGATGAAGTTTCAACATATACATATAACCGACAGCCACATCCTGCTGAAAAGGTTCTCCAGTGCGTCCATCAAAAAGTTTTAATTTTCCATTCTCCGGCAATCCGGCTTTGACTAATTCTTCTTTAATTTCTTCTTGTTTCGCTCCCAGAAATGGCGGAACAATTGCTTGATAACCAAGACTGTTGGCCGCCATACCCAGATGCATTTCCAAAATCTGCCCCAAGTTCATACGAGAAGGGATACCAAGCGGTGAAAGAATAATATCAATCGGCGT
>Ga0172379_10008859_pt1 | contig 12556 bp, 10 predicted proteins | sample GrowelOW334metaG_FD_119756 | JGI IMG/M metagenome (GOLD analysis project Ga0172379, IMG submission 119756) | Groundwater microbial communities from an aquifer near a municipal landfill in Southern Ontario, Canada - Groundwater well OW334 metaG | ecosystem: Environmental > Aquatic > Deep... | reverse complement strand
GACTGCCACCTCATCGCTGCCTTATGTGGCTAAAATGAAATTTATTAATGGCGTTCCATACTTAGACGGAGGGTTGGCCGATCCAGTTCCGGTACATCACGCATTAGAGATGGGGAATAACAGGGTTGTTGTGGTTTTAACCCGCCCGAAAGGATACCAAAAAGAACCATCAAAAATCCAATGGCTATTCCGGTTAATTTACAAAAAATATCCAAAGTTGATCCGGTTGATGGAAACCAGAGAACAACATTACAACAAACTCATTAAAGATATCGAAAGCCTAGAAAACAGGGGACAAGCTTTTATAATCCGACCTAAAGAACCTGTCAGCATCGGTAGGTTGGAGAATAACCCCCAACATCTTGAAAAAGTTTATACCAAAACACTTCAAATGATAGACCCTACCATACAGGAGCTGAAGAAATGGTTAGCCAATCCATAACCAAGTAACGTGAAGGTTTTCTTTTTTCATAAATCTGTTTCTTTCAAATTGAAAACGAAACAGACATCTGCGAAAAAAATAGGATTCAAACTTAGTGTTTTGGAGAGAAATAAGTATATTCACGGCATTTATCACTAATTTGCAATTGATTATAACAAGACTTAAACAACATACGAATGAAGGCCCGATTTACCATTACCAACCGACTCATTGTAGGATTTGGCATATTGCTTTTAGCCACTTTACTGAATGGAATCCTCACCTATTCAACCCTGAATGAAAGTCAGGATTTGAATGAAAAGATTCTAACCAATTACAATCCTTCCGCGGCAAGTCTTCAGGAATTGACCACCATGGTGAATAATTCCTACATGCTGACCAAAAATTGGGTTTTTATTGAAAAACAACCAGATACCCCCGACAAGAAGAAATTAATTGAGATACATCAGATAGGGTTTCCTGCCTTAAAAGAAGAAATAACAAAACTCTCGCGAAAATGGGAACCCGGCTTAAAAAAAGAGGCTGACTCGTTGCTCAATGTCATCGGGAATCAACTTTTTGTAGAACAAAAATCAATCATCGACTTGCTGCAAAGTTTTGAAAGTTACGACGATTTTATGGTGATTGTGGAAGTGACACCAAAAGTAGAAGAGGGCGGAACCGTGACCATTTTGGCAAATGAAATCCTGAATTCTCTGGCCATAATTCAAACCAACATGGACAACCAGGCTAAAGACATTAATATTCAAATGAGCGATTCATTCCGATGGTTTCAAAAATTCATACTCTTTGCTATTTTATTAGTCGCAATTTTTGTGTTGGGAGCGGCTTACTTCACCACCCGCAGCATCGTTTTCCCTATCATGAAGCTGAAAGAATTTCTGCTTACCATGACCCGGGGTGTCCTTCCAAAGGAAAAGATGGAAACCAACAACGACGAAATTGGGGATATGGCCAGCGCGTTAAATCTCTATATCGAAAACATGCGCCGGACTTCAGAATTTGCTGTTGAAATTGGAAAAGGGAATTACGACACCAAATTTGAAGCCTTAAGTGAGGAAGATATGTTGGGGAATGCTTTGATTGAAATGCGCCAAAACCTAAAACAGGCGGTCGATCAAGGTAAAGAACGGGCCCGGGTGGATGAAATCCGGAACTGGGTGACCAAAGGGCTGGCCGATTTTGGAGATATCCTCAGACAAAACTCCGATAATATGGACCGCCTGTCGAAGAGTGTGATGAACCGATTGATCGATTACATTGGGGCCAACCAGGGAGCCATGTATATTTTAAACGAACTGGATGAAAAAACCCCCTATTTCGAAATGAAATCGGCCATTGCCTATGGCCGTGAAAAGTTCCTGAAACAGAATTTTGAAATGAAAGAGGGTTTGGTTGGCCGTTGCGCTTTTGAAAAACTGCCTGTTTACTTGAAAGAAATTCCCGGGAATTACATCCATCTGACATCGGGGCTTGGAACCGCCGAACCTGATTTTTTATTGCTTGTGCCACTTGTTTTTAACGATAAGGTGCTGGGTGTAATTGAGTTGGCCTCATTTACCCCCATTGAGACTTACCAAACCGAATTTATCATTTCACTTGGAGAGAATATTGCCTCAACTATTTCGAATGTCCGTATCAACGAACAAACCAAACATCTGCTGGAGGAATCGAAATTGCGGGGCGATGAACTTTCGGCTCAGGAAGAAGAACTCCGCCAAAATATGGAAGAGTTGCAGGCCACGCAAGAAGAAGCTGCCCGTAGAGAGATGGAGATGCTTAACACCATTGACGCTATTAACAACACTTTGGGAACTATTGAAATTGACCGGCATGGGAACATCAATTCGGTAAATGATAATTTCCTTGCCAAAACAAGGCTCGATGCAGGTTCGATGATTGGTAAATCGTTCCAGGAATTTTTTGCAGGTAACGAATTGTTAGAAAAACTTTACGTGGAGATATGGTCAGGGCTGCATATCGGCGAAAGCGGAAGTATGACTACGAATTTTATTACCACAGATGCAGAACTTTGGTTCAGGCATACTTTTACTCCTTTTAAAAACAAAAATGGAGAGTTAAATAAGGTCATTGACCTGATTGTTGATATTTCCGATCAAAAACACATGGAAAAAGAATTGGAAAACATCCGGTTACATTCACGATAAAATAGTACCTAAATCTTATTAATCCCAGACATCGGTTTGTTTCAACATTGGGCAGAATGGCTCAAAGACCATAGCCGTCCCTGTTTTTACAAAAAGCATTGGGGTTTTGAATGCCCGGGTTGCGGGTTCCAACGGGCTGTGATAGAACTTTTGCAGGGAAACTTGTTGGAAAGTATCAGGCAATATCCGGCTTTACTACCCATTATCGCCTTATTCACTGTTTTGGCGCTCCACTTGTTCTTCAGATTTAAATTTGGGGCCGCTCTTTTAAAAGGGTTATTTATATTGGTGGTATTGCTAATAATTGGTAATTTTATTTTCAAATTTTTTCAAAACTACTAACATGGAAAATCAGGAAAATCCAACCATTGAAACCCAACCTTTAATGAAGGTCCAGTTACCCAATGCTACGGCAGTGCTTGTTATGGGGATTATCAGTATTGTATGTTTTTGCTGCCTTGCTGCCGGGATATTAGGCATAACCTTAGGTATTATCGCGGTTGTCCTTGGCCACAAAGCCATTCAGGAGTATCACAGCTATCCGGAAAAATACACCGAGGGAAGCTACAAAAATGCGAAAGCCGGGAAAGTTTGCGGTATCATCGGGTTAAGTTTAGGCGGGTTGTGGCTGATAGGTATTTTAATTTACCTGTCGATTGTAGGCTGGGTAATTGGAGCTATTTTTACGGCGCTTCCCTGGGAAGTTTTCTCTCATTAATTTTATTACATTTGCCGTCTTTTGCCTGACGAGGTAAAACTCACTCAGGCATTTCTTTTGGCATAAAAAGCGATGAATAAACAAACAATTATAAAAGACTTTAGTGCCTTAGGCAGCAAGATGGTCACCCTATCGGGAGAGATAGAAAAGGAACCTTATGCAGCCGTGTTCCAGAAAGCAAATACCGACAATCCCTGGTTTACTTTTAAGTTTATGGCAGAGGCTTTCCGGGCGGTGGGGCAATCATTGACCCCAGAAAAGTTGGAAAAATGGCTATCGGCATACACGCTTCCTGAAAAGCCTGCACCCAAGACCATCGGGCTAGTGTTAGCCGGGAACATCCCATTGGTGGGATTTCACGATATTTTGTGCACCCTGATAAGCGGCCATAATGTACTGGCCAAATTATCGTCAAAAGACCAGCATCTTTATTCCATACTGAAAAACCTTTTGACCGAAATAAATCCTGTTTATGATCAACGGATAACCTTCACCGACCGCAACCTTCAAGGAATGGATGCCATTATTGCCACCGGAAGCGATAACAGTGCCCGCTATTTCGACTATTATTTTGCCAAATACCCGCACATCATCCGCAAAAACCGGAATTCACTGGCCATACTTGCTGGCGATGAAACCGATGCCGAATTGGAGCTGTTGGCCGATGATATTTTTATGTATTTTGGATTAGGTTGCCGTAATGTTTCAATGCTTTGGCTGCCCGAGAGCTTTCCCATAGATCGGCTTTTCCGTTCATTTGAAAAGTATTATCCGTTGATTGATCATCATAAATATGGTAATAATTACGAATACCAGCGGGTCATCAAATTGCTGAATCAAGAAACTTTTTTGGACAACAACATGGTGCTACTGAAAGAGGATGCCCGGTTGGCTTCCCCCATTGCCGTTGTTCATTACCAGTGGTATGCATCTCCCCAAAAAGCAATCAATTATATTGATTTTCATGGCGATAAAATTCAATGTGTGGTAAGTAAAACAAAATGGCCCTTTGATTCGTATGAATTGGGCGCGGCTCAAAAACCCGAACTTTGGGATTACGCCGACCAAGTGGACACATTATCATTTTTACTAAATTTAAACACTGCCGTATGATTTATACATTCCGCTTTATATCCGATGAACAGGAAAATTTCATCCTGGATGTAAACATCAACCATGATCAGACATTTGAACAACTGCACGATGCCATTCAGGAAAAACTGGATTACGATCCCTCACAGTTGGCCTCGTTCTTCATCTCGAACGAAAACTGGGAGAAACTCACAGAAATTACCTTAATGGACATGGGCCTTGAAGATTCCCACACCATGTCGGATGCCAGGATTGGCGATTTTTTCAAAGGCAAAAACCAGCATGTCCTTTACATTTTCGATTATTTTGCCGAACGGTTGCTTTTCGGCAGCATTACCCGTACCATCGATGCCCCCTCTCCCATTGACCTTCCATCGGTTTCGAAACTCGAAGGCACCATTCCCCCCCAGACCTTGCACTGCGATTTTAACGACAACGACTTTTTAGAAGAAGATGTGGAACGGGCGATTGAAAATGGCGGGTACGAAGATGAATTGCCCGAAGATTTAGAAGATTACAACATCCACGACGACAATCCCTATTAAATTGTGGCCCGTACCGATAGTTCAAAAAAACATACGCTCATCGTCATCTTAGGCCCTACGGGGATTGGAAAAACCAATTTAAGTATTGAATTGGCCGAAGCCCTGAAAACCGAAATCATTTCGTGCGACAGCCGACAGATGTACCGTGAACTGCGTATTGGCACCGCAGTTCCCGCACCATTGCAATTAGCCCGGGTTCAGCACCATTTTATCGGTAATTTATCCATCCACCAATATTACAATGCCAGCGAATTTGAGACACAGGCGCTTCAAACTCTGGAACGCATCTTTCGGAACCAAACTTACGCGCTGATGGTTGGCGGTTCGGGATTGTACATTGATGCGTTGGTGAACGGAATTGACGATTTGCCCACCATTGACAAGCAGGTACGCGAGCAACTGATGCTCCGCTTAAAGAACGAAGGACTGGAACCGCTAAAGGAGGAATTGGAAAAAGCAGATCCTGCCTATTATCAAATTGCCGACCTCAACAATAGCAAGCGCATCCTAAAAGCCCTGGAGGTTTATTACATGACCGGGAAACCCTACTCCGGCTTCCGCACAAAGGAAACCAAACCGCGTCCGTTCCAAACTATATTGATTGGGTTGACCATGGAACGCCAGGAATTATACCGCCACATCGATCAACGGGTCGATCAGATGCTGGCTGACGGCTTGGTGGAAGAAGCCCGGCTGTTTTATCCGTACAAACACCTCAATGCTTTGAATACCGTGGGGTACAAAGAACTGTTTGGCTATTTCGGCCATGAATATGATTTGGAGGAAGCCATCCGGCTGATTAAACGGAACTCGCGCCGTTATGCCAAACGCCAGATGACCTATTGGAACCGGAACCAAAACATCCGGTGGTTCCATCCTACCCAAATGAAGGAGATTTTAGAGTATATCAGAACCGGATTAAACACCTGATTACTCTAAGTTGCCTCAAATAGCTAGATTTTATTATAAAGGGGCCTGCCAGGTTTATTCTTTTTTGTATAATCTAATTTCCTTTGTATCTAATTCAATCTCTTTATAATCTTTACCAGGAATTGGGCCCTTGCATTTATTATCAGTAATAAGATATTCGCATGACGAATCTATCTTTTTATCTAAACTAACATTGCCGTACCGCGCAAAATAACCGTGCAAGCTCCATTCCGTTTGCATCTCGGGGCAAATATTTATGGTTTTGTTTTTGCCAATTTCCTGAATAATTAAATGGCAGTCGCTAACCTTCGTGCTTTCATAGCTAATTTTACCCATTTGCAGGTAAGAAAATAGTATGGCAAAACCAACAAGTCCGTAAGTAAAAAAGACGAAAACTTTAAGTTTTATTGATTTTGGGTTGATTGTTTCAATAAGTTGGTTGATTACAGGATATAGCATTAGCCCAATGGCAATAGCAATATATGGATATACTGTAATAGCATAATGTCCACTTTGCTTCATACTTATAGTGATTGGAAGGATGCCTCCCAAAGCAAGAAGAAGCAATGCAAACGCAGGCCCATAATAAGGGTTGGCACCTTTCCAGTTTATCTTTTTTAGAAAAGCGGTCAGTAAGATAATAAAGGCTATGAGTAGTGAAGGGACAGCATGGTAAACAACAGCAATAACAATAAAAAAACGATGATCGACGGTAACACTGTTTTGTATGCTACCAAAAACTTGTTTGTTAAAATAAGGGACCAGGTTATTCGATGCTTCTGGCCAAAATAAAATCATTAATGCAAAAGGTATTACCGTAACAGCGATCAATATCCCTGTATTTATGGCGATTCTTCCGAACTTTAACTCCCGGTTAAACAACCATAAAAAGAAAGGAAAACCCCAAACATATAAACCAACAAGGCCTTTGGTGAGTGTAGCTAAAAAAAGAAACAACCCACTTACTATTATAAGATAAATTTTGTTGCCACAAATACCTTTTAAGTAGAACAGAATGGATAAACCAATAAAGACCGACATGGTATTTTCAAGCATATTATTGGCACAGGCCCACGATATTTTGAGCATCGAAAAATAAAAAAGTAAAGGTATCCAACCCGTTCTGTAACTATTTGTAAACTGTTTCCAGATAGCTACAATTACCAGCCCCATCAAAAAATAGGCAAAAAGTGAGTAGAAACGTTCCACATAAATTGAGTCGCCAAAAACCCGAAACCAAAGGCTTTGCAGCCCAAGTGCCAGAGGTGGGTGCTCGTAAAATTCAGGAAAAAGCCCATGCGATAAATGGGGTTTCCAAAACGTCCCTAAACCATCGGACATGTTTCTCGAAATTGAGGCATACAGCACCCCATCCATAACCATTCCCTCTGAAAATAAAGCGGGAGCTGTAATTATAATAAAAACGGCCCCTATAAACAGGTAAAAAGGTATCTGGTTTTTATGATTCATAAGTAATCAAATTTTATAATCTTCCCTAGATCTTAAATCATCCTGCTACGGATTGTATCACCTCCAACGGATGAAGAGCCATCTCGCTACAAATGGTAAAACTTATTTCAACACACCAAGCTCTTTTCCAACTTTGGTAAAGGCTGCAATGGCTTTATCCAGATGTTCTTTTTCGTGGGCGGCAGAAAGCTGAACCCTGATGCGGGCTTGCCCTTTGGGTACCACCGGAAAGTAAAATCCAATGACATAAATACCCTCTTTGAGCAGGCGGCTGGCAAAATCCTGCGAAAGCTTGGCATCATAAAGCATTACAGCGCAAATGGCTGATTGCGTAGGCTTAATATCGAAACCTGCTTTAAGCATCTGTTGGGTAAAATATTCGGTGTTGCCATGCAGTTTATCCTGCAGTTCGTTGGTTTCGTTCATCATTTCCACCATTTTTACTCCGGCTGCTGCTACTAACGGGGGTATGGAGTTTGAAAACAGGTAAGGCCTGGAGCGTTGGCGCAGCATATCAATAATCTCTTTTTTACCGGTGGTAAAACCGCCAATAGCCCCACCAAAAGCTTTACCAAGCGTTCCGGTAATAATTTCGGCTTTTCCTCGGACGTTGAACAATTCAGTCACCCCGCGTCCGGTTTTTCCGACAACACCAGCCGAGTGTGATTCATCAATCATTACCATGGCTTTGTATTTTTCGGCCAGTTTGATTATCTCATCCATGGGAGCTACATTGCCATCCATGGAAAAAACCCCGTCGGTAACAATCAGGCGGAAGCGTTGTGCCTGAGCCAGTTTCAGTTGTTCCTCCAAATCGTCCATGTCGGCATTTTGGTAACGGTACCGAACCGCCTTGCAAAGCCTTACGCCGTCAATAATTGAGGCATGGTTTAACGAATCGGAAATGATGGCATCCTCCTGACCCATCAAAGGTTCAAAAACACCTCCGTTGGCATCAAAAGCAGCTGCATACAAAATGGTATCTTCGGTCCCGAAAAATTCAGCAATTTTCTTTTCTAAGAGTTTATGTACATCGGTAGTCCCGCAAATAAAACGGACAGACGACATGCCATAACCATGCGAATCTAATGCCTGTTTGGCCGCAGCAACCAGTTTAGGATTGTTCGATAATCCCAAATAGTTGTTGGCACAAAAGTTCAAAACTTTTTGTCCGGTATTAATGGTTATTTCAGCCCCCTGGGGCGAGATAATAATCCGTTCATTTTTATAGAGCCCGGCATCGGCTATATCGGCTAACTCTTTCCGCAAATATTCCTGAAAATCTTGGTACATAATCGTGTTTTTTGAGTGATTCAACAAGGAAACAAAATTAACCTATTTATATCAGCCATGTTGAACAGAAATTATGATTTCTAGCATAAATTAAAACTGTTTATTGTCAGCCACGATTCGCCGGGTAATATCTAAATTTGCCCAGGTTTACGATTAAACCTTTTTAGGTCACCCGTGTTTTTTATCGAACCAAAACAAAAGAATTATGAGCAAAATGAAAGCCTTGGTAAAGGCAAAAGCTGAAAAAGGGATTTGGATGCAGGAGGTTCCTGTTCCAGAGATTGGACCCAACGATGTTTTAATAAAAGTCTCCAAATCGGCCATTTGCGGTACCGATTTACATATTTATAAATGGGATGAATGGGCGCAAAAAACCATCCCGGTAGGTTTGACCATTGGCCATGAATATGCAGGGCACGTGGCCAAAGTGGGCAGCGAAGTTAGTGAATTCAAAGAAGGCGACCGGGTGACCGGCGAAGGGCACATTGCCTGTGGCCACTGCCGCAACTGCCGCCGGGGCCGCCAGCATATTTGCGAAACCACCATTGGCATTGGTGTCAATATCAACGGTTCGTTTGCCGAGTATGTAAAAGTCCCCTCAAGCAATGTGATGCGGATCAATGCCAAAATTCCTGATGAAATTTTAGCCATTATGGACCCATTTGGAAATGCTACCCATACCGCATTATCGTTTCCTTTGATAGGTGAAGATGTATTGGTTACCGGTGCCGGATTAATTGGTAGTATGGCTGTGGCCGTGGCCCGCTTTGCCGGAGCCCGTTACGTGGTAGCTACCGAAACCAGCGAATACCGCGCCGGATTGGCCCGCAAGATGGGTGCCACCCGTGTGGTAAATCCTTTGAAAGAAAACCTGCGTGAGGCGATGAACGAAATCGGGATGATCGGGTTCGATATCGGTTTGGAATGTTCCGGTTCGCCTGTGGCATTTAACCAATTGGTAGAACACATGTACAATTCGGGTAAAATTTCCCTCTTGGGAATCCTCCCATCAACTACGCAAGTAGATTGGAACCGGATTATCTTTAAAGGCTTGACCATGAAGGGAATTTATGGCCGCGAAATGTACGAAACCTGGTACCAGATGGAACAGATGCTCATGTCGGGGCTCGATTTATCGCCCATCATAACCCACCGTTTTGGCATTGATGACTTCCAAAAAGGATTCGATGTGATGGAACAGGGCAATTGCGGAAAAGTAATCTTGAATTGGGAGTAATCCTGGTTATTTATAAAAAGAAATAGCCCGGAAGAGCGTAAAAAATCAATTCCGGGCTTTTATTTTAATCCTTAATTTTTGCCATTAAAAACTCCCTGTTTAAAGTGGCAATGTTTGCTATGCTAATTCCTTTGGGGCATTCCACTTCGCAGGCTCCGGTGTTGGAACAGTTCCCGAAACCTAACTCATCCATTTTGGCTACCATGGCTTTGGCGCGGCGGCTTGCTTCAACCTTACCCTGCGGTAACCGGGCCAGGTGTGATACTTTTGCCGATACAAACAACATGGCCGATGAATTTTTACAAGTGGCCACACAGGCACCACAGCCAATACACGAGGCTGCATCCATAGCCGCTTCGGCATCATCATAACTGATGGGAATGGAATTTCCATCGGGGATACCGCCTGTATTTACCGAAATAAACCCTCCGGCTTGTAGAATCTTTTCAAAGGCGGTACGATCCACCATCAGATCTTTGATAACCGGGAAAGCGCCTACACGGAAAGGCTCCACGGTAATGGTTTCTCCGTCTTTAAATTTCCGCATGTGCAACTGGCAGGTAGTAATATCGTCGTCGGGGCCATGTGCCCGGCCATTGATAAACAAACTGCATGTCCCGCAAATTCCCTCGCGGCAGTCGTGGTCAAATACAATGGGTTCTTTGCCCTCTTCTACCAGTTGCATGTTCAAAATGTCGAGCATTTCGAGGAATGAGGTATCGGTTGAGATATTATGAACAGTATAGGTTTCGAATTTCCCTTTAGCGGTGCTATTCTTTTGTTTCCAAACCCGGACTTTAATTTCTTTTAAGATTTTTTCGCTCATTTTCTTAGATTTTAACAGTTATAACCTAATTTCAATATTTGTTAGTATCAAGACTTACTACCTGTTTTTAGTTTTGATTCTTTGAAACTATATAGCATCTTTTGTATTTCTTTTAACTGCAATTCAACTTTTAATTGCTCTTCCTTTGAAATTATTCCAACTTCGAAAGCCAGAATTAACTGAGTTTCTAATTCAAAAGAACTCCCATTGGCAATATCTAAAAACCGACATAACTCAATGTTTGAAGAACGACCACATCCTTCGGCAATATTTGATGGAATTGAAACGGCACTTCTGCGAATCTGACTGGTTAAACCAAACATTTCGTCTCTAGAAAAATGTTTGGTTATCTCATAAACAGTTTTATTTAGATTACATGCTTTTTGCCAAACTATCAATTCCTTGAAATTATGCATTTACATCGGTTTTATCTTGATACTGACATCTGATTACTTGATACTTTTATTTATAGCTCCTTTGAGCCAATTCAATATTTTCGAATACCAACTCTTCTTTGTGCATCACCGGTTCCTGGTTTTCGCCTTTGTACTCCCAGGCCGAAACATACGTCCCGGTTTCGTCGTTCCGTTTGGCTTCGCCATCTTCGGTAACGCTTTCTTCGCGGAAGTGTCCACCACACGATTCGTTGCGGGCTAAAGCATCACGGGCCATCAGGTCGGCCAGTTCAATAAAATCGGCTACCCGTCCGGCTTTTTCCAGTTCTTGGTTCACTTCACCTTGAACTCCAGGAATACGTAAATCTTTCCAGAATTCGGTTTTGATGGCAGCTATTTCTTTAATGGCGGTTTTTAACCCGGCTTCGTTGCGGCTCATCCCCACATAATCCCACATTACTTTGCCCAGCTTTTTATGGAAATAGTCGGCAGGTTTGGCGCCTTGAATACTCATTAATTTATCGAGGCGACCTTTCACTTCGTTAATGGCATTCTCGAATTCAGGAGCATTGGTGTTGATTTTTGACACCTGAATTTCGTTGGCCAGATAATCACCAATGGTGTAAGGCAACACAAAATAGCCATCGGCCAGACCCTGCATCAGGGCTGAGGCTCCCAAACGGTTAGCTCCGTGGTCGCTGAAATTGGCTTCACCAATAGCATACAAACCGGGAACGGAGGTCATCAAATTATAATCAACCCAGGTTCCGCCCATAGTATAGTGAATGGCGGGATAGATTTGCATCGGTTCTTTATAAGGATCCACATCGGTAATCTTCTCATACATCTGAAATAGGTTACCATAACGGGCTTCAATCACATCTTTACCCAATCGTTCAATAGAATATTTAAAATCGAGATAAACAGCCAAACCGGTATTGTTCACTCCAAACCCGGCATCACAGCGTTCTTTGGCAGCCCTTGAGGCCACATCGCGCGGAACCAGGTTCCCGTAAGCCGGGTAACGGCGTTCCAGATAGAAATCGCGGTCTTCCTCGGCAATATCATTAGGCCCAATCAATCCTTTCTGCAATTTTTCGGCATCCTCTTTCTTTTTAGGTACCCAAATCCGGCCGTCGTTCCGTAACGATTCCGACATTAAAGTCAGTTTCGACTGTTGCTCACCATGCACCGGAATACAAGTTGGGTGTATTTGCACAAAACAGGGGTTGCTCATATAGGCACCCCGTTTAAAGGCCTGCCAAGCGGCACCACCGTTACATCCCATAGCATTGGTCGAAAGGAAAAACACATTTCCGTAACCTCCACTGGCAATAACAACTGCATGAGCCCCAAACCTTTTGATTTCGCCGCTAACCATGTCGCGGGCAATAATCCCACGGGCTTTGCCATCAATTTTTACAATATCGAGCATCTCGT
>Ga0172379_10008858_pt1 | contig 12557 bp, 12 predicted proteins | sample GrowelOW334metaG_FD_119756 | JGI IMG/M metagenome (GOLD analysis project Ga0172379, IMG submission 119756) | Groundwater microbial communities from an aquifer near a municipal landfill in Southern Ontario, Canada - Groundwater well OW334 metaG | ecosystem: Environmental > Aquatic > Deep... | reverse complement strand
TCTGTATAAAAAAATATGATTATTTCCATAATTGCAGCCGTTTCAGAAAATGGTGTTATTGGCAACAAAAATGCCATTCCCTGGCATTTGCCATCCGACATGAAGCATTTCAAGCAAATAACAACCGGCCACTGCATAATCATGGGACAAAAGACACACGAATCTATCGCACGTGCACTCCCTGAAAGGACAAATATTGTTCTGACATTCGACACCAATTTCAAAAGTGAAGGATGTATTGCCGTTACCTCAATCGAAGAAGCCTTGAGAGTATCTAGCGCAAAGAAGGAAAGTGAAGTTTTTGTAATCGGCGGCGCCTCAATTTACAAACAATTTATTGAGATTGCCAACAAACTCTATATAACAAGAATCCATAACAAATTTGACGGTGATGCCTTCTTCCCGGAAATCGATCCGAAGAAATGGCACTTAAAAAAAACTGAAAAGCATGAGAAAGACGAACAAAATCCTTTCAATTTCGACTTCGAAGTATACGAGAAATTTTAATTATTCCTTACGCTCGGGTTCAATCGATGCCATAAGTTCGGTATATTCACCATCTGTAATTACTCTTGCACAACGAAGTCTAGTTGCACATCTGTGCCGACGATCTTTATCATTTTCCGGATTGTAAGCAATTGACCTGAACTGTTCAGGATCGAAGTTGTCCACATAAACAACCTCGGTTACGCGATCGGGACCAAGAACTACACGCTCTGTTATTACATACCTTTCTACCGGCATATTGTTATTACGGTCTGACTGGTACCCCTCCTTCCATGTCCCCATGGTCTAAACCGGAGGGTTCATTGTCTTCCGGCCAATTGGGTATCGGTATATGATTTTCTAGTAAAGCCAAATATTGCTCATGTGGAGTCTTTCCTTTCACAGAGTTTAGTATTTCTCTTATTTTTTCTCTATTTAAGGTTTCCTCAACAACTTCTGAAGGGGGTTCTTTACCTCTTGTAACATAATCGTACGCCGACCTTTGACTTTCCAGTTCTGATGTCATCAATTTTCAAAATACTTCTAATAAAAACAAATTTCAAGAAGAAAAATTATTTTCAACCATCAACCAACTTCTTCAATTCCGGAAGAAATATTCTTGACCAATATGTCATCTTCTCTTTATATTTATCCAAATCACTAATCAAAACAAATTTCCCATCTACCAAACATTCGTCCTTTCTGTGTTTCCATAATAACCCATCTCCTTCATAAATCCACACAAGCCCTGTGTGCACACGGTCAACTTCGTTATCGTGAAGTTTAACTAGACCCTGAAATTCCTTTTTTATTATTTTCCCTTTGTATTCGATTTCTTCATTAAATTCCCGATCGGCCGCTTCCTCGATAGACAAATCTCCTTCGTCAACGTGTCCGCCTAAAAAAATTGGGAACAAATCATGAAGTCTGCTCTCGTTTCCTTTTTGTGCAATTTTATGAATAAATATCTTCTTTCCAACCTTCAATACTATCTGGGGAATTAATTGCTGATAGTCTTCGTCATCTTCCAACTTACTTCTTTCCAAAAAAAGCGCTTGCTTTTTTATTGTCTTAAAAATTTTATCTTCTTTTTTAATCCTAAAAAAACCTTCTTTTATCCCCTCGGGGAAAAGCTCATTTGTCTTTATTGCCAATATTTTTCCCATTTCACTTCAAACTGTTTTCGTTAGCCGCTTTTCCGGGTTTCCGCCAACTTGCCCACTTACATTTGGGGTAACGACTACATCCAAAGAACTTTCTGCCTCTTTTGGTTTTCTTGATAATTACGTCTCCATTTTTACACTCGGGACACTTTATACCAATTTTATCAATGTACTTTGCAGTATATTTGCACTCCGGAAATCTTGAACAGGACAGAAACTTACCGAACCTTCCGATTCGTATAATTACATCTCCCTCTTTACATTCGGGACACTTCTCACCCGTTTTCTCTGCCGCAATTGCAACTCTCTTTGCGTTTTTTTCAACATCTATAAGTTTTTTCTCGAATGGTTTATAAAAATCAGAAATCAGGTCTACCCATTTTTGCTCTCCGTTTGCGATCCTATCAAGCCCTTCCTCCATTCCGGCAGTAAATTGATATTCAAAAATGTCCAGAAAATTCCCAACCATAAAGTCAGTAACAGCAATACCAATTGCAGTCGGAATAAATTTACCTTCATTTTTTTCAACATAGGCTCTAACCTGAATTGTATTTATTGTCGGAGCATAAGTTGAAGGACGTCCAATACCCAACTTTTCCAGAGTTTTTATTAGTGAACTTTCCGTATATCTCGCTGGCGGTTGAGTAAACTTCTGTTCTGGACTGATTTTTAACAACTTCAAAGATTCGTTTTCGACAACATCCGGCAATGTCTCCACGCCGGAATCGTCGGCATCATTATTTTTTTTGTATAAATTCTTCCATCCGTCAAACTTCATTATCTGCCCCACAGTGCGAAGTAGATACGTATCGGTCGATGATTTAGTCCCTGCCAAGACGTTAATTGTCGTCTCGTCATAAATACTTGCCGACATCTGGCAAGCCACAAACCGTTTCCAAATTAATCCATAAAGAAGTTCTCCTTCCCTCTCAAATTTTGTGTTTTGTATTTTCCCAAGTCCTGCTACATTTGTAGGACGGATTGCCTCGTGGGCTTCCTGGGCAACTTTGGATGTAGTTTTATAAAACTTTGGCGATTGAGGAAGGTACGACTCCCCATATTTGGATTTAATAAAATCCCTAACCTTTAATATTGCTTCCTGAGCAACGTTCGTTGAATCAGTACGGTGATAAGTAATCAAACCTTCTTCGTAAAGCATTTGAGCAACGCTCATAGTTTTCTTCGACGACCAAGCAAAAATTCTCGATGCTGCTTGCGTCATTGTTGACGTTGTAAAAGGTGGGAAAGATGATTTAACCACCTCTTTCTTGATGACATCCTGAACTTTGTAATCGGAGTCCTTTAGGTTGGTAACAACTTTTTCGGCAGTTTCTTTATTTTTAATATCTGCTTTCTTATCGGCAATTTTTATAAGCTGAACCGTAAACTCACCATTCTCTACCGGTTCTATTTTTCTTAACTTTACATATACCTCCCAATACTCCTCACTTTTAAAAGCCTCTATTTCTCTTTCTTTTTCAACAATCAATCTTACACAGACAGTCTGAACTCTCCCCGCAGAAAGGCCACGTCTTACTTTCTTCCATAATATCGGCGAAAGTTTATAACCAACCAATCGGTCCAAAACCCTTCTGGCAGTCTGCGCATCAACTAAATCGGCATCGATGTTACGCGGAGCACTAATGGCTTCCTCAACTGCACTTTTAGTAATTTCGTGAAACACAATTCTCTTAAGACTACTTTCGTCTCTACCATCTTCGGCAATTATCTCTTTTACATGCTGGGCAATTGCCTCTCCTTCTCTATCAGGATCTGTTGCTATAAATATGTCTTTGGCTTTTTTTGCAGCAGATTTGATCTTTTTGATAGTATCATTGCGTTTTTCAACTATCTGATAATCCGGTTTAAAATTGTTCTCGGTATCAACTCCAAGCGTGCTTTTCGGAAGATCTTTAATATGACCTGTTGTTGCTTCAACAGCATACTCGCCTCCCAAAAATCTGGAAAGGGTTTTTGCTTTTGTTGGTGATTCGACAATAATTAAATTCATATTTTTTCAGATACTCCCTTCGGATATTCTAACAACCTCGTCAAGACTTTGAATGTTTATTAATATTTTCCAGAGAAGTCTCTTCATCATTATCTACTTTAATCTCTAAAGATAGTTCGTCAAGGATATCTTTCGGAGATAGTGCTAATTTGGCACCGTTTTGAAGAAGAAAATGTGGAGCTCCTGACGTCGGTGACGTAATCCGTCCTGGAACTGCAAAAACACTTCTTCCTTGTTCGGCTGCATGTGATGCGGTTATTAGCGTTCCACTTCTCTCAAGTCCCTCAACCACCAAAATCGCTTTTGAAATACCTGACACAATCCGATTCCTCAAAGGAAAATTAGAAGGCAAGGGTGGATAACCTAAGGGATATTCTGACATAACTGCCCCTCCCATCCGGATAATCTCATATACCAGTTTTGTGTTTTCAGGTGGATAAATTCTATCCAAACCACTTGCAATCACAGCTATAGTTCGTCCGCCAACTGAAAGCGCCCCTCGGTGAACGACTGTATCAACACCTCTCGCAAGACCTGAAACAATAGTAATTCCATGTTTGCCCAACTCCCGAGAAAACTTTTCCGCAATTTCTTTGCCATACGGGGTCATTTTTCTCGAGCCAACAATTGCAACAGCGCTTTCATCTTTGTTTGACAATACACCCATGTAATATATAACCACTGGAGCGTCTTCCAAATCGCGCAAATTTTTTGGGTACTCACGATCAGCATTTGTAGTATATTTAATACCCAATTTCTCAAGCCTTTGAAAATACTTTGTAAAATCAAAATTATTTCTGTGGATAGTAAATTTTTCTGCAATGTTTTTGTGTAATCCAACTTTTAAAATTTCGTCCAATTCCAATTCCCAAACCCTTTTAGCCGATTTGAAATAGTTTAAAAGCAGTCTGATTCGTATTGGACCAAAACCTGTAAATGCATATAGGGCTACGAGGTATTCTTTGTCTGTCATAACTTATTTCTTGAACCAAAAATCAAAAATTTGGCGGGCAACCGGGCCGGCAATTTTGGAGCCCTCTCCACCTTTCTCAATCAAGATGGTCACTACAATTTCAGGTTCTTCTATAGGAGCAAAGGCTGTAAACCATGCGTGGGTGTCATCTTGAGTACCAACCTGCGCAGTTCCGGTCTTGCAAGCAACATCAATGCCAGTTTTATCTTTAAAGTCAAAAAAAGTATAGGCCGTACCACCCTGAGAACACGCCTTTTCCATTCCCTCCTTTACAAGATCGATGTTTTTGGGATCAACATCTAGACTTTTACAAACATCCCCATCTTGCACTTCACTGTTTAAATGGGGCATGCAAAGCTTACCTCCATTTGCAATGGCCTCAAGGGCGGTATGAATTCCAACCGGGGTTATCGACAAATCTCCCTGTCCGATTGAGAAATGGTAAGTGTTACCCAAAAACCATCTTTCTCCTTTTACCTCCTGTTTCCACTGCGGGTCGGGTACCAGCCCTTCAATCTCTCCGGGTAAATCAATATCAGTTTTTTCAGATAAGCCAAATTTTCTCGACCATCCGACAATTTCCTCAATACCGGTCAACTCCCCGACTTTATAAAAAAAGGTGTCTGTTGAACGCGCCAGTGCTTTTGTAACATCGACGTCACCCTCTACTCCACCATACTGCGTAAAATACCAATTATTAAATGAGTAATCGCCGTACGGGGTAGAAAAATTAATACTCCCTGTGTCATGATATCGGTAATTTTTGTCTATAGAACCCGTCTCAAGGGCAGCTGTAGCCACAATTGGTTTAAAGATGGAACCGGGGGAATATTTTCCCGATACCACTCGATTAAAAAGAGGTAAACTTTTATCGTTTAATATTCCGCTGACTTTATCACGGTCGTTTAAAAAGACATTGGAGTCATAACTGGGAGATGAATACAGTGCCAACACTTCACCGTGGGAATCCGTCACAAGCACCATTCCTTTAATTTCCGGAAGCAATGTTGAAACATACTCCTGGAGAGGATAATCAATTGTTAATTTTAAATCCACTCCCTTAACCGAGGGTTTCTCTCCAAGTAAACGCACATATGTTCCATCAGCCGCAACCTCCACTAATTTCTCTCCATCGGCTCCACGCAGTGAACAATCATAATATTCTTCCAGACCTGACCTTCCAATTACATCTGAAAGGGTTCTCTCACCTTTTTTAGGACAGTCGGTTGAAACTTTACCCAATTCATCTTCATTAATGGCACCAATATAACCGGTTATATGCGATGCCGCTTCTTTAAGAGGATAGTATCGCTTCCAGCCATCTACACTTGCGATTTTTCGGCTTTTTTCAGTCGGAGTGTCGGATACATAATACCCTACATTAGGGTTATAATATAAACCCTCTTCATTTTTATCGTTTTTAGCTAATAGTTCCCCGCCGCGTGCAAGTATTTCTCCCCTTGGAGCCTTAAGAACAACCCTTCTAATTCTGTTTCCATCGGCTAAGTTTTTGTAATAGACACCCTTGATAATCTGCAATTCAAAAAGCTTAACGAATAGAACAATAAAAGAAGTACACAAAAAAAAATAAATTATAAATTTTATGCTTTTTTCATTCATTAAAAACCTTTTGTTAACCTAATTTTTGACATCAATTTGGGGTGTTCAAGAAGATATGCACAACCTCTGACAACACAGGAGATCGGATCCTCTGCAATATACACAGGCATTTTTGTTCTTTCCGAAATCAATTTATCTATTCCGGGCAAGAGCGATCCTCCACCCGCCATAGTTATACCTCCTTCCATAATATCCGAAACAAGCTCCGGCGGAGTCTCTTCAAGCGTGCTCACAATATTACCAGTAATTTCCTGCACAACCGGGACCAGTGCCTCTCTGACCTCTGATGTCGAAAGCTTAATAGATTTTGGCAGACCCGTTTCCAAATCCCTACCTCTTACTACATGGTATTTTTCTTTCCCGGGTAGGAAATTCCCCAAGGCAATCTTAACATCCTCCGAAGTAATTTCCCCCATTAAAAGAGAATATTTCAGTTTTACATAATTGCTTATCGCCTCATTCATTTCATCCCCCGCAATCCGAAGCGATCTCCCAACAACTATACCCCCGAGAGAAATAACCGCCATTTCTGAAGTTCCACCGCCGATATCGATAATAAAATATCCATGTGCAGATTCAATCTTTAGTCCCGATCCAATTGCCCCTGCCATAGGTTCTTCAATTAGATAAACTTCTCTAGCACCAGCTGCTGTTGCAGCTTCGGCAACCGCCCTACTTTCCACTTCGGTCACTCCGGAGGGAATGCCTATCGCTACACGCGGCTTCGGAATTTTCGGGACGACCGATCCTGTCTCATGAACTCTTTTAATATAGTGCGAAAGCATCGCCTGAGCAGCGTCAAAATCAGCAATTACTCCATTTCTTAAAGGCCTAATTACTTCTACTCCAGCCGGAGTCCTACCCATCATTTTCCTGGCGTCATTTCCTATTGCAAGTATTTCTTTAGTCTTTTTTTGTCTTGCGACCATTGAAGGCTCCCTGATCATTATTCCTTTTCCTTTGACCCAGACCATTGTGTTTGAAGTACCCAAGTCAAATGCTATGTCATACGAAAAATAATCCCAAACTTTATTAAAATTGTTTATTAAGTTAGGAAAATTAAATCTGTAATTTTTAAGTTTTATGTCCATAACAATGAAGCCACACTACCGACAGTATAATCCAAACACAACGACAAAGTTAAGGGTTAAATAGCAGTAGGACTTCTTAATGTTTCTTGTCACCACAGTCATATTAATGTAAATTATGCATTAATGAAGGTTAAAAAAATCATCAGTGTTTTATATCAAAGCCTCTTTTTTATAGTCCCTTTAGTCCTCTTCCCCTCAACCTCGGAACTTTTTGAATTTAATAAGATGGTCGTGGTGTATCTTTTGACCACAGCTGTTGCTGCATCCTGGACTATCCGCTGCGTCTTAGAGAAAAAAATAATCTTCAAAAAAACGCCACTTGATATTCCGATATTAATTTTTTTGGGAAGCCAAATAATTTCAACTCTTATTTCAATAGATCCAAGAACGTCACTTCTGGGATATTACAGCCGTTTTAACGGCGGGCTTATCTCACTTGTCTGCTATTTTATCCTCTACTGGGGATTTGTCTCAAACTTTGAAAAGAAAGATGTTCCGACAATGTTTAAATTAATTCTTTCTGCAACTTTCCTCTCTTCTTTTTACGGAATATTGGAACACTTCGGAATCGACAAGAACGTCTGGATACAGGACGTCCAAAATAGGGTCTTTTCAAGTTTCGGGCAACCAAACTGGATGGCTGCATGGCTGGCTGCTATCATTCCGATGAGTCTAAGTTTGGCTTTATACACAAAAACACAAGCCAGATGGAAATCGATCGTTTATTTATTGCTTTCGGTGATTATTTTTATAACACTACTTTTTACAAAGTCACGATCCGGAATTTTGGGGTTGTTAACAGCAATGTTTTCCTTCTGGGGTTTTATAATTATCACTCAGCTAAAAAACAAATCCATTATCAAACAGCTTGCAATCAGCAGCCTTATATTTTTAGTTCTCGCATTTATTATCGGAACGCCCTGGACACCAAACATTTCAGAAATTATCAAAAAATCCTCTTCTATGGTTAGTCTTCAAAACACACCCACTGGGACTGCTTTAGAGGTAGGTGGAACCAGTTCAGTTGAGATAAGAAAAATTGTCTGGCAAGGAGCAATTGACGTCTGGAAAAACTACCCGCTCTTTGGATCGGGGGTAGAGACATTTGCATTCTCCTACTATCAGTTTAGACCCACTGGCCACAATCTCGTTTCCGAATGGGATTTTCTTTACAACAAAGCCCACAATGAATACTTAAATTTCATGGCAACGACCGGAACTGTAGGGATTATTTCTTATGCTGTTTTAATCGTTGCCACTTGTTTAGTTTTTCTCAAACAAATTATTTTCAAAAACATATCGGGGCGTTGGTATATAAATATCAAAAACTCATCTGACGAATCTGAAAATAAGCCTTTACACATAGCCCTGTTTTCGGGTTACTTATCAATTCTGGTTACCAACTTTTTTGGTTTTTCAGTTGTTCCGGTAAACTTACTCTTTTATCTGTTCCCGGCAATGACTGTCGTACTGAATACAAATAGTGACGAAACGAAAGACAATAAAACCAAAGAGCAAAAACTTAGCAGTGTTCAGAAAACTGCAATAATAGCCACGTCTTTCGTTGCCACACTTCTTATTTACTCGATCTTTCGATATTGGTTTGCCGATATCCTCTACAGCAAAGCCGACATTCAGGCCAAGGAGGGAAAACTTATTGATTCCGTACAAAGCATTAGTTCTGCCATAAAATTATCTCCGCGGGAAGCAATTTATCACGACGAGTTGGGAAGCAGATTATCCGATATAGCCTTGGTGTATTTAAACCAGAAAGATGAAAACGGCGCCAAACATTTCTCCGAAAAAGCATTTGAAGAAATCGCAAAGGCTGAAAGTCTCTCGCCTAACAATCTTAATATTTTAAGAAACAAAGCAAGAGTTGCAATTAGGCTTTCCGAGATTGACCCCGTTTACATTCTGGATGCCAAAAAAGCACTGGAAAAGAGTATCCAGATGGCTCCGACCGAGGCAAAACTTTATTACAACTTGAGTTTGACTTATTACCGCATAGGCGATATCGCAAAAACAATTGACGTTTTGAAGAAAACCATTGAGCTAAAAGCCAATTATAAAGACGCAAGATACGCTTACGCGGCAATCCTTTCGGATATGGATGAAACTGACCAAGCAATCGAGCAGCTAAAATACATCTTGGATAATATTGACCCCAACGATTCCAGAGTCCAATCCGAACTGGAAAAGTTAGAAAATTCTGCAAAATAGCCTCATATAATGTACAATATAGTTATATGATCCAGAAAATTGTCACGGTAAGAGACCCGATATTACGGATAAATTCAAAAGAGGTTAAAAATCTCGACAAAAAAGTTTTCAATTTGATTAAAGATTTGAGGGATACGCTCATTGTCCAGAAAGACCCGATTGGAGTTGGGCTTGCCGCCCCGCAAATCGGAAAAAGTTTACGCATTTTCGCAATCAAACCAAAGGATGAAATAAAAATAATAATTAACCCCCAGGTTATATCCGTTTCGAAAAAAGAGAAAGAATTAATCGAAGAGCATACAAAACTAATGGAGGGATGCCTTTCACTCCCCAATCTTTACGGTCCGCTGAAACGCCCTGATTCGATCAAGGTAAATTACTTAAACGAAAAGGGAGATAAAACCACTTCACTATTTGACGGCTTCGAAGCTCAAGTTATTCAACACGAGATTGACCACCTCAACGGAATACTTTTTACAGACCGCCTTCTGGAACAAAAGAAGCCTCTTTATGAACTGGTGGATGGAGAATGGGAGAAGGTAGATATTTAAATTTGTAGCGAGTTATTGCAACACGTATAATTACAAAATAAAGTATGAGCAAAATTGTATTTTTTGGTACACCGGATTATGTTATTCCTGTTGTTGATGAGTTGCTTAAGCATTTCCGAACAAATGCAAACCAACACCCCATTGAGGCTGTAGTTACTCAATCACCAAAACCTTCAGGTAGAGATCAAAGAATGTTATACTCTGCCGTCGATGAGTGGGCATACAACAAAAAAGTCCCCAAATTCTTTGACCCAAATGACGTAATTAAAGAACAAATCGACGCAGATTTAGGGGTTCTTGCCTCATACGGCGCAATTATTCCAGAAGAAGTTATAAAACACTTTAGGTATGGAATATTAAACATTCACCCTTCCCTTCTTCCCAAATGGAGAGGGGCTTCTCCTATCCAGGCATCAATAATTTCAGGCGATGCAAAAACGGGCGTCAGTATTATTAAGCTCGATGAACAATTGGACCATGGTCTAATTGTTTCCCAGTTTAAAGACGAAATATTAGATTCAGACACATCAGAATCTCTGAGAAAACGGCTTTTCGAAAGATCGGGAGAAGTTATACCGGCTCTTATTGATGCATATCTTGCCGGGAAAATTACACTCAAAAAACAGGATGAAAAAGTGGTAACACTGGCGCGGCAAATTAAAAAAGAGGATGGATTTATACCACCTCAGATCTTAGATTCGGCAATCAAGGGAAAGACAGACAAAGACATAAAGTGGAATATTCCCTGGATGAGAATTAATAACGAAGTTTTTATATTGGAAAATACTCCCGAAAGTGTCAATAATTTTGTAAGGGCAATGTACCCATGGCCGGTCGCTTGGTCAAATATCAAAATAAAAAAACAGCTCATGAGAATCAAGATAGTTAAAACACATGTTTCAGATTCACAACTATTTATCGACGAGGTTCAACTGGAAGGAAAATCAATTGTCTCCTGGAAGCAGTTTTGCGAAGGATATCCCAATTTTAAGTTTTGCTAGCCCCTAAAAAAGAAATACTTTTATAATCCCTTATTTCTCCAAAGTTTTTAATCCTTTTTATACACTTTGCACAAAGCCTCATCTGTTTGACTTCCCCATTAACAACAACCGTTTTCCGCTGGAGGTTTATTTTAAACAATCGTGATGTGACTTGGGCACGAAACTTCCAACGTTTACCGGCAACTCCTCTTTTGTGTGTTTTGGAATGCCCGGCTACGTTACCTTTGTGACAAATTTGACAGACGTAAGACATGTTAAATAGTAAACAAAAATAATAAACGCAAATCTATGAATTTGCGACAATGTTGATTATACTAATAAAGAAAGATTTTCGCAAAGGTAAAATTATGGAAATAATAGGCTGGATTTTAGCTTTTGTTATCGCAATCACCGTTCATGAAGCTGCACATGCCTGGATGGCCGACCGGCTTGGTGATCCGACAGCAAGACTGATGGGCAGACTCTCCTTAAATCCACTCGTTCACTACGACAGAGTCGGAACCACACTCCTTCTGGTTCTCACATTTATGAGGGCTATTGGAATCCCTGTCATCCCGTTTGGTTGGGCTAAACCGGTTCAATTTGACCCCTATAACCTGCGAAACCCGCGGCGTGATGCCGGACTTATATCTTTAGCTGGACCTGCCTCAAACATGATCCTGGCAATATTGCTGTCACTGATGTTAAGACTACCCTTCTCACCCTTTTCAAGCATCTATTCAATAATATTTTCAATCACTATCCCGATAATCATTCTCAATATTTCACTAGCGCTTTTTAATATCATTCCCATAAACCCTCTTGATGGTGGAAAAATATTTGTCGGGTTTTTGCCTGAAAAGGAAGCCCGCGAGGCTGAAATATTCCTGCAAAGATTTGGTATTATTATACTCTTCTTTTTAATATTTCCTACAATAGGTGGTGAATCTCCACTGTCAATCGTTTTTTCCCCTGTTATCAATTTTCTAATTAAACTTCTGATACCAGGCATGGGTTCTTTTTAAACTCCAAATACTGGGTTTCATACTATTTACACGATGTGCTATTATTAAATTGACCCTGTTTGGGGAAGGTTTAAGGGAAAGCTTTTTCCTCATCAAAAAAGCTTTATCTGGGTCCTCCGCTTTGCGGAGGTGGCGCCTAAAAGTGCCAAGGACAAATTGCCCATCGCCCGAGGGCTTTGGGTCGAGTCTACCCACCTCGTTCATTCGAGGAAAAACTTCACCTTATCCCCTCATGCAGGGTCATTTTTTTCGTCCCCGCTTTTTCACTTCAAGGAGATGCTATTTTTTGCTATAATCTCATTACTCTCGTCGCCGGTATAGCTCAGTGGTAGAGCAGCGCTTTTGTAAAGCGAAGGTCGCGGGTTCGAATCCCATTACCGGCTCAATGCTGAGGTGGCGGAGCGGACAATCGCACCAGACTGTAAATCTGGCGC
>Ga0172379_10008857_pt1 | contig 12557 bp, 12 predicted proteins | sample GrowelOW334metaG_FD_119756 | JGI IMG/M metagenome (GOLD analysis project Ga0172379, IMG submission 119756) | Groundwater microbial communities from an aquifer near a municipal landfill in Southern Ontario, Canada - Groundwater well OW334 metaG | ecosystem: Environmental > Aquatic > Deep... | reverse complement strand
CGATAACCCAGACAAAATCGTTACCCTGCTGTGCGCCGCTTTCTTCTGCCAGGATGCTGTGTTCGGGATAGGCAGTCTTGATGATGTTGATGATTTCCCGTTCGGCCATGCGGTCAACCTCGCTGGCATAATCGTTTTTGCCTTTTTGGTCGACTTTGAGGTGGCCGATATTGTCGGATGAGCGGAGGATCAAGTCGCCGGCGGCTCTTGCGGCACGGACGGCAGTATTTAACATGGGTTGCATAGGCGGATTTATATGGGTACAGAAAATGACATAGGATACCAAATTTTTTGCTAAACTTAGGCTCTTTTTTGTAACTACTCAGCAGATGCTAATTCTATATTAGAGCACGGATGATAATGATTAGGCGGGTTTAAACGGACTTCAAGAAGTCAAGAGGGCTAGCCTAATTCATTAATTTATCAGTGTTTATCAGCCAAATCCGTGTTATCCGTGTTCCATTTTTCTTACTGCTGAGTTTAACCAAGGACGACGCCTTGCTGTCTACTATAAAAATTGTGCTGGTCGAAACGACGCATCCGGGGAATATCGGTGCCGTTGCCCGTGCGATGAAAAACATGAAGATGCACAATCTCTGGCTGGTTGCGCCTAAGATATTCCCCAGTGCCGACGCCACCTCCAGGGCTTCCGGGGCGGATGACGTACTGGCCGGGGCGACCGTTTGCCAGACCTTGCAGGAGGCCATTGCCGACTGCCAGCTGGTGATCGGTGCCAGCGCCCGAGGCCGTACCATCAGCTGGCCGGAACTGACGCCCAGGGAATGCGCGGAAAAAGTGTTGATCAATGAACCCGGCAATAAAGTGGCTATCGTTTTCGGTCGTGAAAATTCAGGCTTAAAGAACCACGAACTGGATCTGTGCCACTTTTTACTGCGCATTCCCTGCAACAGCGAATACAGCTCTCTAAATATCGCCGCAGCTGTGCAGGTGGTTTGTTATGAATTGTTCGTCGCATCCGGGATGGCCGCGCAGGAAGAAATCATTGTCGGCGACAAAGGCGAAGACCCCTTGGCCACGGCGGCGCAAATGGAGTCTTTCTATGCTCACATGGCTGAAGCCTTAGCAGATATAGGTTTCATGCACCCCGCCAAATCAAGATCCATCATGCGGCGTTTGCGCCGGATTTATAACCGGGTACAAATGGATACCAAGGAATTGGACATACTCCGGGGCATCTTAAGGATGTCTCAAGGCCACAAGAGGAATAACGATGTTTAACCGAATTAAAGAAGATATTGCCTGCGTATTCGACCGCGATCCGGCGGCGCAAACGGTCTTTGAAGTGATTACCACCTATCCCGGATTTCATGCCGTTTTGATTCACCGGGTCAGCCATTTTTTCTGGGTAGCCGGATTCAGATGGCTGGCCCGGTTTATCGCTCATATCGGCAGGTGGCTGACCGGGATTGAAATTCACCCCGGCGCAGTCATCGGCAGGCGTTTTTTTATCGATCACGGCATGGGTGTGGTGATCGGCGAAACCGCCATTATCGGCGACGACTGCACCTTGTATCATGGCGTAACCTTGGGCGGAACCAGTTGGGATAAAGGCAAGCGTCATCCGACCCTGCATAACGGCGTGGTGATCGGTGCGGGGGCAAAAGTCTTGGGGCCTATCGATATTGGTGAAAACGCCCGAGTGGGTTCAAACTCGGTGGTGTTAAAACCGGTGCCGGCAGGCGCAACTGCGGTCGGCATTCCCGCCCATATCGTCGATCCCAACAGCAAAGCCGCAACAGCCGAGCGTGACAAGATTGCCTACAAAATGGGCTTCCATGCCTACGGCGCAACAACCGACGTACCCGATCCAATCGCCTATGCTATTAATCATATGCTTGATCATATCCATGACATGGATAGACAGATAGAAACCCTGCAAAAAGCGCTCAACGATGCCGGTATTCAGTACGCTGAATCGCCTATCTCCAAACTGGACGGCTGCGAAATTGAGGACGGTTTTGGGAGAGAAGGCTAAAGGCACAAGACGAAAGGCGAAAGGCAAAAAAATCGCATCCAGGCTTAAGTCGCCCAGGCAATTTTAGTCTTGAGCCTTTTGCCCTTCGCCTACCTATCCATAATAGTTGACTATTTTGCTGGGTTAAGTATAGTAACAATATCTTAATGGTATTTATAGAGGAAGTTACTGTGCGTTTAACAACTAAAGGTCGCTATGCGGTCACTGCAATGCTGGACTTGGCTTTCCACAGTCAAGTCAAACCGGTCACCCTGACGGAAATTGCGGCTCGTCAAACCATTTCCCTGTCTTATCTGGAACAACTATTTGCCCGTCTGCGCCGCGCAGGCATGGTCAAAGGCGTCCGTGGACCTGGAGGCGGCTACAAGCTGTGTCGCAAGGCCGGCGAAATTAATATTGCCGAGATCATTGCGGCTGTCGATGAACCGCTCGATTCAACCAAATGCGGCGGCGAGGGGAATTGCCAGAAAGGCGATGCCTGTTTAACGCATAACTTGTGGATGGGCTTGAGCAAACAAATCAGGACTTATTTGGTGGGCATTTCTTTAGCCGACCTGTTAGAAAAGGATCAGGTTCAGGAAGTTGCGAAAAGACAGCATTATGATGCACAGCAGGCTATTGAAGTTTGTTATCGTCCCGAATAACGCTCGCGCCGCGCCAGCTTCCGGCTGGCTTGCGGCATACACACCATCCCTGGCGATCGTCGCGCCTGCTCCCGGCAGGCTAGCGACATACACACCATCCATGGCGATAACTGCATGATCTACCTGGATCATAACGCGACCACACCGATAGATGATCGCGTTCTGGAGGCGATGCTTCCGTTCCTGAAAACATTTTACGGCAATCCTTCAAGTCTTTATCGTCTCGGCAGGGCCGCCAAGAGCGCCGTTGATGCAGCCCGTGAGCAGCTTGCGGCGCTGATTGGCGTCCAGCCGGGGCAAATCATTTTTACCAGCGGCGGCACCGAAGCCAATAATCTGGCTTTGGCGACGCTGGCTCCTCAGGCCGGACTCGCCGTTTCATCTATTGAACATCCGTCGGTCATAGAGCCTGCCCTGTATTTACAAAGCCTGGGACATCAGTTAACCCTGCTTAAGGTCGATGCCAACGGCCGGATAACGCAGAATGCTATCGACGAGGTTATCCGGCTAAAGCCCGGCCTTGTTTCGATCATGCTGGCAAATAACGAAACCGGCGCGATGCAGAATATCGCTCACTATGCCGATCAGCTAACAGCGCAGGGCATTAAGGTTCATACTGACGCCGTGCAGGCGCTGGGCAAAATCCCGGTAGATTTTAACCGGCTCGGCGTAGATTTAATGTCGCTATCCAGCCATAAAATTTACGGCCCCAAAGGCTGCGGCGCGCTGGTGTACGATAAATCCGTGGCGATAAAGCCGGTCTTGTTGGGCGGCGGACAGGAGCAAGGACTCAGGGCCGGGACTGAAAATGTCGCCGCCATCGTCGGGTTCGGCAAAGCGGCGGAACTTGCCAAAACCGAACTTGCCGAACGGCAGGCGCATCTGCTAAAACTTAAAAATCTGCTGGAGCTGGAATTAAACGCCATTCCCTGCTGGACTGTTTTTGCCGAGCAAGCTGAGCGATTGCCCAATACCGTGCAAATGGGCGTTCACGGCGTCGACGGCGAAATGCTGTTGATGCAGCTGGATCAAAAAGGCATCGCCGTTTCCAGCGGATCAGCCTGCGCCAGCGGCATGAGAGAACCCAGTCCGGTGTTGGTCGCCATGGGCGTTGAAGCTGCCGAGGCAAAAAGCGCAATCCGCATCAGCTTGGGAAAAGCCAATACCGAAGCTGAAATTTTTGAATTTATTAAACAATTAAAATCCTTAATCGAAAAAGGATAAAGAGGTTATATGTCTGTCTCACTAACTGAAAGTGCCGCTCGGCAAATCAAAAAACAACTGGAAAAACGCGGCAAAGGCTTAGGTCTAAAATTGGGTGTAAAGCAATCCGGCTGCTCGGGCTATGCTTATACAATTGATTATGCCGACGCGCTGAATGACGGCGATGCGGTGTTTGAAAATTTCGACGTGAAAGTCATTGTCGCCGCAAACGATCTGGAATTTGTGGACGGAATAGAGCTGGATTACCGCCGAGAAGGCATTAACGAAGCCTTCCAGTTCAACAACCCGAATGTAAAAGGCACCTGCGGTTGTGGCGAGAGTTTTTCTGTCTGATCGAGACGGTTAAGTTAAGCGTTGTAAGGAGCGGGCCATGCCCGCGATGATGGTGTACAACTTATAATCGTCGTCCCAATATCGCGGGTACGGCCCGCTCCTACGGTGTCATTGTGCTTAACTTAATGACATTGGGGGCTAAAACTATGGCTCCTAAGTAGGGCGTGCCATTAAGCCCCGCTATTCATCCTAGTGAATATGTACCTCACGTGATTTTGTCATATCGCTTCTGCGTAAAGTGTAGCGATCCGCCGACCAGCCCGTCATCCGCTTTCCTTCACTGTTAAGCTGAATGAGTGTGCCTTCATCTTCAATGTAATATTGCCGTGTAGTTGATTCCTGACGCGGCGTTAAAACAACGATTTGATTTTTGTCATCCCAGCTATATTTGCCTTTTTCATAAAGCTCCTTTGAGGAATCTTTTGCGGGCTGAGTCACCAACAGATAATTGTTATTTTGTTTTAACGACAACGTCGCTTTAATCCCATCACAATCATTGCAAGGGAGATAACCGTAAAAAACACCATGAAACTCCAGGCTCTTATCTACCGGGGTTAGATGGGCGGCATGATCTGTATTTTGCTGACGGCTCATTACACGCGCATTGAGAAGTTTTTTTTGATCGGCAAGGTCTGTTTCCGCCATTGCAGGGTGTGAAGCCAAAAGCAGAGTGCTGAAAAAAATCAAAGGCAGATTTTGTAGTAATTGTTTTTTTAATGCCGGCATATAAGCTCCTTTTTTGAAAATTCGGACGGCTTGTTTGGGAATTGGTTTAGATAAGTTTACCCTGCAAACATGTCTTTTAATAGCGCTTGTATGAGTTGTTCTGCATAGCGTAGGCGCATCCAGATGCGCCTTACCGAGTTGTCTGGTAAAAGTAGTCGTTCAAAGTGTAATTTTATTACTGAATCCAGATAGCCAGTCTATATTTATGTCAGTAATGCTTTATTTAGCGGAGACTAATATCATCCTTTTCATCAGATAGCACCAAGCATATAATGATACGGTATTAAAAACACACATTGAAATACATAAGCCATGAATCCAACCGACCAACTACGTTTCGCCGTTAATGACCGCATCAATGATGCAGAAGTCAGGCCGACGCATGTCCCTTTGGCGTTGTTGGGCGAATTTCAAAAAGACGTGAGCGAGTTTTTAAAAGGCTCAAGCCGTGATGTTGATCCTGCTAAGATTCTAGTTTCAATAGAGGAGGGTTCACTGGCTTTCGTGGCTACCGGATTGCTTGCTGCAAGCACTCTATGGGCCGATCTTGAACATTTAAAATCGGCAGATTCACTCAGTTTGATCGACTCAAAACGGGCAATCGTGGTGGAACGTTGGCAATCTGTAGCTCAGAAAAATCCACATAGACGCTATTCGGTTGCAGATCAATCAGCTCAGGTGTCTTTTATGATCGACTCAACATCTAACTTTCGCAGAATTGAAGATGCGTGGGTGTATGTGGAAAAATATTTGCACGGTATCGTTGTTGATATGGGTGGGAATACTAAGCCTAATGTTCATCTTAAACTAGAAAATGGCATGACCCTGCCCCCTATTGCATCTACTCAGAATTTGTTGGCGCAAGGTGAACAGAACCGATTATATCGTCCCGCTCTGCTTCATGTTACAGCAGAGGAAAATTTGCTTACTAGAGAATTACGGAATTTGAATTTGCTTGCTTTCGAAGATCATCAACCCAGCTATGACGATGATGAATTCAATCTCATGGTAGAACGAGGAACTAAAGCGTGGGCAGATATCCCTGATGCAACTGCATGGTTGGAAGTTCTGCGGGGTAATCAAGCGTGACAGCATCCGTTCTGTTGGATACCAGTTTTTTGATTTCACTAGTTGACCGTAATCGGGCTAATCATGGCGTTGCAACTCAATACTATAAATGGTTACTTGAGCAGCAGTCACCCCTCTATTTCTCAGCTATCGTAGCGGCAGAAATTGCTATCAAGCAACCCATTACAGATTTTCCACTTAAAAATTTTCGGCATATCCCCTTCAATATCCCACATTCAACTGAAGCTGCACGTATATGGAATTTGCTCGGTGGACATGATAACGGCGATAATCGATCCGTAGTCCGAGATGATGTGAAAATAATGGCGCAAGCCTTGCATGAAGGCATTCCATTCATTCTGACAGAAGATGCCTCTACCCTTTACAAATATTGTGAGCGATTACGAGTTTCACACAAGTTAAACATTAGGGCGATAAAATTAGCGGATGGCTTTGACTCTAGTGCATTGCGATTGGATGGGCAGAAGGGCATTGAGAGTTTTATTTAAAAAAAACTTGATTGATACTGCTATAGTTGAAAGCGGACAGCCAATGCCAGATTCAATTGAAAGTCTTTTTTGAAGCAGTCAGATCAAGTTTGGATTTCTACAGTTATTCCTGCAACAGATTGCTTAACCGCGCAAACTCAGCCAGCGATATGCTTTCCGCTCTGAGCGTCGGATCAATCCCCAAAGCGACAATTTCTTCCTCATCAATCAGTTTTTTCAGTGAATTACGCAACGTTTTTCGCCGTTGCGAAAACGCCTGCGTGACAACCCGGTTGAGCTTGGCTATATCATTAACCGCAACCGGCGGTTGTCTGTGCGGCACCAGTCTGACGATAGCGGACGTCACCTGCGGCACCGGGTCGAAGCTTTCCGGCGGCACTTCAAATAACAGCTCAGGCAAGCAGTAATATTGGATCATGACGCTGAGCCTGCCGTATTTTTTGCTGCCCGGAACCGCGCAAATTCGGTCTACAACTTCCTTTTGCAGCATGAAATGCATGTCTTCAATGCAATAGGCGTTATCCAGCAGGTGAAACATCAACGGCGTTGAAATGTTATAGGGCAGATTGCCGATGATACGCAACTTCTGATCTCCGTCCGCCAGCGACGAGAAATCAAACCGTAATGCATCGGCGCTGTGAATATGCAGGTTGGGGTAGTGCTTGAATTTATCTTTCAGCAAAACCACCAGATCCCGGTCAAGCTCAACTACGTCCAGGCGCACCTTTTCGTTTAACAAAGGCTCGGTCAATGCGCCTTGGCCCGGCCCAATTTCAACCCAGTGTTGGTCGGGCTTGGCTTGGATGCTGGAAATGATGTTGTAAATAATGTTGTGGTCATGCAGAAAATTCTGACCGAAGCGTTTGCGCGGGATATGTGCCATTTTATTATTGCGTAGCCATGGTTAATGCGGTTTGCAGCGCGAATTGCAGGCTGCCTAAATCGGCCTTGCCGCTGCCGGCAAGATCCAAAGCCGTGCCGTGGTCAACTGACGTGCGGATGACCGGCAGTCCCAGCGTGATATTGACGGCTTGTCCAAAGCCCATATGCTTGAGTACCGGCAAGCCCTGATCGTGATACATCGCCAATACCGCGTCCGCTGTAGCCAGATACTTATCGGTGAACAGCGTATCGGCCGGTAACGGCCCGCGCAGATTCAAGCCCTGTTTGCGAAAGGTGTCGAGCACCGGCACAATAATGTCGATTTCTTCCCGACCCAGATGACCGTTTTCACCGGCATGAGGATTAAGCCCGCACACCAGTATTTTCGGGTGAGCTATGCCAAAACGCGAGCGCAGCTCATGATCCAGTATCCGAATCACCGTACGCAAACGGGTATGGGTAATGGCCTGGCTGACTTCCGACAGCGGCAGATGCGTAGTCACCAATGCTACCCGCAAGCCAGGCGTTGCCAGCACCATCACCGGATGTCCGCCGGTAATATCGGCAATAAACTCGGTATGCCCGCTAAAAGGAAAGCCCGCATCGTTAATAACACCCTTATGGACCGGGCCGGTAACCATCGCATCGAAAACCACGTCCATGCAGCCTTTGGTCGCTTTGGTGATGGTTTTCAGCACATAGCGGCTATTGGCCGGATTCAGCTGCCCGCATTGAACAGGTTCCGCCAGTTCCACCGGCAAAACCGTCATGCATCCGGCAGTCTGGGCGCCGGCAGGCAGCGTGCTGTCAAACTCTTTTAGCTGTAGCGGCAAACCTAACTGCTTGGCGCGTTCTTCTAGTAATTGCGGGCTGGCGATAACGATGATTTCGCAAGGTAAATTCTGCTGTGCAAGCTGAATGCAAAGGTCGGGACCAATGCCTGCGGGTTCTCCGGGCGTTAATGCGATGCGCGGTACGGGTTGCCTGATGGTCATCATGAAAACTGCGATAAAAAAAAGCAATTTTACAGCATAACTGCCGGGGTGATTCAAAAAACACTGATTTTAAAAAAGCTGTTGTATGTAATTATTCTGTATAAAAAAGAAATGGAACACGGATGACGCGGATTAAACAGATTTACACGGATTATTGACCAAGTTTATTGCGCGCTTTTAAATCAGTGCCTATCCGTTTTAATCCGCGTCATCCGTGTTCTATTAATCATTGTTAGCATACGCTGAATAGTTAGCCGTGATTTTTAGCTGATTTAAGGTATTGGTAGGTGCCTGATCGGGCAAATACCCTAAGGTTGTACGAATAGAGGTCATCTGTCACAATAACGCCCATAAAGTGACTAACAAAAGGACAGCTCATGGCTGAGATAACTGAAGTACCTAGCCCTTTTTGCGGTATCGGCACGGATGACCTGACTATTCAGGTTGACGGTGTGTCGCTCAAGGTGGTTAAAAACGGCTGTGCGGTTAATACCCCCGCGTTTGAACAGGCTATTACTGATACCCGCCCAAGAGTTGATGGTAAGGAAGTCAGCTTGGATGTGGCCGTGGCTAAGGCTGCGGCGTTGTTGAAAGACACCAATCAACCGGTTATCGGCGGCTGTGCGACGGATGTCAACGGAATGAGGGCATTGCTGGCATTGGCTGACCGTAGCGGCGCCGTGGTCGATAATATGAATTTTATCGGCGCACGAAATAACTTTTTGGCCTTGCAGGATTCCGGCTGGATGAATACGACGCTGGCGGAAGTCAAAAACCGTTGCGATTTGTTACTGGTGGTCGGTGCTGATCTGGAAAGCTTTTCGCCGCGCTTTTTTGAGCGTTATCTGTGGAATGAAGAATCCATGTTTCTGGATGATACCGGCAAGCGTGAGGTTATCTATTTGGGTAAAGCGCCTTCCGGTGCGGCATCGACTTCTCCGAATGGCCAAAAAGCGCTGGTCTTTGAATGCGCAAACGAAGACTTGCCGGATGTGGTCGCGGTATTGAGGGCGCTGGTTAAAGCCAATCCGATTCGAGTCGATTCAGTCGGCGGTATTGCAGTTTCCGACTTACAGGCCATTGCCGATAAATTGCTAGCGGCGAGCTACAGCGTAGTTACTTGGGCGGCGGGTGCGTTAGCATACAGCCAAGCCGAATTGACGGTGCAGACTGTTTCTGAAATGGTTAAGGATATTAACAACCGGAATACCCGTAGCTCCGGTTTGCCCTTAGGCGGCAAAGAAGGCGACCAAACCGCTAACCAAGTTTGCGGTTGGACGACCGGTTATCCGGCGCGCACCCGTTTTTCCAGCGGCTTTCCCGAATACGATCCCTTTTTGAATGATACCAATGCCTTGCTGGCTAATGGCGAGGCTGACGCTTTGGTTTGGGTGCAGGCGTTTAATGCTAAAGCCGTACCGCCGACAACAAACCTGCCGACCATTGTGGTGGGTCGTTCTGGGATGACTTTTGCCAAAGAACCGGATGTGTTCATTCCAGTCGGTACGCCGGGTATCGATCATGCCGGTCATGCTTATCGTATGGATAACGTGGTCGCGATTCGACTGAAAAAATTGCGCGATTCCGGACTGCCCAGTACGTCTGACGTGCTTAATGCCATTGAACAAGCTGTAGGTAGGTAATATGTTGATTAAATTAACAGGTGGGGCGGTTTATGATCCTGCCAGCGGGATTGATGGCGCGAAACAGGATATTTACATTCAGGACGGACGCATCGTCAACAAGCCCGTCGGCGATTTTAAGGTCGATAAGGAATACGATTTAACCGGTAAGGTGGTGATGTCCGGCGCGATCGACATGCACACGCATATTGGCGGCGGCAAGGGCAATATCGCCAGAACCTTGTTGCCGGAAGATCATCGAGCCGATCCCGTTGCGCGTACCGATATTACCCGTTCCGGCTGCGGCCATGCGATGCCCAGCACTTTTGTGACCGGTTACCGTTACGCGGAAATGGGCTATACCGCCGGTTTTGAGCCTGCGGTATTGCCGATCAACGCGCGGCAGGCGCATATGGAAATGGCCGATATTCCGATTCTGGATAAAGGCGGTTATGTGCTGATGGGCAGCGATGATTATTTGCTGCGCATGTTGACGGCCAAAAAAGATCAAAAAGCTATTAATGATTATGTTGCTTTTACCATGCAAGCCGCTAAAGCGATTGGCGTTAAAGTCGTTAATCCGGGCGGCATCAGCGCGTTCAAATTCAACCAGCGCAAGCTGGATCTGGATGAGCAAAACAGCCATTACGGTGTGACGCCGAGAGAAATTCTAAAGTCACTGGCGACGGCGGTTAAGGAGCTGGGTATTACCCACCCGCTGCATGTGCATGGCTGTAATCTGGGTGTGCCTGGCAACATGAATACCACGCTGGATACCATTCAGGCCATAGGCGGCTTGCCGTTGCATTTGACCCATATTCAGTTCCATAGTTACGGCACGGAAGGGGATTTCAAGTTTTCGTCCGGCGCGGCGCAAATTGCTGAAGCCGTCAACAGAAACAAAAACATCACGATTGATGTCGGGCAGATTCTGTTCGGTCAAACCGTAACCGCGTCCGGCGACAACATGCGCCAATTTGCCAATCATAAACATGCCAGCCCGAATAAATGGGTGACTATGGATATTGAATGCGATGCGGGTTGCGGCGTTGTGCCGTTCAAATACAAAGATAAGAACTTTGTCAACGCGCTGCAATGGGCAATTGGCTTGGAAACTTTCTTGCTGGTTGATGATCCGTGGCGTATTTTCCTGACCACGGATCATCCCAACGGCGCGCCATTCACCAGTTATCCGCATTTGATCCGTTTGCTGATGGACAGAAGTTTCCGTAACGATGTGCTGTCCACGATACATCCTGAAGCGCAAAAAATGACCACCTTGGCGTCGATTGAGCGCGAGTACAGCTTGCAGGAAATCGCGATTATGACCCGGGCCGGTGCAGCCAGATTGATCGGCTTGCAAGATCGTGGCGGTTTAAGCGCCGGTAACTGGGCGGATATTACCGTTTATACCGACAATGTCGATCGGCAGCTTATGTTCGAGAAACCGGATTATGTGTTCAAAGACGGTGAACTGGTCGTAGTTGACGGTAAAGTCGTCCATACCAAATGGGGTACGACCCATGTCGTTAAACCTGACTTTGATTCATCGGTAGAAAAGGACTTGCAGAAATATTTTGACCGCTTCCTGACTATGAAACTTAACAACTTTAAAATCAGTGACGATGAAATAACAGAGGATGGGCGCGGCAGCTTGACGGTGCATCCGCTTAAAGGAGATGTGGCATGATCATTAATGGAGTAGCTATAGACGCAACCTTTGCCGAGGCCTTTCCGATGAAAGCAACGCGTGCAATCATCACCGCGCAAAATGAAAAATGGGCGCTGATTTCAGCGCAAGCTATGACCGGTTTTGCCACCTCGGTGATTGCCTGTGGTTGTGAGGCCGGGATTGAGCGGGTTCTTGATCCTTCCGAAACGCCTGATGGTCGTCCCGGCGTTTCCATCATGATTTTTGCGATGGGCGGCAAAGGCTTGGCCAAGCAGCTGGAAACGAGGGCGGGGCAGTGTGTATTAACATCGCCGACCTCGGCTTTGTTTGCCGGTATTGATGGCGGTACTCGTATAGCTTTAGGTAAAAACTTGCGTTACTTTGGCGACGGTTTCCAGGTGGGTAAACTGATCGATGGCAAGCGTTATTGGCGCATTCCGGTCATGGATGGTGAGTTTTTAGCCGAGGCAACCACTGGTCAGGTCGATGCGGTCGGCGGCGGTAACTTTCTGGTGTTGGCCGAGTCGCAACCGCAAGCGTTGGCAGCCTGCGAGGCGGCGATTGAAGAAATGCGTAAGATCCCTAATGTGATCATGCCTTTTCCTGGTGGTGTGGTGCGTTCCGGTTCTAAGGTCGGTTCTAAATATGCGGCTTTGGGTGCGTCAACCAATGACGCGTTCTGCCCCACTTTAAAAGGCATGACCAAAACCGATCTGTCACCGGAAATTGAATCGGTCATGGAAATAGTTATCGACGGTTTAACCAAAGAAGACATTGATAAAGCCATGCGTGTTGGTATTCAGGCAGTCTGCGATTTAGGCGCGGCGAACGGCATCAAACGCATTAGTGCGGGTAATTACGGTGGCAAGTTAGGGCCGTTCCACTT
>Ga0172379_10008856_pt1 | contig 12557 bp, 15 predicted proteins | sample GrowelOW334metaG_FD_119756 | JGI IMG/M metagenome (GOLD analysis project Ga0172379, IMG submission 119756) | Groundwater microbial communities from an aquifer near a municipal landfill in Southern Ontario, Canada - Groundwater well OW334 metaG | ecosystem: Environmental > Aquatic > Deep... | reverse complement strand
AAGAACTGTTTGGGATATGCGTTGCCCAACAGTAAATTTAGTTTCATGCTTTTGAGGAAGCGCTTCAACTTCAAGACGTTGTCCGATTAATCCCTTATCAACTTTTTTGTAAAATTCACCGGCTTTAAATTCAATATCTTCAAAGGCATAGAACATAGAAAGAATTGAACTTCGCTCAATACCGAGCGCTTGAAGCAGGGTGGTAGCCAAAATTTTCTTTTTTTTGTCAATGCGAGCATATAAAATATCATTTTGATCAAATTCAAAATCAAGCCAAGCTCCTCGAGCTGGTATTAAACGAGCAATATGGGAAGCTTGTCCTCTAAAATCTTTTGTTTTTTTTGAAAGAGAGAATAGAATTCCTGGGGCACGGTGGATTTGAGAAACAACAACACGATCAACCCCATTAATGAGAAAGATTCCTTGGTTGCCAAGTTTATAGCTACTTGTTTCATCTTCATATAAATCAAACATTACGGGGAGATCACAAAAGAAGACATCTTGTTCTTTAATGTCTCGAACAACCCTTGTTTGAGTTTCTGGATCAATATCCCAGCTTGTAAGTTGCATGCGCACTTTGAGTGGCATAGAATAACTTTTGCCGCTATATCGACATTCATCGACTGTTACGGGTGTTTTAATGAAAACACGAGAATAGCATCGCTTACAACGAGTATATGATGCGGTTTTTTTGGAACATTGAGGACAGCCAGAACCTTGCGTAAGCCTACCGGTACCACTCTTTTTACAGCTCGTACAATTCCACTTATAACGATTGACAATTCCTGTTACATGGCCACAAGCGCAAGCCCAATCGCCGAGTTCATAACTTACGCATTCAAGAGAAATGCGATCATTATATTCAATAGGAAAGATATCTCGAAAAACTTTTTCTAATCCAATCTTTCTGCGTTCAGAAGGAAGAAAATCTAGTTGTACAAAATCGTTGAATGATTTTGATTGCACTTCAATCAAGTTAGGAAGTGAAACAACCTCTTTGATCTTCCCAAAAGACCGTCTCAAAGTGCCTTTACCTCTTAAAAAACGTAACATTCAACTGCTCCTAAACCGTAAAAAATGCTACCAAAAACACCCGTGTAAGCATGCGCTTTAGCTAGTGCAAAGCTTGAACTTGCCAAGATGTAACCTATTTTCCAAACGTTTTTTGTATACTCATACCAATTTCACGGTAGTATACACAAATTTTATGCAAATTTCTGTTGTACAATAAAAAACTGGCTTTTTGCTAAAAAAAGCCCTGGGAAATCCCCAGAGCTTTTCAATACGTTCTTTTAAGAAAGTTCTACTTTTGCGCCGGCCGCTTCAAGAGCATCTTTCATTTTTTTTGCTTCGTCTTTTGGTACAGATTCGAAAACAGTTGCAGGCGCGCCTTCAACCATGTCTTTAGCTTCTTTAAGACCAATTGTTTTACCAAGTGCTGTTGCAGCTTCTCGAAGAGCTTTAATAACTTTAATCTTTTCAGATCCAGCTTCTTTAAGAGTAACCTTGAATTCAGCTTTTTCAGCGGCTGCTTCTGTTGGTACAGCGGCAACAGCAGAAGAGGCTGCAACAGGGGCTGCAGCTGAAACACCAAATTCTGTTTCGATTGCTTTAATAAGTTCTGCAAGCTCGGTAACCGTCATTTTTTTGATTTGATCAATCATATTTGCAGGTGTAGACACGAAAACTCCTCATATCAAGTAAAATACATTATAAATTCTAAAAATTACGCCGTAATAAAATTACTTAAACCGCTGTTCTTTGTTCAAGCACTAGATTTAATGCTCTAGCAAGACAAGCCATTGGTGCTTGCAATGTTCCTGCAAGTTGTGCAATAAGCACGTCTCTTGAAGGAAGAAGCGCCAAAGTGGTAATGTCTTCTCGCGTCAAAACCCTTGATTCAAAGTATCCAGAAACGATAGTTAAAGCGGGATTTTCTTGCGCAAATTTTACTATTTTTTTTGCAACAACCGTAAGATCTTTTGGAATAAAGATTAAACCAACTTGATCTTTAAAGTGTTTGCTAAAATCTTCGGTTCCTTTGAACTCTTTAAATGCAATCTTCATCAAGCGTGCTTTAGTAACTTTTAAATTACTGCCACTCTCAAAAAGACGTTTACGAAGAGTTTGTAGTAGCGCCACAGGCAATCCTTTGTAGTTTATTACAAAAGCGCCTTCGGCTTTTTTGAAGAGTTCAGCAACTTCCAGGACCGAAGTTTTTTTTTGCTCTCGATTCATATTATATACCTCTTTGTGCGTCTTACTTATCCAGTAATTTCATCTGGATTTACATTGAAACCTATGCCCATTGTTGAAGAAATAACAATTTTTTTAATGAACTTACCTTTTGAACTAGCAGGCTTACTTGTTTGAATTGCCTTGACGAGCGCAAAGAGATTATCATTAAGCTTTTCAACTCCAAAAGAAACTCGTCCAAATGGAGCGTGAACCGCACCGCCTTTATCATTTCTAAAAGAAACACGTCCTTGCTTCAAGTCAGAAACAATTGCAGCAATATCAAATGTTACTGTTCCAACTTTTTTATTTGGTAAAATACCTCGTGGCCCTAAGATTTTTGCGACACGACCAACAAGTCCCATCATATCGGGAGTAGCAACGGCAGCTTGGAAATCTAGCCAACCACCTTCGATTTTTGTTATTAAATCTTCAGCTCCGACATAATCAGCGCCTGCTTTGATAGCAGCGTCAGCATGATCACCTTTAGCAAACACAAGTACTTTTACTTTTTTACCGACCCCGTGAGGCAAAAGAACCGAACCACGAACGGTTTGCTCACCCTTGGATGCATCAATTCCAAGTACTACATTTACATCAACAGACTCATCGAATTTTACATGAGCTGTTTTGATAACAGCGTCTAAGGCTGCTTTCAAAGAGGTCGTAACAAGGGTTTTAGCCTTTTCCTCAGCTTGTATATGTCTTTTTCCTGCTTTACTCATACTGATATCTTTCATTAACACATTATAAGAGAAATACTTTGTAATTTATTTTGACGAAGTATTTTTATTACTTTATCAGGTATTTCAATCAATAACTTCAAGACCCATACTACGTGCACTTCCTGCAATAATCTTGATAGCGGCTTCCATACTTGTTGCATTCAAATCAGGCATTTTTATTTTTGCAATTTCTTCTAGATCTTTCTTATGGATAGTTCCAGCAGATACGGTGCCTGGCTTTGAAGAGCCCTTTTTAAGATTTAATTTCTTGCGAATTAATTCGGAGACGAGTGGAGTTTTTGTAATAAAATCAAAAGTTTTGTCTATATAGACAGTAACTATAACCGGAACAAGCTCACCTTTTCTATTAGCCGTTGCCGCATTAAATTTTTTACAAAAATCCATTAAATTAACTTGATGTGCACCAAGGTTGTTACCAACTGGAGGTGCTGGAGTAGCGGCTCCACCAGAAATGAGGAGCTTTACGCTTGCTTTAATTTGTTTTGCCATGTATGAACCTTTTTCTCAAAAGTACTAACATTTTACTTGATCAAACCCTAATTCCACAGGGGTGAGACGTCCAAAAATACTTACCATTACAATAAGCTTTTCATGTTCATCATCAACCCGCTCTACAATCCCCACGAAGCCTGAAAAGGGTCCATTGACAATATGAATTTCACTGCCTTCTACAAAGAGAGCCTTATCAGTAGTGATTGTAGTTTTCCCGCTCATTTGAGCAAAAATGCGTTCAACTTCTTTGGCTGAAAGAGCCATGGGACTAATCCCCCCAAGAAACCTTGTTACTCGAGGGACTTCGACTACCAAGCGATAGCTCTCACTTACCATTTCCATTTGAATCAACAAATACCCAGGAAAGATTTTTTCATGCTTTATTTTTGGATCTTCACTTGCTCCAGTAAAAATACTGGTTGCCGTATTCGTTGGAATTACAACATCACCAAAAAGTTCTTCAAGATGTTCTTCTTGAATACGCTTTGATAAATCAGCTCGAACTATATCTTCAAAACCGGTGTAAACTTGAATAACATACCAACGTTTCATAGGAGCTCCGCCCGCCCATTATATGACATGATTTACGGGCAACTTTCGTTAAAGAACCAACTTAATTAAAGACGCAATTCCTGCGTCCATTAAACCCAATATAATTGAAAAAAATGCAATCAAAATACAAACAACAATCGTTGAGCCAAGAAAATCATCGCGATTGAGCCAGGTAATTTTCTGTAACTCAACCCAAACTTCATTTAAAAACTTAACAACTGTTTCGATTATTCCACTCATTTTTCAATATTCCCTACAAAACCATACCTTTTCAATGGCAGGCCAGGAGGGACTCGAACCCCCAACAAATAGATTTGGAGTCTACCGCTCTACCATTGGAGCTACTGGCCTTCATCCAACCTCTCAACTATTTTGTTTCTTTGTGCATTGCGTGTTTACGGCAACGAGCACAATACTTACTAATGCTTAGCTTTCCAAAACTTCTGTTTTTCGCGACACGCTTACTGTAATTTCTTGAACCACAATTAGCGCATTCGAAATGCACGATCACTCTATTTTTTGCCATGGTACCAAAAACCTCGTCACTTGAACATACCTAAAATTATTTGATGATTATCCGAAAATAAAACACTATTTTTTATTTTCAAACTAAAAAACAATACTAAAATACCATAAAATAAAACAATGAACAACCAAAACTATGGAGTCCACGGCAGGATTTGAACCAGCGACCTCTCCCTTACCAAGGAAGTGCTCTACCAACTGAGCTACGCGGACTTATTTTATTATGCTGGAGCTGGTGATAGGATTTGAACCCACGACCTACTGATTACAAATCAGTTGCTCTACCAACTGAGCTACACCAGCACTCAATATTTCAATTAACATACTAATTATAAGAAAAATATCGAAAATCTCATCTTTTAAAGAATTGGGAATCTCGATATTTTGTTTTCTCTAATAATATGGAGCGGGAAACGGGGTTCGAACCCGCAACCTACAGCTTGGAAGGCTGTCGCTCTACCAATTGAGCTATTCCCGCTAGGACTTGATCATTTTTTCAATTATTTCACTTTTTTGGCAATTCAGTGTCGCATAAAAATCATAAAATTCATATTTTGATTTTAAATTTTATAAAATATCATTTTGGTGGGGAGGACAGGATTCGAACCTGTGAAGACGTTGTCAACGGATTTACAGTCCGTCCCCTTTAGCCACTCGGGAACCTCCCCCTAATTTTTATTCAAAATACAAGTGTTTAACTAGTTTCTAAAATAAGTGTTTTGGATAGCATAATTATTTCGCGAAAGATTTCAACATATTTTTGCGTTCAAAGGACAAAAACTTTGTTTATTTATCGATGCTTGAACTTTAAATCATGAAATAATTAGGAAATAATGGCGTCGAGCATGGCTATGCGCTCGGAATTTTGCGGATTAACAGTTCCAGACGCAAAGGTTTTATACGAAATTTTGATGTATAAAATACTAATACTTTTTTCAAGTTCCTTGAGAAGGGGATTGATGACCTCGGGCCATTCAATAAAGCAAATTGCATTATTTTCAACTAAGTATTCTTCAAATCCAAGGAGGTAAAATTGTTCAAGTGTTTTTATGCGATAGAGGTCAAAGTGGTAGATAGTTTTCCCTATGCTATCTTTGTAGCGATTAACATAGGTAAACGTTGGACTTACTACTGATTCTGTAACTCCAAGGTGCGAACATATCGCTTGAATGACGGTAGTTTTTCCAACCCCTAAAGATCCCTCAAAAGCAAAAATTTTTATTTGATTTTTGAATTGTATGATAGGAGCGGTTATTTGTTCTAAGGACGCGAGGTCATATGTTATTTTTATAGTATTCATACTGAAGAATTTTAGAGTTTTTTTAGGAATTTGTCTGTTTTTTTTTCAAATTTTGAGAGTTTATTATTTGAAGGATGGCGTTTTTTTGCGCTCGTTTGTTGATCATCTTTATTGATAATACGTCGAGATGCTGATTCCATTAATGTGCCAAGATCATTGTTGGTGACATGTTGCTCATCTAGGTCATCCGATTCATACTTAATGAGATCGTGTGCCATCGAGAGTATATTTTCTTTTGAGGAACGCATTGCTTGTAAAAAGCCAAAAAATGTTTGGTTATTAATACTGGTAGCGCCGAGTTTGGTTATTTCTTCTTGGAGTGCTCGATCATTGGTAATTACCAAGCATTCTTTATCTTTATTTCTGGAAACGAATTCACAAATCCATTCATCGGCAGAACTTTTTTGGCCGGCATGCATTATGGTTATATTGTGGTGTATTTCACGAGTAGCACGACTGAATGGACCCGCATCAAAAACCAAGATAATTTCTTGGACATTCGGTTTTTGTGTTTGATACCTTGATAGTTCATAGGCAAATTGATTCTTTTTGGCGTCACTCAAAGCGGTCTTTTCACTTTGAAAAAACCGTAAAAAATTATTGCCATCTATACAAATGATCATCATTTCTCTTCTTTGAATTTTTTACATTCAATTTAACGCCTGCTACACTGGGGCCAGTAAGGTATCAACTCTTAGGTTACAAAACAAGGGAGTGCAATGTCCAATCTAATGCAGATTAAAAATCGCATTAAATCTATTGAGACCACTAAAAAGGTTACTCATGCTATGCGGCTTGTTGCGTTTTCATTTTATGAACAAATACAAAAGAAAAATGCGCCACTTGTTGAGTATCAAAATACTATTCTTGTATTGCTTGATAAGTTACGTAAGGCGTTTTCTGCTTGGAAAAATCCATTATGTCCTATTGACGATCCATTGCATAGTACCCCATTGGTTATTTTTATTTCGACCTCCCGTGGGCTTTGTGGTGGTTTTCATGAACGACTAGCTCTTTTTTTTGAACGAAATTTTTTGGGTCAAGAGCATCAGCAAATAGATTTTATCACCGTTGGGCATAAATCAACTTCTTTTATAAAAAAACAAATCGCAAAGAATTCTAATGAAACTTTGGTTTGTGCATTAGAAGGCGTAAATTTAAAAAATAGCCATGAATTAACGGAGCAGATTTTTAATCTTATTGCGAATAAAAATTATTCATCAGTAACGGTTTATAGCAATCACTTTATTAGTTTCTTGTCGCAAAAACCAATGAGACAGCAGCTTCTTCCATTTTCCGAAGGAGAAAACCCAGAGAATACCAATGGGGTAAAAGAAGAGGATGACTTACAACAAGAGTACTTTTGGGAACAAGATAAAACGATTATTCTTGATACGCTTGCGCAAACCTATCTTAAAAATTCTCTTGAACTTTTGTTGACGCAATCTCTTCTTGCAGAACAAAGTGCTCGTTTTTTTGCGATGGAAAATGCGACTACTTCAGCAACTAAATATATTTCTACTCTTAAGCTGCAATATAATAAAACGCGCCAAGATATGGTAACTAAAGAAATTATTGAATTGTCAGCCGCTTTATAAATAAAAACGGCGATTTTTATTTATGTAGGTACACCTTTTAAAGGTGTAGGTAACTCGGTATATACAACTCAGTTTTAAAAATATGAGAGAAATAACCTCAGTAAATTGCATAAAAAAGCGTTTTTAGGGTTTAAATTGCTTTTTTATTTCAATATTTTATGTTAGACCAAATGCAAATTTTTGATATTTGATATCTATGGAAAGGACGATTGTGATTTCGACAAGTGATTTTAGAAGAGGTTCAACTAAGATTTTATGGAAAGGAGCGCCTTGTTTGGTGCTTGAATACCATCATGTAAAGCCTGGAAAAGGTGGAGCATTTTTGCGAACAAAGCTTAGAAATCTTAAAACAGGAAGTACGACTGAAGAAACCTTTCGTTCCGGTGAAAAATTTCCAGAACCAGATCTTGAACATAGGCAAGTACAGTTTTTATATGCGGACAATCTTTACCATTTTATGGATCAAGAGAGTTTTGAGCAGATTGATTTTAATGAGGGTCAGATTGAGACGGTTAAAAAGTATCTCAAAGAAGGTATTAATTACGAAGTTCTTAATTTTGATGGAACTCCTTTGACGATTGAAGCTCCTAATTTTATGATTCTTGCCATAAAAGAAACAGTTCCTGGCGTTAGAGGGGATACTGCTCAAGGAGGTAGCAAGGCAGCTACGCTCGAGAGTGGTGCCGTAGTCCAGGTGCCGTTATTTGTTAATGAAGGCGATAAGGTTAAAGTTGATACTCGTGAAGATAAGTATATAGAGCGGGTTTAAATTTTTGTACGTTCAATTTTTTAACAGCGGTGACGATGATGTATAAAAATAGCATCGGTGAAGTTGACTCCAGTTTTTTATCTGATGAAGAAATTTCAAAGAGTGAGATACAATCAGTTAAAGATTTTGTTGGATCTGATTTTGATACAGTTGAAACAGATTTTTTGTCATTAGATGGCAAGCTGAGGCCGCAGTCTCAACGTGATTTGCGGGCTTTAGCGTTTTCTTTGTTATATGCAGTAGATCGTCATGAAAATAATATTACGGTTGATGCAGTAGCGGATCTTTATAGGAAATGTTTTGAACTTGAATTGGAACAGGATTCGTTTGCGCTGGTATTAGCGCGTGGGGTTTCTGATGAAATTGTGGTATTAGATGATCACATCAAACCATTATTAAAGAATTGGAAATTTGAGCGCCTTGGATGTTGTACGCGTTTAATTTTGCGGATGGCAATCTGGGAACTTTTACAACCAAACGCATTAGCTTCAGTGGTAATTAATGAAGCCATTGAACTTTCCAAAGCATTTGCAGAAAAAGATGCTTATAAGTTTATCAATGGAATTCTTGATGAATTTTGTAAAATACAGCAATTAAAAAAATAAAATTAGTGCAATGAGAGTAGGAAATGACATTGTTTGAAAAAAGAGAGTTTGTATTGCGAGCTCTGAAGGGGAATCAAGAACCATTAATTTTTTTGTTGGGGCCTTGTGCGATTGAGAGTGAATCACATACTCTTTTTATGGCTGAAGCACTTGCAAATCTTTCGCAAAAGCTTGGGTTTCCATTAGTTTTTAAAGCTGCTTTTGATAAAGCAAATCGAACTTCGCTTACTGGTTCTCGTGGGGTTGGTTTTGAAAAAGGGCTTGCTATTTTACGTAAAGTAAAAGAACTTTTTTCCCTTCCTATTGTTACTGATGTTCATGAAGTATATCAAATTGCTGAAGTTGCTGATGTTGCTTCAGTCATTCAAATTCCTGCGTTTTTATGTCGACAAACTGATCTTTTAGTTGCTGCAGGAAAATCAAACAAAATTGTGCATATTAAAAAAGGCCAGTTTTTATCTCCAATGAATATGGAAGGCGCTTTGAAAAAAGTGAGTTCATCAGGAAATGAAGCTGTTTGGCTTTGTGAACGGGGAACTTCATTTGGGTATGGAGATTTGGTTGTTGATTTTCGTGGTTTTCCTACCATGAAGGCTTTTGGTAAGCCGGTTATTTTTGATGTAACTCATTCGGTTCAAAAACCAGGCGCTCTTGGAACGTCAACCGGTGGTGAACGAAAGTTTGTCGCTGATCTTGCAATTTCTGCGGTTGCACAAGGAATTGCCGGTCTTTTTATGGAAATTCATGAAGAGCCTGAACGAGCAATTTGTGATGGTCCAAATTCAATGCGATTATCTCAGGTTGAAGAACTGATTAAGTATCTTATGGATCTTGATGCATGGACTAAAGGACGAAATAAGCCAGAAGTCTTTTAAATTGGTCTTCAAATAGTTTTCTTACTTTATTTATAACAGGATCAGGCATTTTTTAAATTCCCTTTAAGAGTAAAAATAAATAAACATTTTTCATCGAAAATTCTAAGCAAGATCTGTTTTTATGCAAGAAAAATGGGCGGTATTTTAGCCTTTATTTTTATAATGTTATGGAATAAAATCAGCTTTTAGCTTTTCAGAAATAGTTCGTTGATTATTTTGTTTTCAAATGTTTTCTGTGTTCTGTTCCTGGTATGTCGGTATCACTATTAGTTTACAGAAAGGATTTTATGCAACAAGAGTTATTGGTTCCCATTTTTGCAACAGCGATTTTAAAAAAAGGAAAACAGGTTTTTCTGTTACAACGATCAGCGAGTCGAAAATACGCGCCTTTGAAATGGCATCTTATGGGCGGGAAAGTTGAAGTAGGAGAATCTTTTACCGAGGCGCTTATTAGAGAAGCACGTGAAGAAATAGGGATTATTATTCAAGAAAAAGATTTAACGTTTAAGCACGTTTTTTTTAGAAGATCCGTGCAGCCGTCATTAGTGGTAATGTTATTTGAATGCTCAGTTTGGCAGAGTGAAATTACCAATATTGAGCCAGAAAAACACATTGCTCTGGGTTGGTTTGATCTTGATAAACTTCCTGAAGATATTGTTGTGTACCATAAAAACGCTCTTATATGTGCTGAACAAGGGATTTCATTTTCAGATCAATAAGATATTGGTTTTAGTTATCTCTGTTTGATATTATTAATACCGTTGAGGTTGATTGTCTTTATGTAATGATACGTAGTATTGAACGGAGATTTTTTTATATGAAAATTAATACAACCATACTATTTGCGTTAATCATTTATTCAGTATTTTTATTTGCTTCAGAAGAACCAATAGCACCAAAGAGGAATCGAGCAAAAGATGCTGCAATGTGTTTGCCCGTTTGGAAACATAAAGAAGCTTCGATGGCGCATCAACAGCGAATACAACGGTATGAAGATCAAAAAAAACGAAGGCAAGCAAGGGGTGAGTCTTTGCGTGATAGTAGTACTCAAACGAATGAGCAAAGTAAGCAGATTAATGAATGTATGACAAAAAAAGATCCTAGAGAAGAGGATGCTGAGAGCGTAACCGTTAGTAGTGATGATTCTTGGGATTACGAGTATGTTGGACCTAATTTGGGTGTTTCTACAAAAGGAACTGAGCCAAAGAATAAAGATGATGAAAGTCAAAAACAGGATGACAGTGAAGAAGAAAAAACAGCAGGATACGCAAAGAATAATAGTAATGAAAAAGATGCCCGTGAAAGAGAAACACCAGCAGGATACGTGGTGATTGTAGACGATTCTGATTCTGAAAGAGGAAAGCATGGGGAAAGTAGTTTATTGAGACGAACTACTGACGGAATTGATATTCTAAAAGATAGTTTGCCGCAGAGAAAAGTCGCTACGGAGCACCCTCTTTCGTCAGCTATTGAGCAAAAATCTCAAGTCAATCGAATTGAAAAGCTTGAATTAAAGCGAGAGGCTGAAGGGTTAACAACCGCTGAGGCCAAAGAATATTTTAAACTTTTAAACCCTGTAGGTTCAGAGTCATAATTTAGTGATTTTATTGCGCTGCAAAGTATGGAAAAGTACCATCAGCAAAAAATACAACTTTTCCTTCTTTTCCATAATTGCTTTGTTCCCAACTTGGAATTTTTTGTTTTTGAAGTTCTTCAAAGATATTTAAAATGTGATAAGCAATTGCTGGTGCATGTAATTGACTATGTCCTGGTGATTGCAAAACGCTCAGCTTGTTGTTTGCAAAGAATATTTCTAAGTTAATAGTTTGTGCATGCAAGGGAAGTTTCCTTTTACAAATGCCACAAATGGTTTGTACGCAATCATTTTTTGAATACAGGTTTATAATCCTTTTTAAGATGGTGTAATTTGGTTCATATTTCTTGCTCATTGGAGTACCTAAAAGATAGGTAATTTCAATAGTTGGTTCTGTTTTAAGTGTTTTTACCATTCGAGAAAGTATGAGTAACTCTTTTACTGTTTTTTTAGCGAGAGAACTTTTTTTTGTTTGAGTTTTAAAAGTTCTTGCAATGAATCGTTGAAATGACCTTGTTGTTTTTTTCGATGATTGTTGTGCGAGAAGTTGGCTGGCAATAAAAACGATGTTTCCCGCATGGCTGTGAGCAATGATTATTTTTTTAAGTTCTGGCGGATATTCCAAAAGTAGTTTTACAAAATCATGCGCTGCTTTAATTCTTCCAAGATCACTTAGATTTCCCGACCAATGAAATGGAATGATCTTATAGTTTTTTTTGTTTGCAGAAAATTTGAGCGCTTCATAAAAATCTCCCCCTGGTTGATACCAGCTTGTTTTATGGGCAAACGTTCCATGGATAATAAAAACAATGCCTTGTATTGGAGGTTTGTGTACTTGAAAAGGAGAATCAAGAATAAGTTCTTTGGTTTTGTGACCAAAAAGATTTCCACAAAAAATAAAAAATAAAGTAATAAAACTAGAAAGAAAAATAAGATATAAGTTTGAATATTTTACCGAAAAAAACATAGCATTATTACTTGTGGTAAAAGAACTCTTCATTCTTTTACCACAAGGTAATTTTATTTACCGAAAATGAGTGCTATTTCTTGAAGTGCTGTTTCTTGCGCATCAGATCCATGGCAAGCATTCATCCCTTTGTTCATACCAAATAACTTTCGAAGGGTATTTGGGGCTGCTTGTACTGGATCAGTTGCTCCCATAAGATCGCGCCATGCGTTAATAGCATTTTCTTTTTCAAGAACTAATGCTATAACGGGGCCTGAAGAAATATAACTGGTAAGCTCTTTGTAAAATGGACGTTCTTT
>Ga0172379_10008855_pt1 | contig 12558 bp, 16 predicted proteins | sample GrowelOW334metaG_FD_119756 | JGI IMG/M metagenome (GOLD analysis project Ga0172379, IMG submission 119756) | Groundwater microbial communities from an aquifer near a municipal landfill in Southern Ontario, Canada - Groundwater well OW334 metaG | ecosystem: Environmental > Aquatic > Deep... | reverse complement strand
CCATCGATGGGTTGATTGAGGGCGTTGACGACACGACCTTCAAAAGCCGGGCCAACAGGGACTGACAAAACTGTACCTGTGGCGGTAGCCCGATCCCCTTGCTTGAGATGGGTATATTCCCCCAGGAGCACAACACTAACGGTGTCATTTAAAAGCGAGAGGGCAAGACCAGTAGTACCTCCTGGAAGAGTGATGATTTCGTTCATCATGACACCAGATAAACCGGAAATGGTGGCAACACCGTCACCTACACTCAAGATCTGTCCGACATTGGTAACAACAGTTTTGGTGTCAATTTTTTCAAGTTGTTTAAGGAGCTCGGCTTCTAGTGCAGTCCCTAGTATTTTGTTGCCAATTTTCATAGTGAATCGTCCTTTGCAGTTAATTTATTTTGAACGGAATTAATTTTGCCCAGTACTGAGGCATCGATAAAGGTGTCATTGATTTGGAGGGTAAATCCAGCAACAAGACTAGGGTCAATTTGTTCTACTAGCTCATATGACTCGGTCAGGTTTTTGTCTAAATAGGACTTGATACCCTTGAGCTCACTAGCGTCGAGCTTGAGAGCCGAGGTCACAATGACGTGGCTCTTGCTGTTTTTGTACTCGCTAGAGTTCTTTAAAATATCGACTACTTCGCCGATCAGCGACATAGAGCCGGTAGACTTTAAATGAGTCAGAATCGTTTTGGCAATAACTGCGGCTTGATTTGTCATATTATTTTAGTTTAGCTATTTCTTTAGCGGTAATACTCTTAAGATCAGCAGGTTTTAAACTGTCCGAAAGAACGGTTTTGGTGGTCTCTACCACTAGCTCGGCAATGCGACCCTTGAGCTTGAGCTCTTCGTTTTCCAGTTCTTTCTGGAAAGCTTCTTTTTGCTTGAGTAGCTCACTGGCAGCCACATTTTTGGCCTCAGCAATTAGTTCCACCCCTAGTTTCTTGCTTTCTGCTTTAGCTTCGGCAATGATAGCGGCGGCTTTTTTACTAGCTTCGGCTAACCTTTCTGCCTGTTTTTTCTCTGCACCAGCGGCTTCTTTAAGACTCTTTTCAGCGGCTAATTGCCCGTCCTGAATCTTTTTGGAGCGAGCGTCCAAAATCTTGAGTATTGGCTGAAACATAAACTTGGTAAAAAGAACTACCAGGATGCCAAAGTTTAATAGCTGAAGCAAAACTTGCTTAATGTCTATTTCCATATGGCTCCTTTATACGAATTTAAGAATTAGAGCAACGACTAGAGCGTAAATGGCGATAGCCTCGGCAAAAGCGAAACCAAGAATAAGGTTACTCTGGATTTTACTAGCTGCTTCGGGGTTGCGACCGATGGCCTCGACTGCTTTAGAGCCGATGAGACCAATAGCTAAGGCTGGTCCAATACCACCGATGGCGATAGTTAGACCAATAATCATGTCGCTGCCGCCTTTTACGACTTCGGCTACTTGTGCTACGTCTGACATATATGTACTCCTTGTGCGGGCGACCGTAAAGGTTCGCCCCTACTTATAATATATTTTATGCGTTATGTTCGTCTCCATGACCTAAAGTGGCCATATTGATGAATACGGACGCAAGCATCATAAAGACGAGGGCTTGGATAAAGCCGACAAAGATTTCGAGGGCGATAAAGGGAGTGGGACCAAGAACTGGGACGATCATAGCCATGACGAGGAGCAAAATTTCTCCGGCGATAATGTTGCCGAAGAGACGAAAGGTAAAGGAGATGATTTTGGAAAAATCTGAGATTAGCTCGAGGATACCAACAAAGAAATTGATGGGGTTGCTAAAGTCAAAGAATTTTTTGAAGTATTTAAATCCGAGATATTTGACGCCATAGACCTGGACCATAATCATGGTAATTAACCCAAGGGCGAGCGTGGTGTTGATATCGGCGGTCGGGGCGCGCCAGTACGGGATGAAAGCAGCATGACCGTTGTGGATGCCCTGGAAGCCAATACTAGCTAAACCAGGTAGGAGTCCAGACCAATTAGAAGCGAGAATGAAGATGAATAGCGTACCTACCATGGGGAAGAAAACCTTGGCTTTGGCTCCGCCGGCGATGCTTTCGACGACACCGTAGAGGGCTTCGATAATAAACTCAATAAATGATTGAAGACGAGATGGCTCGCCTTTGGCCTCAATCTTTTTGGAGAAGAAATAGACGCAAAGCGATAAAACTGCGGTGACTATCCAGCCTGTAAGTAGAGAGTTGGTGATGGTGAGTCCAAAAAATTGGGCAATTGGTTCTGCGCTGATAGAAATATTTAATGCCATACGGGAATATATGGTATCAGATACACCTCTCTACGTCAACGGAATTTGCTGTAATCACATATAGACTGATACGCATCTGTAATGTATTATGTCCCCTTATGGAAGAAACGTATAAAGAACAGTTAATTCGTCAGTTGACCTGGGGATTTTTCGTATTTATGAGTATTTCGGTGGTGGTATTACTGGAGACACTACTACTTAATAAAGGGTGTAGTTTAAGGTGATAGACCATTTAATCTAGAACTATGTCTAATTTCCCTTCCCTATAATACTGGATGAGCGGGCGATTATATCGAAGTAAATTGCGAATTTCTTGGTCATGTGATGGAGTTTGAATTCTGTCTTCTGTATTTAGTAAAGAAATACTCCTCGTTCTGGAAATATTTACATTTGCAGCACCAATTTCTAAAAGACCGGTTGCTAGTTCTCCTAGACAATATTCACGTATACAGCCAAGTAGGAAGAATGATCCTCCCCTAATAGCCTCAAAGCTTCCAAAATATTCTAGAAGAAAGTCTGTGACTCTATCGGGATGGGTTAAATCTCTTTGTGTAGCTATTCCACCTTCTTTCTCAACCTCAGCTGCCCACTTGATAGATTCTGGGAAAGACGGCTCCCACACGCAAATTTTTGTAATTTTATCGTTCATATTGTTTAGTGACCCTATAGAGAATCGAACTCTAGTTACTTGGATGAAAACCAAGTGTCCTAACCACTGGACGATAGGGCCATGTAAAACTCGCTTACGCTCGTCACATGGTAAACCGATTATAAACTCGCTTTGCTCGTCACACGGTAAACCCGCATTTTTAGCTATTCAAGCCTAAATAATTTTTTAATTGATGCTTAATATAATTGTGACCTGAGCCACTTTTGAGAAACTTTTCTCTACTAGTTGCATCACTTTCTAGTAAGTAAGCTTCAAAATATATTAATTTCCATGGCATTTTGCGTTTAGTGTAATACACTAGACCGGCATTATGTTTAGATAGCCTATTTTGAAGACTATCGGGAGTAAACCCAATATACCAGGTCTTATCAATTAGAGACTCTAATAAGTATACGTAGTACATTTGGTTTACCTCGTAAAGCCGCTGGCCACGAGGCTAGCAACGTGGTCGCGAAGCGACTTTACGTTGTGGGCCCACTGGGATTCGGACCCAGGACACCCTGCTTAAAAGGCAGGTGCTCTAACCGACTGAGCTATAGGCCCCACAGATTCTATTTACTTTTATCTTAGGCTATAACCGACTGGTATCCCAGAATGCTTCGCTTCTGGATACATATCTCACATCCCTGCGGGACTTGATGTGCAGCTATAGGCCCCACGCTTGTATTTTAACAGTAACTACTGGATTTGGAAACTTACTAGCAGTTTAGGCGTTACTATTTTTGAACGAAGGATAATAGTGCCTGTTCTATTCTAGTTACACCAGCACCACCTAATCCTCGATATGATGAGATCTGCTCATCTTTGAGTTGAGCAATCTTAACTACAGTTCCTATTCCGATGATACTTTGACTAGGATTTCCGACCATCGCTGTATTTAGTGCATGCTGAAATCTTGTGTCACCCTCAAATTTGCCGAGAAGCATCTCAAGTGAGACATGAGAAAATGCTGATTCGATAGCGGAATCTACATCTGGAGATAATTGGTAGTACTCGCGAATACCTGTAGTCATAGGGAATTTAGTATGATTTCTTGGATTCACGGATCTTGGTAGCAGCCTTGCCGATCAGATCACGGAGGAAGTAGAGCTTGGCGCGGCGGGTAAAGCTGGTTTTTTTGACTACGATTTTGACAACGACGGGAGCGTGGAGAGGGAAGATCTTTTCGACCCCGATAGAACCGGTCGCGATCTTGCGAACAACAAAAGTCGGATCATCTTGGGCGTGGATAGCAATCACGACGCCTTCAAAGATCTGGATACGAGATTTATCCCCTTCTTTGATGGTCTGGTGGACAGCGACGGTGTCGCCAACGTGGAAAGTAGTGTTTTTGTGGGTGATTGAGTTTGCCATGAGGGGTATTTTAACAGGATAGTTAATTTCTTTCAATGGCGGCATTTAGGAAAGCGAGGAAAACGGGGTGAGGTGAGAGTGGGCGGGACTTGTATTCTGGGTGAGCCTGAGTGGCGAGGAAAAATGGGTGGACATCTTGGGGTAACTCGATCATTTCGACAAAAAAGTCATCGGGACTAGTAGCAGAGATAACAAAACCTTTGTCAGTTAATTGTTTACGATAATCGTTGTTGAATTCGTAGCGGTGACGGTGGCGTTCGGAGATCTCGATCTTGCCATAGATCGTACGAGCCAAAGTACCAGGCTTAATAATAGAGGTGTAGGCACCGAGGCGCATACTGACCCCATTGCCCTTGATCCGCTGATACTTAGGGTCAAAGGGGATGTCGTGAACGATAGGATACTTGGTGTGCTCATCGATCTCACTAGAGTTGGCACCACCCAAGCCGACAACGTTACGAGCGAATTCAACAGCGGCTAACTGGAGACCATAGCAGAGACCGAGGTAAGGAATCTTATTCTCCCTGGCATATTTGATCGCAGCAATCTTACCTTCAGTTCCACGTGCACCCCAGCCGATCGGAACAATGATGGCTTGAACTCCTTCTAGTTGTTTAGTCCCATCTTTTTCGATAACCTGAGAGTTGATGCTGAGGATCTCTAGCTCTATCCCTTCGTGGATACTGGCATGGTCGAGGGCTTCAAATAGTGCATGGTAACTATCTTTTAAGTTGTAGTCACCAGTTTTGAAGTATTTACCCACAATGGCGAGACGAATTTTCTTGGTTTTTTTAGCGAGGGCTTTTTTGACGAATGCTTCCCACGATGAGATGTCCACGTCATGATCCTCGAGTCCGAGTTTCCTTAAGACTTTAGTGTCAAAACCCTGCTTGTGAAAATTGAGAGGAACTTGATAGATACTCTTTAGATCCTGGTTCATGATGATATCCTCAGCTTGAATGTTGCAGAAGAGGGCTAGACGGTCACGACGCCGAGCGTCGAGATCCCCTTCGGTACGGGCCACGAGGAAATCAGGCTGGATAGACATGGCATTGAGCTGTTTAACACTAAGTTGGGTGGGCTTGGTTTTGGGTTCTCCGATGTGCTGAGGGGTGGGGAGGTAAGAGACGTGGACGTGGACGACGGTATCTCGCTCCCGGAGTTTCATAATCCTACTGGCTTCGTAGTAGAGGACGTTTTGATACTCACCGGCCGTACCACCGAGCTCAACCAAGCAGATCTCGGCCTGATCTTTTTGGGCGGCAAACTTGATTTTGGCAATGATCTCGTCGGTCACATGGGGGATAGCCTCGATGTCTTCGCCGCCATAACCGTTTTCGCGCTCTCTATCAATTACGGCTTTGTAGATCTGACCCATGGTAATAAAGTTGTGACTACCTAAGTTCTTGCCCAGGAAACGCTCGTAGTTGCCGAGGTCCATATCGGTTTCGGTGCCATCTTCACACAAGAAAGCATCGCCGTGCTCGAGCGGGTTGATCAAGCCAGAATCAATATTGAGGTAATTTTCGCATTTGACGACGGTGACGGCATAACCCTTGGATTGGAGCAGCATGGCAAGAGAACTAGTGGTAATACCTTTACCCAGAGATGACAAAACCCCACCAGAAATGAAAATGTACTTGGTAAATTTGAGCGGCATAGTTTATTATATTACAAAACCTCACCACGGGGCAAGGAGGAATTGTCGAAGTTGGCATAGAGGTCGGTGCCGTAGCCGCCGGTAGTGGCAAAGATTTACTCCTTGCTTCCACTACTGGGTATTGAATGGCCAAAGTGGTCTAATTTTGAGAGATTTGGACTCTAGTTCTCCGAGATTTTGGAACTTTTGGGCGATTTGGTCGATAGTAATTTCTGCTTTTTCGGTCTCATCTTCAGCTATTATTTGAAAATGACCTGCGGATATTGTTCTGTAATCGCGATCATTATGAGTCATGCCGAGTGCTAGTGGCAAGATAACTGCAGCAAGCACTGGCATTTCTAAGAGTACTTCGTTAAATGCCTTTTGAGCTGTGGAAATAAGTTTGTCTCCTGCAGACAACTTTTGTGCAAATTCTTCCCAGTTAAAGGTTGGATCATCATATAAATTTTGGATAAATGGAGCCCAATGGTGGTTATCATCAATATTAATTGTAGATGGTTCTGTGTCTGGTCCATGAGCTGGAATAGTTATTATCATAGGAACATTTTATACCTAATGACAATAGATCAAAGTATTTCACTGACTGGAGCAGCAGTATTCTCGAAATTGGCGTAGAGATCGGTGCCGTAGTCGCCGGTGCCGACAAAAACTGACTGCCCGCGCAAAATACCTTCGAGCGGGAGACAGTGTTTACAACCCCTCTCCCCCTCTGGACATTTGAAACGTTCGAGAGAGCGTGCGAGCTTCATTTCTTTACCAACTTTTAGCACTAATTCCTTCGATTTGTCGAGATTGGGGAGCTTCTTCTCGATGGGCATGTCATCGCGGGCAATATACCAATAACTAGCATGTTTGACCTCTCTGGTCTGACAATTGTGGGCCAGGAGATAATAGATCGGGAGCTGGAGGGAGTCTATGCTTTCTTCCCCTACCCCAGTTTTAAAGTCGATGATCGAGACAGAGTCATCTACTTCGTGGTACTGCAGCCAGTCTAGCTTGCAACAGAGGATCAAGTTGTCTTCTTCGCTCACCCAGTAGTAGGGCAAATCCATTTTGATTTTGACGGCTTTCTCCCCTAGTGGCCCAGGGTGACTCATAACCCGGCGCAGCATATCCTCTCCCCGTTTTTTGTAACTATCTTCTGTGGCCTCATCGGCAAAGCCGCCCATTTGACCAGAAACTTTTTTCCAGGCAGCTTGGAAACGTTCAATGAGTGATACCTTGAACCGCTTGGCGGTCGGGAGGATAGAGAGAGATTCTAAAACTTCGTGAACAGCTGATCCGAGCGCCATACTAGGGGTGATGAGGGAGATTTTGTGACCGGTAATCGGGTCACGGTAAATGCTATTTAAGTAGTAGGCCCGAGGACAATGTTTAAAATTACTGATACTAGAATGTGACAGCCAGACTGCGGAAAATTTGTCCATGCATATAGTATACCCCCCTTCGCTCTCTCGAGCTATGGAGGGGCACAGTAGCAATGAGATACAATAAACTCAGAATGAAAAAAATTAAAATATTCTTACTTAACTTTTATACAAGTTTTGCATTTAAGATACTTATTGGGTCATATATTTTGGCTATTGTTGGGGGACTAGCTTTATACACCTATGACCAGGGAGCTGTGGCACAAAAGATTCAAATTGCTCAAGTGGCAGACAAAGAGCTAGTAGACAAGAAACTAGCAGAGGTAGAGTCGGAACTATTGACCCTGAAACAAGAACATCAGCGCCTAAAAAACACGGCCCTACAAGAGGAGATCTCTAATATAGAAACAACCTATGCGGAGGCAGCTAAACTGTTTGAGGAGCGAGCTGATCTTGTCATTATGGTGGGCAAGATATATGCCGTCGATAAGGAACTGGCAAAATTCCTCAGTTTACTTGGCGAACGTAAATGGCAAGAGGCAAAAGAACAAACAAAAAAAGTTAGAGCAGAAATAGACAAGTTAGTTGTAGCGGCCCTGCCAAAAACGGTCGTCTCAAATGCACCCGTGAGCAATAGCCTCCCCGGATCTGGGTATAGTAGACAGAAAGTAAGTACATCACGCGGCGAGTTTGTAGTCTCGATGGTGAGCGCGGCTGGGGCGACTGTGGTCATTGAGACGGCTTCTGACTCTGATTGTAGCGATAATTGTCCAACTAAAACCCTGGCTGAGCACGTGTCAGCAAGCGGAGGATTTGCTGGGATTAACGGTGCCTATTTTTGCCCTCCAGAATATCCTAAGTGCCAAGGTAAGGTAAATACCTTTGACACCCTGGCGGTAAACGGACGGACTCACTCGGTGATTAACCGAGCTAACAACGTTTATTCGACTGTCCCACTGATGGTGGCAAACGGGAATAGCCTGTCCTACTATGATAGAACGGTTGACTGGGGAGTAGGTACTGGGGGGACTGGGGCACCTGCCAATTTTCCAAGACTGTTGCGAGATGGGAGCGTGGCGACGAGTGATGACTCGGGCAAAGGTGTGCGAGGATTTATCGGGAATAAGGACAATGTCATTGTCATAGGTCACGTGTATTCAGCATCGTATGCGGACACGGCCGAAGTCCTGAAAACACTTGGACTGCAGAATGCGCTAAACCTTGATGGAGGAGGATCTACCGCTCTCTGGTACGGCGGGTACAAGGCTGGTCCAGGGCGCAGTTTGCCTACGGCAATAGTACTTAAGTAGTTAGAGTGATCTAGGTATTTTGCGCAGGATAGAGCGCATTTCCTTAGTCTCGGGGTAATGTTTGTTGACTAGGTCCCAGAACCGTTTACCATGCCCCTTCCACCTCAGGTGGGAGAGTTCGTGGACGACGACGTAGGAGACACATGCTCTCGGGGTGAAGCAGAGGGCTAAATTGAACGAAAGGAGTCCGGAGGGGGCGCACGTACCCCAGTAGGTACGAACATGAGTGAAGCGAAGACCCTTCGGATAGAGCTTCATTTGCTGACTATATTTCTTTACTTCTGTTTCGATAAATTGTTTGAGATTACTTTCGGTGAAATGTTCGACTTTGGGTTCTACTGGTTTAGTCATTTCTCTGATGCGTTTTTCCACCCAGCTAGATTTCTCCCTGACAAACTTATCGATAAGGAATTTAGGCATAAAGAGTGGAGCCCTGGCGATGAGCTCACCAGAGCCGTTAACCTGGAGTGAAAGAGTTCTTTTTCTAGCGCGAATGAGAGTGTATTGCATAGCTCAGGTATAATATACAGGATATGAATGAGGATATGAGTCTGATTGAAAAATTTATGTGTAGTAGTGAGTATGATCCTGCGGATCAATCGTTTTTTGATTATTTAGTTAGGGTTGCGAGGTACGAACCATATGCTGCCTTATTAATGGTTAGCGAATTTAAAGTTTTAACTACTGATTCTCCTACCTCAGCTTTGCTTTGGTAGTTATTTGCCGAAGGCTATCGCATCTCTAACGTGGTTTTTTGAGCCAAGCATGGAACCGTAAGTAACCGAGTACTCCCCCCATTTATCATTAATTTTATCAAGAGAACTAACAAGAGACTTTTGCTTGACTAAGTCCCTCAGACAGCTTAGTTGACCGTTATCTTCTCCTAATCCAAAACAGGTGAAGGCAATCTTTTTCACTCTTCGCCCTACGGGCTTCGAAGTGACACGGTTACTGTATAAATTGAGGGCAGAGGTAAGGAGGCTGGCATCGTCATAGAATAAATTGGAAGTATTGTGCCCAGAGTGCCAACTGGTGTGGTCAGTGTAGCGTAGATAGAGATGGATGCCACTAGCAGAAAATCCAGCAGCACGCAAACGCCGAGCGGCTTTGGCGACTAGTTTGGCGAGAATTGGTCGCCACTCTGTCTCTTGCATGGGGCGAGGGAGAACGTATGACTGACCAAAGCTACGGCGAGCAAACTGGACATCATCTATTTCGTAGCCACGAAGACGGGTATACCAATATCTACCGAGAACCGACTCGAAGACAGAGGTTAGTGTCTGGATAGAGGTCGAGTAGAACTGAGGGACAGTAAAGATGCCAACCCTGTGGAGGCGAGCTTCATTTCTGATATTGATGCCGCAAAAATCTTGGAGTTTAATAGTTTGATAAACCTCCAGAAAGTTGTTTTTGTCGATGATGTCAAAGCCGTCTGGTTTGTGGAGACCGGAGGCTAGTTTAGCGAGAATTTGATTAGTAGAGACGCCAATAGAGACACGGAGATAATCGCCGATCTCGGATTTGATGCGAGACTTAATATCTTTTGAAACTTCTGCGGGGTTAAATTTTGAAGGTAGAGAAAACACGAATTCATCGATGGATTTAGAGATAACGTGATCGGAGTAGTCATTTAATAGTCGCGCAAATTTGGCATGGACCTCCCGATATTTAGGTGGATCAGCCTCACGAGCAATGAGCCAAGGGCAAAGTTTTTTGCCTTCGGCGAGATTCATACCTGTTTTTATGCCCCAAAGCTTGGCTTCGACCGAGGGGGCAAGGATGCAACCGTAGGGAGCATCAGAGTGGACGACGGCCACGGGTTTGTTGCGCAGGAGCGGATTGGCTTGCTGCTCGACACTCGCAAAACAAGAGTTTAGGTCGATGTGTAGGATATTTGGAGCAGAGGGGTTAAAGACTATTTGAGAATTGTTCTCAGGGAGTTTCTTTGTAAGATCTTCTTGATTTTGGTCACATCTTACAAGGAGACTCCCTGTAAAGTAGTTAATCTGGTAGGCCATCGGAGACCTCTTCGAGAGTCCAACTGAGATTGTCAGTATTGAGGTTCAAACGAAAGAAAAGAGAGTTGCTAACTACAGAGAAAACGTGGTGACGAGTGATACCGTCACGGTAGGTATGGCGGAGGCCGACCTGAGAAACAGAGTACTCGTGGTGACCCCATTTGAGTGAGAGTGGACGGGCAGCACGAATATCTGAGTTGTAACTGGCGATAACGGAGATAGGTTCGGATATTTTATGGATCATTCCTATACTATATAACCGAAGGAAGGACGAAGTCAAGGAATATTATTGCTTTCCAAAGGCATATTCCATTCCTGCTGCTGTAAATGCGCCGCCAAATAACGAGTGGGACACGACCTGTGCAAGTTGTGACTGTGTCTCAGCTCCTGCAATGGCCGAAAATCCGCCAAGAAGTGCAAGCACTACAGCAACTATATACCCTGGGTGGTTTAAAATTTCTGGTGTTTTACTCACAATTTACTCCTTGATGGCAGGAATGTTTAATAAATTTGATATTTCTAATTTTAACTTATCTGTAAAGTTGATGCCAAAAGGTAGCTTGAGTTCACGAGAATCATGAGCGTTTTGAAATACTAGGGTGATGTGATCGTCCCCTTTGTTATCTTGCAATAATTTGTTGAGGGCAAGGAGAGTAGCTTTGGATGTTCCCCGAGGAACCGAGATACTATTTGGGTCAACCGCAGTTTCTTTGGTACCTGGGGACTCGATACCGTCATCGGGTACTAACTCGATAGTATCAATAATAAATGAAAGACCATCTTCCCTTTCTTCAACCTTACCTTTGGCGACCACCACACTGTTGGGGATAAGGAATGACTTGACCTCAGCAAAAGTCTTGGGGAAGACAACCGCCTCGATCTCTCCGCCTTCGTCGGTCAAAAGTAAAAAAGCCATCTCCTGTTGCTTCGCTTTAGTCATGACCACCTTAACGGTTTTGATAATGGCTGTGATTGTGGCCTTTTGACCTTTGTATTCAGGTAACTCGGTAATTAGCTTGCTCCAGTCACTTCTGACCCGTTTAAGGAGTTTTTGACTGGGATGTTCCCTCAGGTAGATACCTAAGAGTTCGCGCTCCATCTCCATCAGCTGACGGTTGCTAAACTCTTCTTTATCAGAGTGCCAGTCATCAACAATACTGACCTCTTCTTGGATTAAACCGTCAAAGAGACCACCTTGGTTACTATCTTTTTCGGCTCCTGACTTACCGACTTTGTTTCTGACATTGTCGATTTCGTCCAAAATGACTGCCCGCTTGCCAAAAGCGTCAAACGCCCCGACTTTGATCAAGCTTTCGAGGACTCTTTTGTTGGATTTTTGAGTGTCAACGCGGGCGATAAAGTCGGTAAAACTCTTGTATAACCCAGCGCCCGTGCGCTCTATAAGTATGTTGTCGATGGCGGCGGTACCCACGTTTTTGATGGCAGTAAAACCAAAGCGGATAGAGCGATTATCGAGTGAATTTTTGTCTTCTTCGATTTGGAAGTCAGAGGCAGACCGATTGATGTCTGGGGGTAAGACCTTGATACCCATCGTGCGACACTCTTCGAGGGAGAGTGCCATTTTGTCTTCCCTGCCCGACTCAGCAGACATGAGGGCAGTCATATACTCAACTGGATAATGAGTTTTGAGATAAGCCGTCTGATACGAGATCATGGCGTAACTAGTAGCGTGGGCCTTGTTGAAACCGTAGCCCGCAAAACGTTCGATAAATGACCAGACTTTCTCGGCCATGGTTTCTGAATAGTTTAGTTTGACGGCTTGAGCGATAAATTTCTTATGTTCTTTGTTCATAGTTTCGATGGATTTTTTGCCCATAGCCCGGCGCAGAATATCGGCCTCGCCGAGACTATAACCAGCCATGACGTTGGCAATCTTTAAAACCTGCTCTTG
>Ga0172379_10008854_pt1 | contig 12558 bp, 7 predicted proteins | sample GrowelOW334metaG_FD_119756 | JGI IMG/M metagenome (GOLD analysis project Ga0172379, IMG submission 119756) | Groundwater microbial communities from an aquifer near a municipal landfill in Southern Ontario, Canada - Groundwater well OW334 metaG | ecosystem: Environmental > Aquatic > Deep... | reverse complement strand
TGAAATAGAAGGTGGCACCACGCCCGGGCGCACCCTCGGCCCACACCCGGCCTCCATGCCGCGCTATCACGCGCTGCACGATGCTCAGCCCGATGCCCGTGCCTTCGAAATCCTTACTGTCATGCAGGCGCTGGAACGGCTTGAACAGCTGGCTTGCGTGCTGCATGTCGAAACCGGCGCCGTTGTCGCGCACGAAGCAGACGTCTACGCCGTCGCGCCGCTCGCCGCCGATCTCGATCAGGGCATCGGCGGCGCCGGCGGAAAACTTCCAGGCGTTTCCCACGAGATTCTCCAGCACGATGCGCATCAGTCCGGGATCTGCGTCGAGGCTCAGGTCCGGCTGAATCGAAACACGCACGTTTCGCCCCGGATGGGTCTGAATCAGCGCTGCGACCACGTCCGCCGCGAGGGCGCTGTAGTCGAACCGCTCGCGCCGCACGTCCTGGCGCGACACGCGCGACAGCGACAGAAGATCGTCGATGAGCAGGCCCATGCGCTTGCCTGCGGCCACCACGCGCTGCAGGTAATCGGCAGACTCCGCGTCGAGCCTGGCGCGATTCTCGGCGAGGATGATGGAGCTGAAGCCGCTGATCGCGCGCAGCGGCGAGCGCAGGTCGTGGGATACCGAATAGGTGAACGCCTCGAGTTCGCTGTTGGCGCGTTCGAGCTCGGCGGTGCGCTCGGCCACGCGCTGCTCCAACTCGGCGTTGAGTTGCACCAGGGCGCGCTCGGCCGCCTTGCGTTCGGTGATGTCGGTGTAGGTGGTGACGAAACCGCCGCCCGGCATCGGCTGGCCGCGGATTTCGAGCACGGTACCATTGGCGCGCACGCGCTCGAATGCGTGCGCCTCGCGACGCATGAAGCGCTCGACGCGCGCGCACACCTGCGCCTCCGGATCTCCCGGGCCGTATTCTCCCCGCTGCGCGTTGTAGCGAAACAGGTCTTCCAGGGTGATTTGATCGTGGAACAGTTCCTGCGGAAATGCGAGCAACTCGATGAACCGGCGGTTCCATGCGAGCAGACGCCGATCGGCGCCGACCACGCTGATACCTTGCGTCATGTTCTCCAGGGTGGCGCTCAGCACCGCCGTCTTGGTCGCAAGTGCGGTTTCCGCCCGCTTGCGCTCGCTGAAGTCGTGCATGATGACGGCGGCGCCGACGACCTCCCCCGCCTCGCTCATGATCGGCGAAACGCTGCGCAGGACGTCGATCAGACGCCCGTTCTTGGCCCGGCGCAGGACCTCGGTCGGCGGAATCCGCCCGCCCTGGAGCAACAGGCTGGCGGGAGTCAGGTGATCATCGAGGGTACCGGGAGGCATGATGATCGCGATCGACTTGCCGATCATCTCGGCCGCGGTATAGCCCAGCAAGCGCACCGCGGCCGCGTTCCAGGAAAGAATGGTGCCGTCCAGCGTGCGGCTGATGATCGCGTCGTTGGAATTTTCGACGATCGCGGCGAGACGGGCGCGCGCTTCCTCGCCGCGCTTGCGCTCGCCGATGTCATTGGTCAACAACATCAGGTTGCGCGTGTTGCCGCTGTGCAGCGGGCAGAACACCACGTCGAGCCAGACATCCTTGCCGAAACTTGATACCGTATGCACCGGCATGGACTGGAGCTCGTCCGATGCCAGCGCTTTCAGCGCCAGATCGTACATGCCGCAGCGCTTCCACGACTCGATGCGGTGGAAATTTTGTGCCCGCACCTGTGCCGCTTCGGCGCCGATATGCGCTGCTATGGACGGGTTGGCGCTCAGGCAGTCGCCACTCTCGCCGTAGATACAGATGCCGATGGGTGAGGTGTCGATGATCCTCTGGTTCAGCTCCTTCTCCGCGGCGAGCGTGCGGTTGGCATCGTGCAAGGCCTGTTCGGTGCGCTTGCGTTCGCTGATGTCCTCGATCAGGGCGAAAAACCCGACCACCCCGCCGCCGGCGTCGCGCTCGGGGATATAGCGGATGCGGCGCGTGCCGACCGAACCGTCGGCGCGGCTGAACGGAGGCTCGATTTCCAGCTCTTCGCCTGCCAGCGCGCGCAACATATAGGGTCCGGTGATCGCATATCTTTCTTCGCCGACGACCTCGCGCACGCTCCGCCCCACCGGATCCGGATCGGCACCGAAGACGACGCAAAACATGCGGTTGACGAAGGTGATGCGCATGTCGCGGTCGGCATAGCCGACTGCGATCGGCAGCGAGTCGAACAGGATGCGCGCGTGTTCCTCCTGCCGGTGCAGCGCCGCCTCCGCGCTCTTGTGTTCGGTAATGTCGCGCCCGGTGCCGCGGTAGCCGAGAAATGCCCCGTTCGCGCCGAACATCGGTCTGCCGTTGATCGAGAACCAGCGCCGCTCGCCGTACTCGTTGATCACCTGGTAGACGAAATCCGCAAAAGGCTCGCGGCGCTCGAGCACTGCCCGGTGTGCGCGCCATTGCTCCTCGCTCACGCCGGCGACGGGCAGTTCCCAGCGCAGCTTGCCCAGCGTGGATTCGGGGCGCAGGCGCGCCTTGGGATAGAGTTCCTCCGACATGCGCGTAAAGCGCAGTTCCGCGTCCTGCTCCCAGTGCCAGTCCGAGGACAGTGCGACAAGATCGCGAAAGCGATCCTGGTTCTCGCGCAAGGCCTGATCGAGCCGATCGCGCTCGGCCATGAGCCGGTTGAAGTTGCCCACGAGCGCGCCGATCTCGTCGTTGCGCACGACCGGCAGCGGCGCAAATGCTTCCTTGCCCTCGGTCATGCGCCGCATCGCCGCTCCCGCCTCGGCCAGCGGCGCCAATTGGCGCGCCAGCACCTGGCGCAGGATCAGCATGGTCGCCAGCGACAGCAGCAGCGCCGCCAGATAAATCTGGCGCTTGAGCGCCGCAATCGGCGCAAAGGCCTCGGCGGTTGGAATCGCGGCGAGGACGACCCAGCCGGTGGTCTTCATGTTCCGGTTCGCGCTCAGGACTTCGACGCCGAGCGAGCTGGTGACGACCCCCGCGCCCTCGAAGCCTTCATAGAGCCGCCGGTCGAACAGCGGATTCACCCCCTTCGCCGGCAGCGGCTGCAGAATCCGGCTCCTGTCGGACGCCGAGACGAACAGGCGCTCCTTGGGCGATGCCACGAGAATATAACCAGAGCGGCCGATTTTCGTCTGCTCGAGCAAGCCGAACAGGGCAGGATCCGAGGGAAAGGCCGCGGCGACAAGCGCCCCGGCCGGGGCTCCCGAGACTCCGCGCAGCCGCACGGCGAGGGCGATGACCGGCTGCCTGGCGAAGCGCCCCATCAAGGGCGCGCTGACGCTCGCCTTGCGCCCGGCCATGACCTCGCGGAAATAGACCCGATCGCCGATGGAGGTGCCGGCTCGCCCGGCAAGGCGCGGATAGTCGGCAATGGTTGTTCCTAGCCGATCCGCGACGAAAACCCCGGTGGGGAACAGCGCCGAGGGCGCGTGGCGCTGCTCGATCAGCCGCTGTACCTTGGCCGGATCGGAGAGAATCTCGGGTGTGATTGCGGCTGCGATGTCGTTCAGCGCATCGAAGCGCAGCTTGATGTTGTTGTCGATGTCGGCGGCGACATAGCCGACTGTGGCCAGCAACTGCTCCGACAGCAGCGTTTCCAGGTCGGCCTGCAACACTGCGCTCACGCGCAGCGCAAGACCCCAAATGCCCGCCATGAGCAGGACCACGACCAGGAGCACGACCCGGGTCTTGAGGCTCATGGAACGGATCAGAATTGGAATCAACCAGTCCGCGTAGTTTGCCGGAAAGCTGAAGACTACATCGAACGGGCCGAAGGCGGTAGCCTCTGCCCCGGGAGGACCCGGAACGCGCCTCGCCCCGACCCCGCTCGGACTACGCGCAAACAGGACGCATGATGGCCGCGGAGAGCGCCTTCATGGAACTTGCGCGGCTAAGCGGCGCCGGTCATTGCGACCGGCCGCCGCCGCGCACGAAGGACGGAAAGACCTGCGCTACTTGCCGACCACGTCGCCGATCGCCTTGTACTCCTTGCCGTCGAACTGGACCAACTGCATCGCCTCGATCGGCGCGTAGTCGGTGGCGCTGGTGTTGATCTTGATCCCCGGCAGCAGCACGTCGGTGCGGAAATCCTTGAGGCTGGCTGCCTGCTTCATCACATTCGCGCGCGTCAGGTTGTCGCCGCACTGCTTGAGCACCTGCACCATCGTCTGCGCCACGCCGTAGCCGACCATGTTGCTGCCGTCCTTGACGTTGCCTTCCGGGTAATACTTGGCCATGAACGCATACCAGTCCTTCATCGCCTTGTCGTCCTTCCACTTCGGATCCAGCGAATCCTTGAGATACTGGATCGAGATCACGCCGGTCGACTTTTCCAGGCCCGCCGGGGTCAGCACCGAGCCGATCGAGGCCGAAACGTTGTTCAGGTACTGCACCGGCTTCCAGCCGATGTCGTAGGCCTTGCGGATCGCCTGCGCGGCGAACTTGGGCGTGGTGATGTTGAAGAACACATTGGCGCCTGAGGCCTGCAGCTGCACGATCTGCGAGTCGACGGTCGGATCGCTGGTCTCATACGACGCTTTCGCGACGATCATGCTCTTCGCCTTCGCGCCGAGCCCGTCTTCGAAGCCTTTCAGGTAGTCCTTGCCGTAATCGTCGTTCTGGTAGAGCACGGCGATTTTCGCATCCGGCTTGGTCTGCAGAATGTGCTTGGCGTAGGTCGCAGCCTCGGTCTGGTAGTTGGGCTGCCAGCCCATGGTCCAGGGAAAGTCTTTCGGATCGTTCCACTTGCTCGCGCCGGTGGCGACGAACAGCTGCGGCACCTTCTTCGCGTTCATGTACTTGTGGATCGCCGAATTGGACGGCGTGCCGAGGGAGTTGAATATGAACAGCACCTGCTCCTGTTCGACCAGGCGGCGTGCATCTTCGACCGCCTTCGGCGGGCTGTAGCCGTCGTCGAGGCTGATGAAGTTGATCTTGCGCCCGTTGATGCCGCCCTGCTCGTTGATCATCTTGAAATAGGCGGCGTCGGTCTTGCCGATGGTGCCGTAGGCGGAAGCCGGGCCGCTGTAGGGCATGATGTTGCCGATCTTGATTTCGGTGTCGCTCGCGCCCGGATCGTATTTCTTCTGCGCCATTGCCGCCGATGCGCCGAGCGCAAGCCCGGCAACTACAGTCGCTGAAACTAACAGATGCTTGCTTGACATGATTTTCCCTCCTTCAGGTATTGGAACTACGACTTTCTACTCTCGCCACTGCCTCTTATTGTGCGTTTGAACCGCGCCCAGCCGATGCGGATCGCACCGGCCACGCCGACCGGCATCAGGTACATGAATCCGATCATGAACACGCCGTAGATCGCCCAGGGTGCCGCCTTGGAAATCTGGTCGGCGATATTGGGGACGAACTGGATGAATATCGCGCCGTAGATCGCACCCGGGATCGAGGCCAGCCCGCCGATTACGATGCCGACGAGGAAGGTGATCGACAGGAAAATGTTGAAACTGTCCGGCGCGACGAACTGCACCGCGATCGCGCCGAGCGCGCCGGCGACGCCGGTGTACATCGCCGACACACCGAACGCGAGCGACTTGTACAGCGAGTTGTTCACGCCCATGGCCTCGGCCGCGATCGGCTGGTCGCGGATGGCGATGAGCGAACGCCCGACGCGCCCGCGCAGCAGGTTCCAGCCGAGCACGAACATCACCAGCGCGACGGCGAGCGTGAAGTAATACAGCCACTGATCCTGGTTGATCGGCAACCCGAAGGGCGGGTCCGGCTTCATGATGACGATGCCTTGCACACCGCCGGTCCAGTATTCCAGGTGCTTGTACTTGAGCAGTTGCGGCATCGATACGCCCAGCGCGAACGTGGCGAGCGCGAGATACAGCCCCTCCAGGCGCAAGGCCGGCAGGCCGAAGAGGAATCCGGCCGCGAGGCAGACCGCGCCGGCGACCGGCACGGTCGCCCAATAAGGCACACCCCACTTGTCCATCAGGATCGCGGCGACATAGGCGCCGATCGCGTAAAAGGCGCCATGGCCCAGCGAGATCTGCCCGTTGTAGCCGGTGAGGATGTTGAGTCCGAGCAGCGCGATCGCGTACACCAGCACCATGGTCAGCTGGAACGTGTGGTAGTTGGTCACCAGGAACGGCAGTGCACAAATCGCGAGCAGCAGCACGGCAAACGCGATCAGCCGGGGCTTGCCCGGCGCGGCGGAAGTAGGAACAGTGATCGCTGTCGATGCTATGGTCATCCTGACGCCTCCAGAACCTGCCTCGAATACTTACGTACGTCGTGTCGGCGTCCGAGCGCAATCGCGGTCGGTCGCATCCCCGCAAAGCGGGGCCCCTGCTTCCTGCTCATGCGCTCATACCCTGGTTACGTGAACTCTGCCGAACAGGCCCGAGGGGCGCACCACCAGCACGCCGACGATCAGCACCAGCGCGAACGCGAGCTTGAGCTCGTTGCCGATCACATAGGCGCCAAGCAGATTCTCCAGCACGCCCACGATGAAGCCGCCGAGCACCGCGCCGCCGGGGTTGTCGATGCCGCCTACCAGCGCCGCAGCAAACGCATACAGCAGGATGCCGGACATCATGTTCGGATCGAGATACACCGTCGGCGCCACCATCATGCCGGCGATCGCGCCTATCGCCGCGGCGAGGCCCCAGCCCAGCGCCAGCATCCAGCCCACGCGTATCCCTACCAGGCGGCTGGACGTCGGGTTCTGCGCCGCGGCGCGCATCGCCAGTCCCAGCGGCGTATAGCGGAAAAATGCGTACAGCAGCGCGAGCACCACCAGCGTGACACCGACCGCGCCGAGCTGATGCGCGGAAAAGAAGTGATCGCCGAAGTGCACCGGCTCTTTCGGAAACGGGCTCGGAAACACCTTGATGGTGTAGGTAAATATCCAGCCGGCCAGGCTGTTGAATATGATCAGCAGCCCGATGAACACGACCACGACGGACAACACCGGCGCCTGCTCCACCGGGCGCACGATAATGCGCTCGATCAGCACGCCGAGAACGAACGCGATCACGACCGTGAGAAAGAACGCCGGCCAGTAGGGCATGCCGGCGTTGATCATGGACCAGGCGATGTAGGTCGAGAACATCGCGATTTCGCCCTGGGCGAAATTCACATGATGCGTCGCTTGATAGATCATCACCAGCGCCAGCGCGACGCTGGCGTAAATGCCGCCGGTGGCGAGACCGGCAAATACCTGATTGAGAAAAGCGTCCATGGAATATCGCCCTAGTAGCCCAGATACGAGCGCCGCACGGCGTCGTTCTGCTTGATTTCGTCCGCGCTGCCCGAGAGCACCACGCGGCCGGTCTCGATCAGATAGGCGTGATCCGCCAGGTCCAGGGCCATCGCCGCATTCTGCTCCACCAGCAGGATGCTGACCTTCTCGCTCTGGTTGATCGTGCGCATGATGGCGAAAATCTCGCGCACGATCAGCGGCGCCAGGCCGAAAGACGGCTCGTCCAGCAGCAGCAGGCGCGGCCGCAGCATCAGCGCGCGCGATACCGCCAGCATCTGCTGCTCGCCACCGGAGAGCGTGCCCGCCTGCTGGTGCCGGCGCTCCTTCAGCCGCGGGAAATAGCTGTATATGCGCTCGAAATCCTGTTCCACCGCGCGCTTGTCGCGGCGCACATAGGCGCCCAGGCGCAGATTCTCCTCGGTGGTAAGGTGAACGAAGGTGCCGCGGCCGTCGGGCACGTGGGCGATGCCCAGGCGCACGATGTCCTCGGTCGCCTTGCCGTCGATGCGCACGCCGCCGAAGCGGATTTCGCCCGAAGTCTGCACCATGTTGCACAGCGCGCGCAGTGTGGTCGTCTTGCCCGCGCCGTTGGCGCCGAGCACCGTCGTGATCGAACCCTCCTCCAGCGCAAAGTCGATGCCGTGCAGCACGCGCGTCGGCCCGTAGGCGGCGTGCAGCTTGGAAACCTCGAGCAGCGCAGCCATCAGTCGCCGTTCCCCAGATAGGCCTGCACCACCTCCGGATGCTTCTGCACCTCCGCCGGCGTGCCCTCGGCGATCTTGCGCCCGAAATTGAGCGCGACCACCTTGTCCGATACGCTCATCACCAGGCTCATATGGTGCTCCACCAGCAGCACGGTGATGCCCAGCCGCTCGCGGATGTCGCGGATCAGTTTGCCCAAGGCGTGGACTTCCTCGTGATTGAGGCCGCACGCCGGTTCGTCCAGCAGCAGCAGCCGCGGCTCGCTCGCGAGCGCGCGCGCGAGCTCGACCCGTTTCTGCGTGCCGAAAGGAAGGTCGGACACGCGCTTGTCCGCATCCGCTTCGAGGCCGAGGAACGCGACCAGTTGCGCCGCCTGCTCCGCCGAAGCGCGCTCCTCGCGCACCACGCGCGGCAGGCGCAGCGCATTGGACAGAAAGCCGCTGCGCGTGCGGCAGTGCCGGCCGAGCATGATGTTGTCGCGCACGCTCATGGTGCGAAACAGCGCGAGGTTCTGGAAGGTGCGGCCGATACCGACGGCGGCGATGCGGTAACGCGGAATCGCAAGCAAGGATTGGCCGTCGAACAGGATCTTTCCGCCCTGCCAGCGATAGAGACGCGAAAGGCAGTTGAACAGCGTGGTCTTGCCGGCGCCGTTGGGTCCGATCAAACCGGCGATCTGTCCCGGCGCGATGTCGAACGAGACGCCGTCGAGCGCGACGATTCCGCCGAAGTGCACCGACACGCGATCAACGGCCAGCAGGCTGTTCCCGCTCGTCGCTTGGGTCCGAAGCATCCATCCTCCTAGTTTGGACAAACGTTCGCCACGGCGTAGCCCTGGATCGAACTTGTCCCCGCGGTCCCGGTCTTTGCCGGAATCCGCCCGCCACTTCCGCCCTCTTGCGAGCCGGGGCGCCTGTTGACTGCGCGCACATACTTCCACAAAACCGCGCCTGCGTAAAGCCGGGATAACCTGTTATTGGACAGAATCGGCGGAATTGGTTCGCCAACAGCGTGCTAGCCGCTGTTGCGCAGGCCTGCGGTGAGCCCGTTGATGGAGAGGTGAATGCCGCGCCGCGTCTGCTCGTCGGTGTCGCCCGAGCGATAGCGCCGCAGCAGTTCGATCTGTAAATGGTTGAGCGGATCGAGATAGGGAATGCGGTTGCGAATGCTTTGCCCGAGCTCCGGATTGTCGGCGAGCAGCGCCGGCTGCCCGGTGATCTCGAGCAGATAGCGCACGCAATTGTCGAGCTCCGCGCCGATTTGCGCCAGCACGCGCTCACGCAGCGCGGCATCCGGCAGCAGCTCGGCGTAGCGCGAAGCGATCGACAGATCGGTCTTGGCGAGCACCATGTCCATGTTGGACACGACGCTGCGGAAAAACGGCCAGCGCCGGTACATTTGCTGCAGCGCGTCCATGCCTTGCGGATGCTCGGCGAGCCAGGCCCCGACCGCGCTGCCGAATCCATACCAGCCGGGCAGCAGCACGCGGCACTGCGCCCAACTGAACACCCATGGGATCGCACGCAGGTCCTCGATGCGCCAGGAGGCCTTGCGCGCGGCCGGCCGGCTGCCGATGTTGAGATCGGCAATCTCGGCAATCGGCGTGGTCATGCGGAAATACTCGACGAAGCCGGGCGTTTCGTAGACGAGCTCGCGATACGCCCGGTAGGCATGCGCACTGAGCTCATCCATGACCTGCACCCAGCCCTGCGGCGCGGGGTCGGCGCACTGCGTGTGCAGCAGGCTCGCCTCCAGCGTGGCCGCGACCAGGGTTTCGAGATTTTCACGACCAAGCTGCGCATCGGCGTATTTGCTCGCGATCGTTTCGCCCTGCTCGGTCAGGCGCAGCATCCCGTCCACGCTGCCCGGCGGCTGCGCCAGGATGGCCTCGTAGGCGGGCCCGCCGCCGCGGCCGACCGAGCCGCCGCGGCCGTGGAACAGGCGCAGGCGCACGCCGTGTTTGCGGAACACTTCGACCAGGCTCGCTTCGGCCTGATACAGCGCCCAGTTGGCGCTGACATAGCCGCCGTCCTTGTTGCTGTCGGAATAGCCGAGCATGATCTCCTGCATGCGACCGCGCGCATCCAGCCACAGCCCGTAAGTCTCGTGCGCGAACGCCTGCGCCATGATGCCGCCGCAGCGGCCGAGGTCGGCTATGGTCTCGAACAGCGGCACGATGTTGAGTGCGAGACGCGCCGGTTCACCCGGCGCCAGCAGGCCGACTTCCTTCAACAGCAGGCCCACTTCGAGCAGATCGCTGAGCGAATCGCAATTCGAGATGACGTAATTCTGGATTGCGCCGGCGCCGAATCGGGCATGGACGTCTGCCGCCGCCTGCAGGATCTCGAGCTCGCCCTGCGCCGTCGCGCTGTACTGCAGATGGCGCGAATACAGCAGCCTGGGGCCGCCCAGCTCGCGCGTGAGCAATGCCACGCGCTCGGACTCGGCGAGCGAGGTGTAATCGCCGTGCACGCCGGCCAGGGACAGCAGCTCCGCCACCACGGCTTCGTGCACCGCGGAGTTCTGGCGCAGATCGAGCGCGGCGAGATGAAAACCGAATACCTCGACCGCGCGCATCAGGGGGCGCAGCCGCCGCTCGGCCAGGGCCGCCGAGCCATGATTGGCGAGCGAGCGCTCGATGACCTCGAGCGCCGCGTACAGCTCGGCGCCCGAGCGGTAGGGCGCGCCCACCGCATGCGGCTCGCGCGGCGGCGCGTAGCCGCACAGCGCGCGCGCGCTCGCCGCCAGCCGCGCGTAGATGCCGACCAGTGCGCGGCGATAGGGCTCGTCGCGGCGGAACGGCGAATCGTCTCCCCCCGCATCGGCCAGCGCGAGCAGCTCCGGCGTCACGCTCACCAGGCGCTCGGCGAGCGAAAGCTCTCCGCCGAGCAGGTGAATCTGCTCCAGATAATGCGCAAACGCGACCTGCGCCTGGCGCTCGATCGCCGCGCGCAGCACCGCGGCATCGACGTAGGGATTGCCGTCGCGGTCCCCGCCTATCCACGAACCCATGCGCAGCAGCGCCGGCAGGCGCTGCGCCGTGCCGCTATGCCGTGTCAGGGTGTGCTCCATGTCCGCGTACAGCCGCGGAATCTGCTCGAGGAAGGTGTCGCGGTAATAGGCGAGCGCATTGTCGATCTCGTCCACCACGCGCAGCTTGGTCAGGCGCAGCATCGCGGTCTGCCACAGCGTCAGGATGCCGGTGTAGAGCTGATGCGCGAGTTCGGTCTGCTCCGCCGGCAGCAACTGCTCGCGGTCGCGCCGTTCGAGCAGACGCGCGAGCTCGCGCTCGCAGTCGAGCGTACTCTTGCGCTTTACCTCGGTCGGATGCGCGGTCAGCACCGGGCTCACCAGCGCGCCCTCGAACCAGCGTTCGAGCGCGCTCGTGCCCACGCCGGCCGCCTTCAGCTGCGCCAATGCCCGCGCCAGGCTGCCCTCGCGCGGCGGCAGCCCTTCGCGCGCCTGAGCGCGACGCTTCCGCTTCTGATGGCGGTCCTCGGCGATGTTGAGCAGATGCAGGAAATAGCTGAACGCCCGCACCACATCCAGGCTCTGGCGCCGCGTCAGGCCGTCGAGTATCCGCGCGAGTTCGGCGCGCACCGCGCCGGCTTCGCCCGGCCGCTCACGGCGAAAGCGCACCGCGGTCTGGCGCACGTTCTCGACCAGCGCATAGCCGGCCTCTCCGGTGCGCTCCTGCAACACCCGGCCCAGCAGCCGTCCCAGCAGACGGACATCTTCGCGCAGTTCGGAATCGAGATCGCTTTTGTCGTTCATGATTGAACCCAGGCTACTGCACAAGCAGGTACCGCGCCAGGTAACGGCCGCTCAGGCGCGCGCCAGCACGCTGTCGGCGACGAAGGGGTTGGTCTCGCGCTCTTCGCCGAAAGTCGACGTCGGGCCGTGCCCCGGGATGAAGGTCACATCGTTTCCGAGCGGCCACAGCTGCTCGCGGATGGAATGGATCAGGGCGGCGTGATCGCCGCGCGGAAGATCGGTGCGTCCGATCGAACCGGCGAACAGCACATCGCCCACCAGCGCCAGGCGATGCTCGGGGCTGAAGAAGATTACGTGTCCGGGGGTGTGCCCCGGGCAGTGGCGCACCTGCAATTCCACCTCGCCGAAGCGTACGCGGTCGCCGCCGGCGAGCCAGCGCGCCGGCGTGAACGAGCGCAGTTGCGGGAAGCCGAAGCGCAGGCCCTGCTGCGGCAGGTCGTCGATCAGGAAGCGGTCATCGGGATGCGGGCCTTCGACCGGCAGCCCCAATTCTTCGGATAACTGCGCCGTCCCGCCGCAATGGTCGATATGGCCGTGCGTGAGCAGGATTCTTTCCAGCGTCACGCCGTGGTGCCGCACCGCGTCGAGTATCAGTTCGAGGTCGCCGCCCGGATCGACCACCGCAGCCTTCTTGGTTCGTTGGCACATGAGCAGCGAGCAGTTCTGCTGGAACGGGGTGACCGGAATGATGGCGACTTTCATGCGACCTCTGGAAGACGGCAGATCTCGGACGACCTGCAGTCCGGATTCTACCCTTTCGACCCTGACGGCCGCGTGCACGCGCGGGCTCAGAGCATTTGCAGTGCGCTTGCTCCCTCGGGCGGCGGAAACAGCCGGTCGAGCTCGGCCAGCTGCGCCGGTGTCAAG
>Ga0172379_10008853_pt1 | contig 12560 bp, 12 predicted proteins | sample GrowelOW334metaG_FD_119756 | JGI IMG/M metagenome (GOLD analysis project Ga0172379, IMG submission 119756) | Groundwater microbial communities from an aquifer near a municipal landfill in Southern Ontario, Canada - Groundwater well OW334 metaG | ecosystem: Environmental > Aquatic > Deep... | reverse complement strand
GTATTGGCGCAAGTAATTGGTTTTATCAATTGTAGGAATGTTTTTGAAATCCTTTATGTTGTTAATCAAGTCCGGTTTAATCTTGTTTTTTTTCAAAAAATCTTTATATGCAGGGACTCTCTGCGACATTAACTTAAAAAGTTTTAGGGCGCGTCTTTCTCCTCTTCGAATCCAATACTCTTCGGGTTCTGTCTTTAATTTCTTTTCGAGGCTCAAGACATTTTTAAAACCGTGGGGGATTTTTGGGATTTCCATTTTATTTTAACTTCATCATTCTCTCTTCAGCAATTCTATTTGATACTGTTAGAGTAGATATTTTACTCCTCTTACTAATTTCCAGAATCTTCTTCACAGTTGCTTTAATCCGCTTTACTTTTTTTTCTATGTAAACAGTATCCGACCCATGCTTTTCGTATTCCGCATAGACACTAATCAAACCACCAGAGTTAACAACATAATCCGGTGCATATAAAATACCTATTTTATTTAATTTGTCAGAAATACTGTCGTCTTCCAATTGGTTATTTGCCCCACCCACCACAACAGAACATTTTAAAAGTTTAATCGTCTGTTTGTTTAAACAACTACTTAACGCACAAGGAGAAAAAACATCAACTTTTTGGTTAAAAATTTTATTTGTATCGACAACTTTGACATCGGGATATTTAATTAAAACATCTTCAAGAGCAGATTTGTTAATATCGGCAACATACACATTATGGGTATATGGATAAATATATTTTAGAAGCTCGCTTCCAATTTTACCCACACCCTGTATTGCAAAACTCCTACCCTTCAAGCTTTCAGTCCCAAAGACCTCTTTCAAACATGCCTGAACGGAATAGAACAATCCCAAACCGGTAAACCTCACAGGGTCAACGTTCACACCAACGAAATAAGGGCTATATCGATGCATTGTAATTACATCTTCTCGGTTTATTCCAACATCCGCCCCAGTCACAAAATGTCCTCCCAGAAGATTAACCTTCTCGGCATAAGATTTCAAAAATTCCTTCCTGTCTTTTATTTTATTACCCGCAATAATTACCGCCTTTGCCCCTCCGCAATTGAGGCTTGCCATAGCGGCTTTCCGCGACATTGCCTTTGAAAGCCTTAAGGAATCAATTAATGCTTCCTTATAGGATCCGTAATTCCAAATTCTAGTCGCCCCAAATGCGGGAGTTAAAGCGCTTCCTCTGTGAATGGAAACAAAACCATTTAACCCCGTCGCTTTGTTATGAAAAAAAGTTACTAGTCTGTGGTTATCAAAATAATTAGATTCGTCTGTTAAATCAAAATGCGCTTTCATATCGTTTACTTACTTTTTTCAGAAACCGGATATAGAAATATTTTTGAAAATTTTTCTTTAATGTCATCCCTAAGCATTTTTTTTACCGCTACAGTTACGGCAATTCCACCCAAAAGAGCTGCGCTTCCCAATTGCGGCCAGGATACCAGCTCTTTTTTCCCGACTTTTTCTGCCGACTTAAGCATCCTAGGATCGACTTTATCAGGGCCACCAACTATTTGATTTATTACGATATCTGCAAAATCTTTTTTGCCACGATAACTTATTAATCTTTTATCCCAATAAACCGGATCTTTTTCGAAAATCTTTTTATACCCCAGATCATATCTTTCTATGTGTAATACTCCCCAGTCACCGTTATCTGTAATCATAAATACGGGTACTTTATATTTTATTGCAAGTTTCCTTACCTCAATCTTCATTTTCATCTGGTCAATTTCCTCAACTATGCAATCAATTTTTTTCTCCTTCAATAACTTTTCCAGAATTTTCGGTGTTATACCAAATCGTAAGATATTAATTTTCGCAAATGGGTTATCCTCGTAAATTCTCCTGGCAGCGATTACACATTTATTCAAACCAACCTGATGTACACCTGCCCATATACGATTTAGATTGGTTGTGTCCAACTCGTCAAAGTCGGCTAATGTTATCGCTTCCGATATCCCCGCTTGAGTCAAAACATATGCTATATTACTGCCAACGCTCATTCCAAATACGGCAATTTTATACTCTCTCAACACTTGCTGTTCTCCTGCTGTAATAAGGTCCTGATTTCGATTAGTCTTCAGTCTAAAATAATCTTCCTTTTTAACACTCTTCACTACACAACTATTCCAAGGATAGTATATATAAACACAATCTTCCGATTTTGCTTTTCGATATTTCCTAAACAAAGCCGATTTAAACGCGGATTGTTTATCTTCAGGAAGATCTTGATTATTCTCGATTACAAAAAGTTCTTTTAACTGCCTTTCAAAAGCATCGACTATTTCAATATGAGGGTTCTTTTTAACAAAATCTATAAACTTTGAATGAGTAAAAATGAAGATAGGTTTGTACGCAAACTTATTCATTTGCTACAAGTGTAGCCTACAACCTATAAGTATTCAATCCTTTATTTTGTCACGTTTATAGTCCTCGTTTCCCCCGAAGCTGAAGCGGTGATGTGGTTATTGGCATCAACCATAATGGAATAACCAATATTTTCATCTGTTCCCGTTTTTGGATCTTTCGGTAAAGAAGCCGAATAGTCGGGTACAAGAGACTCGTCCGCATCTCCTGCAGCCGCCAAGTTGAAGCATGAAGGACTTGTTCCAATACAGGTTAGACTGACCGGAAAATTACTTGTAAGTGGATCTCCGTCCGTATCAGGCAGTGTTCCGCTATGATCCGACGCATACTGACGAACCAACATCATAATTGAATTTATATCTGTATCTCTCTGAGAATCCCTCGCCCGAGCCAACATCGTCGAAGGCTTGAGAACTAAAACCATTGTAGTTGCCAATATTCCAATAATTGCCATTACCAGAAGAAGTTCGATCATTGTGAAGCCTTTTGGAAAAGGTCCTAATTTGTTTCTATCCATATACAAAATATAAACTATTTTATTTCTAATTCTACTACTTTTTTATCGGTAGCTATTTTAACTGCCCTATCAAGCTTCTCGCGGTCAATCTTAAGCTCAACCTCCGTAAACTGTGTCCCAATATCGGCAGACGTCGTAATTGATTCAAAAATCACTTTAAAAACATATATTACAAATGACGATACGACAATCATCACAAAAACAAACAAAAGATAGAATTTATCTGGTTTTGGCAAGTTTATCCGAGACATATAAAAAACCTCCGTATTTAAAATTGACAGTTTTTGTATCTATCAATTTTATTTCTATATCAACCGCCCTTACCAAGTATGGTAGTTTCTGAAACTCTTGTAAAGAAAGGTTGATGTTTTCCCAAGCTCCTTCAAATTCGACAATAAACGGAATTCCATATGCACCAGTCTTGTCTTTCACCGCATCCTGTCCAACTAATGAAAAATTCTTAACTTTTCCCTCTTCCTTCAAAATTTCAATCTTCTCGATAAAATCAATTAAACCATCTTCTTCGGGATAAAAACCGTTAAGCTTATCGACACTTTCTTTAGTTGGCACATACTCCAAGCTTGTCACGTCGATCTTTTTGCTTTCTATTACTTTCTGCTCTTCACTCCTTGCTCTGTTTAACTCGGCTGCTTTTTTCGGTAAATTGAAAATTAAAAAGACCGACGATATCAACAAAAACAGATCTACCACAAAAAGAAAAATGAATGATTTAATTTGAATACCTGCATCACTCGTTTTAACTGTTTTAGTCAAATCGGGTTTTTCTTCTAACAAACCGGCATCGTTCTTTGGCATTTCCCTACCTTCTTCTTTTGGTTTTACCCCGTCATTTTTATCCATATTATTTTTTTGTCGTATTGGGAATTAACTTTGAATACATGAAAGACATATCAAACTCGATATTCTCCCCTTGTTCAAAACTCGTCAAAGGAAGCACTACTTTTTGAAACTCTCCACCTTCCTCAATTTTCTTTTTAAAACCAAAAAGATCGTCTCTACTGGAGGCTAAACCGCTAATTAATATTGAACCCTTTTCTAGATTAATGTTGTAGGAAAAAATTGCAATGTTTTCAGGTTTTTTCTGATTTATAAGGTTTAAGACATCTTGTGGATAATAGCTTACAGAATTTATTTTTATGGTTTTATCCGCCAATGTATTTATATTTTTGATTTCCGATGAGGCGGTTTTACTCTTTTGGTAAGAAGAATCCGATATACTACTATTGTTTTTATACACCGACAGGTCTTGAAGCATATAAAAATATGTTCCGGCAAGTGCCACAAGACAGCCGACAAAAATCAGTGTGACAATTAGCATCAGGCTCCAAATTTGCACATTAAGTCTTTTGTTTTTGTACTTTTTAATTACTTCAGGAGGAAGAAGATTAATCGTCTTTGAACTTTCCGGCTCAAAGGCATTTTTGTACTGCAGAGATATCGGAATCAAGTATTTTTGGACATCTCCCCCAGATATATTCCCAATTTTAATTTCTAACCTCGCCAAAGGAATTTTTACACTTGAGGAAAGTTCTTGAACAAAACCGTTGTCGGGGGGAATTCCACCAATAAATATTTTGGCCGGTTCCATATCGTCAAAATGCCTAAGTATCCTTAGGATTGTGGATACCAAAACTTTTGAAGGTGTATTAATCGCAATAACAGAACTTGTAAATATCTCAGAACCTCTCGAGAGGGTTAAAATAATCTCGTCAGAGGAAAAATACACAACCAACTTCGGTTCTGGATTTTCTCCAGCCACTCTTACCAAAGAGATTGACGGCGTTTCAACAACTAAAGGAAATAAACCCGCCATATCAACGGCCGAAATATATCCCCGTAAGATTTTTTCGCCAACTGCAACAGTTAACACCCTGAATTCCGTTGAAGTCTCACCGATAATTTTCCAATCCAATATCATCTCTTTTGGATCAATAGGGATATACTCCACAGCTTGCCACCTTACAGCTTCGTCCATGTCCGACGTATCCAATTTTGGAAGGTTCATGGCTTTGGTGAAAGTTGAAAATTCTGGTATCACGATACCAACATTCCTTTCCCTTATCTTAAGTTTCTGCCACACCCTCTTAAGTAGAATTGACAAAGCTTTCTCATCGGTTACTACATGATCTCTTACCAATCCTTGCGGAAGATCAAGTGTCACAAAAATGTCCACTTTCTTTTTTGAGGGGTTAAATTTAACTATCTCAAGTTTATCTGATGAAAAATATATCGAAACAAAAGAATTTTTTGCCATGGCAGGTGAAAGAAAGATATAAATATATCGAATCTATCTTCTATACATTATGACAAATGCTATAATTTATAGCAATGCTGCCCTTAAAGTCTAAAGTGTTTCGTGGCCAAGCGTTACTTGAGGTTTTGATCTCTCTTGCAATATTTCTAATTCTGGCCCACGCGCTCTTTACACTGGTAACAACAACCTACTCCGTCAATACTTTCAACAAATCAAGAATTGCCGCAAGACACCTGGCACAGGAAAAAATCGAAACCATAAGAAATATGCCCTATGCCGACATCGGAACACTTGGTGGAATTCCTGCAGGGAATTTACAACAAAACGAAGCAGTAAGCGTTAACGGACTAAACTATAACATCAATACAACGATTGTCTATATCGATGACCCATTCGACGGCATTATACCGGAGGATATTCTTCCAACCGACTATAAAAGAGTCTCCGTTGAGATTTCCTGGGAAGGTTTAGAGTCGTCGAAAAAATCTCCATTAAAAATGATAACCGACGTTTCTCCAAACGGTATCGAATCTACGGTTTCGGGAGGAATTCTTTCAATTTATGTTTTTGACGCAAACGCAAAACCAGTTCCACAGGCAGACGTCACCATTGTATCAAGCGGGACAACTCCCTTAATCAATATGACAATAAAAACAGCCGATAACGGCAGAGTGATCCTTCCAGGAGCTCCAACCTGTAAGAAAGCATGTTACAGTATTTCCGTTTCTAAACCCGACTACTCCAGCGAAAGAACATACTCGACCACCGAAGTTGACAATCCTGCCAAACCATACCTTTCGGTACTCCAAGGTCAAATTTCTGAAGCCTCTTTTTCCATAGACAAAACCGGGTCGCTAAATATCCACTCTTATAAAGACAGGGATAGTAATTTCGAAACACTTCCCAATACCGCTTTTACAATTCATGGGGAGAAAATCGTTGGTACGGATTCTGATGATAATCCCATATATAAGTATCTGGATAACTTCACAACAGATAGTCTTGGAACAAAAATCTTAAACAATATGGAGTGGGATAATTATACAGTTTCGATTAGTCCAACAGTCGGAGATATCTCCGGACTCAATCCACCCCCCGCCATTCCTTTGTTACCAAACACAACCCTCGACGTCGGTTTTACAGTCAGTAGCGACTCAACCAATTCCGTTCTGCTTTCTTTTGTTAACCCGAGCGGAGTCCAAATCGCCTCTGTCTCAGCAAGACTTTATGACAACAATGGTTTTGAATCTATTGCAACAAGCGGCGCACAAGAAAATCCCGACTTCGGACAGACTTTCTTCTCAAATTTAGCCAGACAAATATACCAGCTTGAAGTCACCATTTCCGGCTTTATGAAATATACCGGCACTGTCGATTCCTATGGATATAAACAGCAAAAAGTAATACTAAACCCTATATGAAAAATACAAAACTTGGCAAAGGCGTCACTATAATTGAACTTCTTGTTGCAATGGGGATCTTAAGCATAATTGGCGTGGGGCTGGTTTCGCTCCAGTACATTCTAAGTCAAAACCAAATCGCGATTACAAAAAGTTACAAATACATCGACGATGCAAATTATATCGTTTCCGCCTTTACAAAGGAGGTTAGAGGTGCCAGACAAAGCGACAACGGAATATATCTCCTAACTCTGGCAAACGATAGTGAAATAATTTTTTATTCCGACATAGACCTTGACGGAAAAGTCGAATGGGTAAGGTACTACCTAAACGGAAGTAGTCTCACAAAAGAGACTATTAAACCTGTTGGATATCCGGCCGTCTATGATCTATTAAGTAAAAGGACTTCTGTAGTAAGCGAAAACATAAAAAACGGAATTACTCCGCTTTTTTACTACTACAATGAGGATTGGCCATCGGATACAACAAATAATCCTCTGGCAGTAAACGATAGACTCTCAAAAACAAAAACTATTAAAATATATATAAGAATTAACGGTGATTCAAATCCTGATAAGGATTATGTTATCGAATCTTCCGCACAAATCAGGTCCAGTAAGGAAAATTTATAAGTACATAATAAGAACATGGTTATCAAAATAAAAAAACTTATCCAACAATCGGGGTCGGCAACCCCCGCCATCCTTTTAATATCCGCTTCATTCATAATCGTCATTTACGGCCTTTTGTTTGTACTCGGTGTACAAATGGATTCCGCCAACCGTCAAGCAGCGTCCGAAAAAGCACTTAATATTGCCGAGGCGGGAGTAAATTATTATAAATGGCATCTGGCTCACGCACCCGAAGATTATAAAGACGGACAGTCGGGAAATGGTCCTTACACTCATGAATACAAAGACCCCGAAGGATCACTCACCGGTTACTACAGTCTCGAAATCACACCTCCGCAAAACGGATCTACTATCGTAACAATCCGTTCAACGGGTTGGACAATAAACTATCCAAAAATAAAAAGGGTAATAAAGGCCGAGTACGGAATACCGTCTTTGGCCGAGTATTCGTTTTTATCCAATGCCAGTTCGTGGTATGGTGTCGGATCGGTTGTTAACGGACGTATACACTCAAATAATGGTATAAGAATGGACGGAACAAACACTTCTTTGGTGACAAGTGCCCAAGAAACTTATATGTGTGGAAGTGAAACAGGATGTCTTCCACCCACTTCAAAACCTGGTGTATGGGGATCCGGTGGTGATAAAGCACTGTGGAAATTTCCCATTCCATATGTCGATTTCGATACAATCTCATTGGACTTTGACGAGATGAAAACAGCGGCGGAAAATTCAGGTGTTTATCTTAGACCAAGCAATAAAAGTGGATATCATCTTCTTTTTCTGAGTAATGGAACAGTACAGATTAACAAAGTAATGACAACATCCACCATAAAAGGTTATTCTGTTCCGGGACAAGGTCTGGGAGAATTTGGTGTCGGAGGATGTCGAGATACAAATCAAATTATCGGAAGTGAAATACCAATCGGCATATACAATCTTTCTGAAACACCAATAATATTTGCGGAAGATGACTTATGGATAGAAGGCAACGTAAGAGGTAGAGTCACTGTCGCTGCTGTTAGATTTCCTCTAACTTCAAGTAATGCTGTTATCTGGATTCCGAATAGTATTACCTATACCGCTTATAACGGATCCGATTCGCTGGGGTTGGTTGCACAAAACAATATCTATTTTGCAAGAGATGTCCCCGACAGCTTTCAAATAGACGCCATCCTTGTTGCCCAAAAAGGTAATGTCATAAGACATGGTTATTTTGACCACTGCGGAGGATCGGTCGGAGCGGTCAAACAAAAATTGACTATTAACGGCTCTTTAATTTCTTACTTCAAATCCTATTGGAACTTTGGAACCGGTCCTGAATCAGGTTTCCGCGAGCGCGAAATAAATTTCGACACAAACACACACTACAACCCGCCTCCATATTTTCCGACATACGGACAATATGAATTTATCTCTTGGAGTGAAGAAAAAAACTAAATTTACTGGACGGGTGTTGGGGTTGCTTGGACCGTACAGTAAGTATTTGAAATAATGGCTCTATTCCTGACAATACTTCCACCCCAGGTATCACAATTTGCCTCAACTGGTGCGTAATTGGAGTCTATATTATAAATCGAATACGGCGTTGGAGTTGCCTGAGAAAAGAAGGGTGTTGATGTAGGGAAATTGATTACCCCATCAAAGACATCATCAGCGTCACCACTATCTTCGGGATCAGTGTCTCCATCAAAATAATCCGTAAGGGAGACATCGGAATACTCTATAAAAATTGGCTCAACCGTTTCCGACATTTCTTTATCGGCCGAATCGATACAGACACTTACTAACTTATTATCGATAAACATAAATACCTTATATCCGCAATCGCCACCACTTACTTTCCTACCCAGATAGTCTCTCGCCTTTTTCTCCATCATCGAAAAGAAAAGATTGATTTGGGTTGAATCCCATGTCTCATAATAAGACCTCTCTTTTGATTTATATTCGACCAGTCCATTCTGGTCGATAGTAATTACCTCATCCCCTTTAACTATTTGTATCTGATTTTCTTTAATTTGCGGAAGGTTTGTATTCTCTTTGTGAAATAATGAAAAAAATACAAAACCCAGAAAAAATAATCCTATTATTAGTGACCACAAATACAAAGGATTTTTTATAAAATTCCAAACTGAACTATTTTTGCTCATCCGTCTACTTTAAAAGTTGCCCATTCCTCCCACTAGGCTATAAATTGGAGTGATCATAATTACCACCATTCCACCAACGGCTACACCAATCACAAGCATCAAGATAGGTTCCAAAAGCGATGTCAATTTTTTCAAAGTAAAATCAACTTCTTTTTCATAAAAATCCGCCATTTCCGCCAAGACTTCTTCTAAACTACCGCTTTTTTCCCCCGCTTTTATGGTTTGAACAACCGTCGAGGGAAAAACTTTCTTTCCGCTGGTAATAATTTCTGAAAGTTGCTTACCTTGAGCAACGCCCGCTCCAAACAACTTTACTTCTTTCTTCAACGCAGGTTGCTGTACAATGTTTGAACAAACTTCTAAACAGACCATAATCGGAACACCACTTGATAAAAGAGTTGATAAAGTTCTTGAAAAACGAGCAATATCAATTTGGATCACCAACCCTTTGATTGCGGGGAGTTTCATAATAAAGTCAAAGATTGCATTTCTTGTTTTTTGGACTGTAAAAAGCAAAAAGATGACAAGGGCAACGGCAAATGCTCCGATTATTACTTCTGTTGTATATTTTCCAACAAATATTCCCACGTCTAAAACAAATTTAGTTGCCGTTGGAAGTTTTACCCCCAAATCGTAAAAAACCTGCGCGAGCTGAGGAAGAACAAAAACAAGCATCACTACAAAAACAGCAGCCATTGCACAAACTATCACGACAGGATATGTCATCGCACCTTTAACTTTTTGAATCAGCTCGTAACTCAGAGTCAACTGTCTAGATAAGTAATCAAACGATTTATCCATTGTTCCGGATTCCTCACCCGCTTTTACCATTGTTAAAAACACCGTGTCAAAATCTCTTTTATATTTCGAGAGAACGGAGGATATTGTCTTGCCTTTTCTCACTTCAAACGAGACGTCCGTTAACACTTTTTTCAGTTTCCGGTTTTTTGTTTCGTCTTTAATAATATCTATTGCTTCAGGAAGCGGCAATCCAGCACGAAGCATCGTAGCAATAAATCGACAAAAGGCTGCCTTTTCCGAAATTGAAATAGATCCAGACATTAAACCACCAGCGTCCTGATCTACTTTTTTTATCGTCAATATTTTATATCCTTCAGATGTCAAAGTAGACGCAGCGTCTTTAACCGATGATGCCTGAACAACATCATCAACAACGTCTCCTCTTTGTGTTTTAACTTTATATGAATAAAGTGGCATATTACTCTTCTTTTGCAACTCTAAAGACTTCTTCAATTGTCGTTAAACCGGATGATACTTTATCCATTCCATCACGCATCATGGTAATCATTCCTTCAGCAGTTGCTGCTTTAAACAACTGTTCTGTAGTGGGTCTTTGAATAATTATTTCACGGAGTTTTTCTGTTATCGGCATTATTTCATAAATTCCAATTCTTCCTGCATAACCTTTATGATTGCAGTCGTCACACCCTTTTCCCTTGTAGAACTTCAGTTTATCAGCTTCACTACCCAACTCTTTAGAGAGTCTTTTTAGAGTCGCCTCGTCGGGTGTATATTTTGAAATACACGAAGGACAAATCTTTCTTACCAACCGCTGCGCAACAACAACGTTCAGTGTCGACGCCAACAAGAAAGCCTCAGCTCCCATATCTAAAAGTCTCGGCACGGCCCCGGATGCAGTATTGGTGTGAAGTGTCGATAAAACCAAATGCCCTGTAAGGGCTGAATGTATTGCGATTTCAGCGGTTTCTTGATCTCTAATTTCTCCGACCATAATAATGTCGGGGTCATGTCTCATCAAAGCACGAAGTCCTGCTGCGAAAGTAAGTCCGGTTTTTGGATTAACTTGAATCTGGGTTACCCTATTCATACCGTATTCTATTGGATCTTCAATCGTACATATTTTAACCTCTGCGGTATTAAGCATATTGAGTAACGAATAAAGAGTTGTTGTTTTTCCGGAACCGGTAGGACCTGTAACCAAAATCATTCCATGGGGTTTTAGGGAATTTTCCCGCAAGATCGTTAATCCCTGACCCGTAATTCCCAACTCCTCTAAACTTAACGGACGATTCGTCTCACGCAAAATTCTCATCACGACATTCTCACCGTAAAAACTGGGAATAATTGAGATACGAAGCGCAATTGCCTCATCATCGATATTAAACTTATGTCTACCGTCTTGGGGGATTCTATGTTCATCAATTTTCAAGTTTGAGAGAATTTTTATTCTTGCAACTAATGCATCCTCTGTCCCTTTTTTAAATTTAAACATATCTCTTAACATTCCATCGATTCTAAAACGCACAACAACGTCGTCTGCTTGAGATTCAATATGGATATCCGACGAGCGAAGAGCTACCGCATATTCAAAAATTGTGTTTAGTATCTTAACAACCGGAATATCTTCCGCCGCTTTTTCCAAATTATCACCGGGAGATACTTTCTTGATGTTTTCAGAAATTATTTTTTCGAAATCGCTCTTTAAATTCTTTTTATACTGACCCAGCGCTTTCGAAATATCCTCACTTCGTGCAAAATATGGTTCAATTTCACAGCCGGTTTGCCTTTTTGCAAATTCAATCGCCTCAAAATCTTCGGGGTTCTCCATTGCCAGCTTGATCTTCTTATCTTTATATTCGAAAGGTATCATCCTGTATGTACGTGCAAGTTTTTCAGGTATGAGGTTTAAAACTTCCGTCGGAATAAAAAGCCTTCTTACGTCTGCATAGGGGATATTAAGGTGTTCTGAAATTAACTTTCCCAGAGAATCTTCGCTCACCAACCCCCTAAAAATTAAGACATCGGAAATATCTCTTCCTTGATCTCCGGCACTTTTTAGGGCGTCGTCAAAATCTGTTTCCGTTACGTATCCGGATCCAACCAGAATCTTTTTAAGTTTCTCGGGTGATATAAGCATGTAAGCCTTAAGCTTACCCACTTGCCCCTCTACTTAGTCAGGGCAGTCGGCAGGCTATACATTTATTATATTACAAAAATTTGATTCTTCTTTACCAGTTCCAATTATCAGTAAAAAGAGATTCCCTTTTTCCACAAAAATACCCCGACATAATCGGGGTACTTATAGCTTTGGAGGATAGTAAGCCAGATTCTGTTTCAAGACAACAATCTATCTAGTGCCCTCAATCCTCTGAACATCGGGAAAGCGTTCCTCAAGCGTTCATTTCGGAGGTTGCAGCGGGTGGGATTGTCGCGTTTCACCC
>Ga0172379_10008852_pt1 | contig 12560 bp, 12 predicted proteins | sample GrowelOW334metaG_FD_119756 | JGI IMG/M metagenome (GOLD analysis project Ga0172379, IMG submission 119756) | Groundwater microbial communities from an aquifer near a municipal landfill in Southern Ontario, Canada - Groundwater well OW334 metaG | ecosystem: Environmental > Aquatic > Deep... | reverse complement strand
TCGCGCGCTTTCTCGAGCGAATGGGTGTGGTCGGCGTTCAAGAAAAGCGCGAATCCCCCTTCCTTGGCATGCTGCGTATTGTAGCTTTTCACGAAATCGACGACATGCTGGACTCCCAGGTACTCCCGTTCGCCCTCGGACACGCCTATCACGACCGGTACACCGAGCTTCATCCCGACGTGTGCGATGGCCTTCAGCTGTTCCAAATTGCCTATATTGAAATGTCCGATCGCTTTCTTTTCGCGTTCCGCGCGCGCAATGAGCGAGAGAAGTGTCTGCATGGTATTAGGGTTCGAAATAACCGCGCAGTACATGCTTCTTCGCATAGAGTGCGAGGTCGTTTTCGCTGAAATATTCGACGAATATCTTGTTCCATAGGGCTTCCTGATGGTGATAGAGGAACTTCACCTCCTCGTGCCGCTTCACGAGACTCATCACGGTATCCACGAGATCGAAGCTTACGAGCACTTCGTTGCCCGTCCCGTCTTTCGCATAGTCGCCCACCCAGTCGAGATTGCACCAGAAATTCAGATCATGTCCTACCTTTCCGAAGATATTCCCCGACACAACAAGGTCATCCTCCGCTCTGCTCCAATGGAGCGCTTCGGGATTGATATGAGGCACGAACAAGCGCCAATCATTCTCGTCGTCTTTCGTGAGATAGCGCTGGATGACGAGCCATGGCGTCTTCTCCCCCGCAAAAAGACCGCGGTCGTCCGAAACATCCCCGCGCAGAAGGGATACGAAGTGAGCGGAAAAGGTCTTCGGATTCTTCGCGATGGAACGGAAAATATCGGAATAGAACGGTACCTCGTGGGTATAGTGGAATATGAGACTCATCATGCGGAGCAGTTCGCCTGCAATGCCGAGCGAGGTGGGAATAACGAAAATCACGCCGAATTCCTTCAGGTGGCTGATATTGTGCCACTTTTTCATCACGAAGGTCTTTGCGAACTTATTCCATTTCTCGGAAAGCGCCCTGATCTCCACATCGCGATCCTCGAAGTCGGAGGGAGTGAGTTTCTTGTAATGCGGGAAGAACGAAGCATTCAGCCATTCATTTCCCTCGACAAAGCGGAGTGCGGCGAGAATCTCGACGAGATCCTCCTTAGCGAGCATCTCCGCGACAGTCGCGTATCCCAGATACGCGAGAATCTTCTTCGGCGGTTCCTCGGTCAGTAATTCGACGGCCTTCTCCTTCTTGAGGAAGAACCCCCGCGGAATCTTCGCAACCTGTTTCACCGCATCGACTGCCAGGACGAAATCCCCCTGCGTCGAGAGGTTCCCCGTACCCACGCCCGCGGCAAGCGCCGCATCGTTCCCCTCCACTTTCGCGATGAGTGCATCGTAAATTTCTTTCGCACGCGCATCCTTGCGCACGCCGAGCCGGCTCATACGGTCCCTGATGCGGGCCTCGTTGTCGAACATGATGCGCTCGAACACCCCGCGTCTTCCCGTTTTTTGTGCAAGCGATTTCTCGATGGCGAGGATATAGTCCTTATCGACGCGGAGAATCCTGGCGATATGTTCGTGCGGAGTCATGGGTCCTTGGTATCAGCCGAGCGGATCGATGTCGAGGTTCAAAAATTTCCACCGCGGGGCGCGGAATTCCTTTTCGGTCAGTATGCCGCTTTCGGCGCCGATCGATTCGACGACCGAAGTCGCGTTCGCGGCGGCAAGGCGGAGACTGTAGCAAATGTCGTTCGAACGGATGAATCCAGCCACGAATCCGGAACCGAACGCGTCCCCTGCACCCGTACGGTCGACGCGCTCGCGCTCTTTGAAGGTGCCGCAGCGGTAGACATTCTTATTGTCCGAAACAAGGGCGCCGCGCGCCCCGTCGGTCACGATGGCGATACCATGCACCAGCTTGTCGAGTTTCTTGAAAATGGCTTTTTCATTCTTATACGACGCATCGGTCATGCGTGCCGCCTCCTCGCGGTTCATGATGACTACATCGGCGCGGCCTACGAAATCGAGCACATCCGCCATCGCGTGATCGAGAAGATAGCCGGAAGGATTGAAGGCGATCTGTATGCGCTGCTCCTTGCACGTATCGAAAAGTTCGCGGACAAGCCCGTGCGCCATGTCGCCTGGAGCGATATACGCCCAACGTGCCTTCAGCTTCGCGAAAGGCACTTCCTTCTTTGCGAGCGGTGTCGAGCGATGGACCAGAATGGTCCGCTCTCCCTCCCCCGAAAGCAGTATCGTCGCATAATCATTCTCCCCTTTGCGCGGAGTGGCGAGAAGCGTAATGCGCTCATCCTTCATATCCTTCACGATTTCCCGACCCGCCTCGTCGTCCCCTATTTTTACGATCGCTGCAGTATGGAATCCCTGGCGTGCGAACGTAACCGCGGCGTTCATCGCATCGCCGCCCGTCGAACGGACCATGGTTTCCACGTTTATCTTCGCACCGAGCGCAAAACACTCCGCTTCCCCTGTCGGAAATCCCATCTGGGTCAGATGCTTCGGATCGCGCACAACCCTAAAAAGCGGACTCTTGAGGAATATGTCCCGGGTCGCTGATCCGATGGTAATTACGTCAAACATGGGGCTTTTGCCTAAGTATACTCCACTTTCGGCATTATGGGCATTACCGCCCCGTTTTCATGAGTTCGAATGCGTATGCCTTCAGGAATTGGGAATCGGGAGAACGCTTGAGAAGCTCCTGTATCTCGATGAGCGCCTCTTTCTTCCGTTCGTGCGGGATATCCGCAGGATTGCGGAACGGCGAGACGGCATACACCGCAAACCGGTCTATCACTTCCCGATGCGCGGGGATGTCCCTCACATAGATAGCCGATGCATCGTCCCAGTAGACGAGGTTCCACTCGCCGCTCTTCTCCACCGCCTCCGCGAGAGGATGTACCATCCGCTCGAGACTCTCCGGCCAATAAGCGAGAACAAGGTAATTGAACGCGTATTTCTCGTCGACAATCCGCTTCCATCCTTCGCGCGCATCGATAAGAGAGAGGAATTCTTCGGTAGGCGCCCCGAGAAAGACCTCGCTTCTTCCGTCGATGAACACCTTCTCCTTCGGCCAAAGCCTCCAGAGGAGATAGCCTCCTTCGTTATAGAGATTGAAGAGCGGCCCGCGGATACCCTCCTTTTCGATGAAGTCCACCGCACGCGAGGGAATACGCATCGTGCTCGAGGGGTTCTTCGGCAGAAGCGGAATGCGGACGGCAATGAGGAATATGAGGAATGCAGCGAGCCATCCCTCCCTCTTCGACAGCCCGGGAAAACGCTCTTCGGTATATGCGGCGAATGCCTGCGCCGAAGGATAGGCCGCAAGCGCAAGCCACACCGCGAGATAGCGCATCGAAAAAAGCGGCATGAGGGAAACCCCCGCCACCGCAAGAAGAAGAGGGATATTCCTGGTTGCGCGGCGGATACCGAGACGCCACAGAAGGAATAGGTCGGTAAGGACGAGTACCGCAAGAAAGAGCCGCGTATCGAGCGATTCGGTGAAAGAAACGATGGATTGCCATTCCGTCACATTGAATGCTTTTGCCGAAGGCATGACGGTCACGACATACATAAGGGACTCGTATCCGTTCGGATTGATGAGCGAAAGAAGAAGATATGCGCCGGTCGCGTAGGCGAGCCCACGGAAGCGGCATTTACCCTCTTCATCCTTTTCTTTCCGACAGGAGAAAAAGAGCGCCGCCGCATAATACGCGCACATACCGATGCCGAATATGAAGCTCGCATGCATATTGGCCCACAGCACCATGAGGCCCCCCATCCATACAAGCAGTTTCGTTTCTCCGGATTTACGGTAACGCTCGAGAAGGATGAGGAATAACGCGATAAACCAATAGCTGAAAATGTGCGGGCGCGGCATCCAGAAAGGGACCGCAAGGAGTGCGAAGACGAGTAGTACAATTGCCGCAACGACAAAGGACCTCTCCGCACGCACGAGCTGCAGAAGGAGGACGAAAAGAAGCGAGGCGAGAAGCGAAGAAAATGCGATGAGACCCCAAAGTCCCGCAAGGGAATATATGCCGTAAAAGACGAGTTCCGAAAGCCATTCGTGGGTCACCCAGCGCGCGCCCGCCGCGCTTGTGGAGAAAATATCGGATGTGGGAACGGCGCCTGTGTTCCACACGACCTCACCCACCTTCAGATGGTAAAAGACATCCGACTCATAGATGGTATTGAATGCGTATACGAACACGACTCCGCCGATGAGGACTGAAAGCAGAATGCGGAAAAGGCGCGCCCGATCCATTGTTATTTCTTCCGCTCGATCACCCGCTTCGCCGCGTCCCGTATGTGATGCGCGTTCATGCCGTATTTTTCAAAAAGATCCTTCGGTTTTCCCGATTCACCGAATGTGTTCCTCATGCCGATGAATTCCTGCGGAATGGGATATGATGCGGCGAGATATTCCGCGACCGCACTCCCCAGCCCTCCCGCAATCTGGTGCTCTTCCGCAGTCACGAACGCGCCCGTGCGCTTCGCCGCATCGGAAAGAGCGAGTTCATCGAGCGGTTTCACCGTGTGATGATTCAGTACGATGCACCCGATTTTCTCCTCCTCGAGCATCCGCGCCGCGATGAGCGCCTGATAGACCAGCGTACCGCAGGCGACTATGGTCACCACGGGCTTCTTCGACTCCCACAGAACGATCGCCCTCCCCGGCACGAACGGTGTTTTGTCGGTAGTGACGATAGGGGTCTTCTCGCGCGCGAAGCGCAGATAGACGGGACCCCAGAGCTTCGCCGCGGCTACGGTCGCCTTCCTCGCCTCTATCGCATCGCAGGGAACGATGACCTTCATATTCGCCATCACCCGCATGGTGGCGATATCCTCCACCGCCTGATGCGTGGCGCCGTCGGGCCCCACCGAAATACCCGCGTGATGGCCGGCGATTTTCACGTTCGCGTCGTTATAGGAAATGGTCGTGCGTATCTGTTCCCAATTCCTTCCCGGAGAAAAAGTGGCATACGAGGAGATATACGGAATCTTTCCCGATACGCCGAGCCCCGCGGCCACGGTCGCCATGTTCTGCTCGGCGACGCCCATCTCGAAAAAACGCTCGGGATACTTGCCGGCAAACGCCTCGCATCTCGTCGATTCCTTGAGATCCGCGCACAGCACCACCACATTCGGGTTTGCCTCCCCCGCAATACAGAGCCCGTCGCCGTACCCGTCCCGGATGGGCTTCTCCTCCACATCCCCGTCGAACACGCGCTTATTCAGTTTTGCGGATTCATTAATCATATTATTCGTGTTCCGATTTGATGCGCGCGCCGAGCGTGCGGAGTTCTTTCAGTGCTTTCACTCCTTCTTCCTTGTTCGGCGGCTTCCCGTGCCACAGGTAGTCGCGTTCCATGAAACTCACTCCCTTCCCCGGAATCGTATGTGCCACGATAAGCGTCGGCCGTTCGTAGATGGCTGACGCTTCGTACACGGCATCGACGAAATCTTCGATATTATGTCCGTCCACCTCGAGTACATGCCATCCGAACGACTGATATTTGGCGCGGAGCGGCTCAAGCGGCATGACCGATTCGGTGAAACCGTCTATCTGGATGTTGTTGCGATCCATGATTGCGGTGAGATTCGAAATCCTGTTCTTCCCCGCGAACATGACCGCCTCCCATGTGTTCCCCTCCTGCTGCTCGCCGTCCGACATGATGCAATAGATCCTGCTCTTCTTCTTATCGAGTTTCGCGGCGAGCGCCATGCCGATTGACTGGGAAAGGCCGGAACCCAAAGGACCCGATGTTGTTTCAATGCCGGGAAGCGAGGAACGATGCGGATGCCCCTGAAGGCGCGAGTTGATCGTGCGGAGCGTTTTCAGTTCTTCTATCGGAAAATAGCCGGCGAGCGCCATGGCGGCATACTGCACGGGACAGATATGCCCGTTCGAGAATACGAGACGGTCCCGTTCGGCCCACTGCGGTTTCTTGGGGTTATGATTCAACACATGGAAATAGAGCGCGGTGACGATATCCGCCATGCCGAGAGGGCCTGCGGAATGTCCTGATCCCGCCTCCAAAAGCGTCTGAATGACGAGTTCGCGGACGCGGTTCGCTTTCTCTTCCAGCTGTTTCAGTTTTTTTTCGTGAAGGGGTTCCATCTGTTCCTTATTATACCATCGCGTTAGATGCGCACGAACGATGCAAACGCGCTATGAATGTCGTCCGTGCCGAAAATCCCCGATGCGACTGCAACCGCCGTCACTCCCGCCGCCTTCAGATCTTTCGCGACCGCAAGCGTCACTCCGCCATCCACTTCTATCCGCGCTTTCGGAACATGCACGCGGAGCGTCTTCGCCTTTTCCACCACGGAACGGTCGAAGCGCTGGCCTGAAGGTCCCGGAGATACGGCAAGCAACTGGAAAGAAGATATGCCACCGCAATACGGATAGAATTCCTCAACCGGCGTTTCCGGCTTCGCGGCAAGCATGAATTCGGCATTGTGCGCCGCGCATACGTCGGTCATCCTTCCTATCGCGGCGGCCCTTTCCTCGCCGAGCGATTCCACATGCACGATGATTCTTCTCGCCCCCGCATCGAGCCACGGCAGAGCCGCCTCTTCGGGGTTGTGCACCATGAGATGGATTTCGGCATTCGCATCGAGGGAGGCGATGATTGAAGGATCGTCGAGCGTCGCGAAGGGCGTAAAAATTCCGTCGCTCACATCCACATGGAGCCATTTCGCACCGAGCGTGCGGAACGCGGAAAGGCGTTCGTCCGCGCACACCCGATCAGTGCAATTCAATGCGGGAATGGTTTCCATGCCTATTCGTCGGAATCATGGAGCGGCCGCATGCGTTCCATTTCGACTTGCAGTATTTTTTCGATGCGCGTGCGATAGCGCGGTTCTTTGGAAAACGGGGTCTGAAGCCAGGTAAGCGCTATTTTCTTCGCGAGCTCCTCGTTCAAATAGTTCGCACCGAGACAGAGGATGTTCGTATCGTCATCGTTCCTCCCGTCAAAAGCCTGGTCGGGCGTATGTGCGAGCGAGGCGCGCACGTTCGGGTGCTTGTTCGCCACTATTTCCATGCCCGCTCCCGAACCGCAAATGAGGATGCCGCGATTATGTTCGTAGTCGATGCTCACCTTTTCCGCCACTTTCTTGGCAAAATCCACATAATCATCGTGCTCGTCGTAATGCGTGTTTCCGACATCCACGACCGGATATCCTCCATATTTCAGTATGTTTGCGAGGGATTCTTTGATCTTGAACCCCCGGTGATCGGCGCCGATATAAATAACCATTACACTCTCATTATACCCTACTCCTCCGCGCGAGAGGGTTGGAATCGGCTGTTCAGTGCGACCGGAATGAGCCGGTACCCGCCGATCCTGCCCTCGCGGACAACGACTTCGAGCATCGCTCCCCGCATGGTTTCCTCCGAAAAGGCCTGATCGAACACGAAATTGCCGAGACTATAGGCGATGATGCCGCCATGATACGCTTCCGTTTCCTGAACGACGTGCGGGTGATGTCCGACGACGATGTCGGCACCCTGATCGACGAGCATCCGCGCCCTTTTCCGCTGCGACGCATTCGATGCCGTTTCGTACTCGTCCCCCCAATGAATCGATACAATAACCACATCGGCACGCGCGCGCATCTCGCGCACGGTGCGCATCATTCCTTCTTCGCTATAGGCGCTTATGCCGGGTTCCTCCCCTTTCGCATGCAGACTCCCGGGGTACAGATCGGTATATGCCGCGAACCCGAACACCACGCCCTTCTTCTCTATATAGCGCGGAGTGTTCGCTTCTTTTTCGTTTCTACCCGCGCCTATCGCGACAATACCCCGCTCTTCGAGCAGTGCATACGTATCGGAAAGCGCGGGAGCGCCCCAGTCCCATATGTGATTATTGGCGAGCGCGGTCACATCAAACCCTGCATGAAGGAGCCCTAGGACGGCATCCGGCTCCGCACGGAACGAATAGATGCTCCCCTGATTTGTACCCCGTGCGGAAAGCGGACCCTCGAGATTGCCAAACGCAATGTCCGCATTTTGTGTCGTCGTTGCGATAGAAAGGAAGGGAAAACGCGGATCGCCGGATTCATGCGTCGCGCGCGCGACGCCGCGCGAGAGCATGATGTCGCCTGCAAAGAGAAGCGTTACTTCTTTTTCCGCTTCTTCCCGCAGAAGACGCTGCATGCGCATAACGCGCGCGTAGGCGGATGCGGTCTCCCCCTCGACACGCGAAGCATGGGCTGCGGCATCCATTGCGCGCGCAAGTTCGGTGAAAAAGAAAAAAGCACCGGCATACATGCTTATGCTGAACAGTATGCCGATGCCGAGTGCCGCGTAGCGCATAGGCGCTAATTGTCCCGTTTCACAAGACCCGCGACGCGCGCAATGAGCGTGGCGACATACCCCGCTTCGTTGTCATACCACGCAAGCACTTTCACGAGATTCCCGTCCACCACCTTGGTGAACCCGAGATCGACGATGGCCGCATACGGCTCACCGACGATATCGGAGGACACGAGCTGATCCTCGGTCACCTTCATGATGTGCTGCCAGCGCGGCGTACGGGCTGCGTTTATGAACAGTTCGTTCACTTCCTGGACTGACGTATTCCGCTTTGTAATAAATGTCACATCCACAAGGGACCCTGAAGGCACCGGCACGCGCACCGCAATGCCGTCGAATTTCCCCTCGAGACTTTTGATCGCGCGTGTTGCCGCAATCGCCGCGCCCGTGCTCGAAGGCGCGATATTCTGCGCCGCCGCGCGCCCTCTCCGATAATCGCTTCCTTTGGTCGGTCCGTCGACGATGCTCTGCGTCGCCGTATAGGCATGAACGGTATTCAATATCGCTTTTTCGATGCCGATCGATTCGTCCATGATACTGAGAACCGGGGATGCCGCATTCGTCGTGCAGGACCCGTTCGAAGTGACACTCATGCCTTCTGCCTCCTTTTCGTTCACTCCCATGAGTATGGTCTTCCCCGCAGCGCCGTCCGCGTCCTTCGCGGGAGCGGAAATGATCACCTGCTTCGCGCCTGCATCGCAATGAACCTTCGCTTTCTCGTACGATTCGAATACGCCGGTCGATTCTATGACTACATCGATGCCGAGTTTCCCCCAGGGAAGCTTTGTCGGATCCTTCTCCTGCAGGAATACGATGGACTGCCCGTCTACGATGAGCTTGCCCGGTTCGACGGCGACAGATCCCTCATAACGCCCGTACACCGTATCGTAACGGAGAAGATAGGCGAGATTCTCCGCATCCCCCAGATCGTTTATGGCTACCACCCGCATATTCCCTTCCTTCAGCGCGCGCTTCAGAAAAAGACGCCCTATGCGGCCGAATCCGTTGATTGCGATATTAAGCATGGCTTTATTATAGGAAATTATTCGCGAAACCGCACATGCATGAGTATGAGGAAAAGGACGAGTCCGGCGAACGACATCGTCGCTGCGTAGACGAATGCGGCTTGCGCACCTATATAGGTCCATAATGCTCCGCCTATCCCGCCCGCAAGCAGAGCAGAAATGCCCGTTGATGCGTTCAGGAATCCCTGACCCGTAGCGCGTATTTTCGGATCGACGAGGCGCGCCACCATCGCGCGCTGGATGCCGTCCGTAGCCGCACTATAGATACCGAGCAGCGCGAAACTCGCGAAAAACATGATGAAACTGTGTGCAAAAATGAGCAGCAGATGGGCTGCGAGTGCTGCCGCAAACCCTATGCTTACCATCTTCCTTTTGCCGAACGTATCGCCGAGCCGGCCGAAGGGCGCCGAAGCGAGCACGAATGCGCAGTTCGTCACGAAGTAGAAGAAGGGAACGGAAACGGCGACGAACCCGACTTCGGGAGCGCGAAGGAGAATGAGCGGGAGCGGCAGCGTGCCGAGACCGAACACGAACACGGATGCGAGGAATACGACGAAGCGGCGGTTGGACTTCACGAGATTGAAATCGAACCGGTATTCCGTCCCGTCTTCGGGTCTTTTCTTTTCCTTCACAAGAAGGAAGGTGATGACGGAAAGGGTACCGACCACGAATGCGATGACGAATATGAAATCGTAGGAGAAGAAGACAAGCGGGAGGATGACGAACGCCGCGAGCGGACCGAGCGTTCCTCCTATCGTGTCCATCATACGGTGATAGCCGAACGAGCGCCCGAGCGTTTCGGGAGTCGTCGATTCGGCGATCAGAGCATCGCGCGGTGCATCGCGCATCCCCTTCCCCACGCGGTCCAGTGCGCGCAGACCGAACACGTGGCCATAGGAGGTGGCGAGAATGAGAAAGGGACGGGTGCTGACCGAAAGGAGATAGCCGAACACCGCGAACGATTTCCGCCGATTCCATTTATCCGAAAGCCATCCGAATACTATCTTCAGGATACTCGCAAGCGCGTCCGCAAATCCTTCGATCAGGCCCACCGCCATGACCGGTGCGCCGAGCACGGTCGTGAGAAAAAGAGGCATGACCGACTGCGTCATTTCGGACGAGAAATCGTTGAACATGCTGACGAGTCCGAGGAAAAAAACATTCTTCGGCACGCCCATGATGTGCTTCTCTTGTTCCATGCCTTACTGCGTGTTGACGAGAGGACGCGATTTCACCTCGTCTCCCGTTTCCGCTTTGAGGAGCTTCACCCGTCCCGCACGGAGCTCGAGCGCCCTGTCGATCGGCTCGGGGGGGCTGAAAATCGTTTCTGATGCGTCCTTCCCGATGCCGGGATCTACGTTCTCGGTGAAGCCCACGATACGTCCGTTCCTTATCCAGATTACATCGATGGGAATTTCCATATCCTTCATCCAGAAGGGATGCACTTCCGCCTCATCGAACACGAAGAGCATACCCTCATTCACATTAAGATCGCTTCTCCCGCTGAGCCCTTTTTCACGCTCCGCTTCCGTCCTTACCACGTCGGCGATGATGGTTTGCGTGCCGATCTTCACCTCGGCCTTGTTTTTCACGAGATTGATCCGATTGAGAAGCGAAAATGCGATCATACTCGCGCCGATGATGATACTGAAGAAAAGAAGGAATAGTTTAGAAAGTCCGTTTCCCATACTTTATCATTATACCGAATTACTATTCCTGGATGCCGTATGCCACGATACCGAAGGCAACACCGACATTCAGCGATTCCTTTGCACCCCTCATCGGGATGGCGAGTATCCTGTCGGCCGCACGAAGGATAGAGGGAGGAATCCCCTTCACTTCGTTCCCGAACACGAGGGCGGTTTTTCCGCGCGAAGCGCGCGCCCTTGCGCGCCGATACGGAATCGAATCGGAAGAAAGCTCCACCGCGTATATGCAATATCCTTTTTTCCTGAGAGTCCGCACGGCACCGAGCGCGGAACGCTCGTGCCGCCACCGCACCGTCTTCTCCGCGCCGAGCGACACCTTCGCGAAATCGCGGCGCAGCTTCCCGAAACGGTCGAGTGGCGTCGGTGTGATGCCGCAAAGAACGAGCTCACTGACGCCTGCGGCGTCCGCCGTCCTGAATATGGAACCTACGTTATGGATGCTCCGGATGTTGTGGAGTACGGCGATAATCTCCCGCATACGGTCCATTCTACGTGCATTCGGAATATAAAAAAAGAAGGACGCATGATGCGTCCTTCAGGACAAAATGGGCAAGGAGCAGAGCCGGAAACCCGATTGCATGCAGTAACGGCATGCACTCGTTCACTTCGGAATGCTCCCTGCGGAGCGGACCATGGAGGATTCGAACCTCCGCATAACCCATGGGCAATGGGCCGTTCTCCGCCCGAACACGATGTGCATCCGCACATCGCGGGCGTCGCCGCTGAACTAATGGTCCTCGTGTGAAAGTACTTGGATTTTGAGTCTAACGGACACCGCCTCCACTGTCAATAAAAACCCCGCCGATCGCGGCGGGGGTGGTGCAGGAGGGGCAGAAACATCCGGAAAGCCGGCATGGTACGAACGCTCGTACCCGCGCACATCGGATGACTGGCCCGCCTATGATAGAAGTGCCCACTCGAGGACTTTAACCTCGGTTCTCCGGCCTACGCCGGTATCCTTTACGTGTTGAATGAAGTGGGCGATCCCGGCATGACTCCGAAAAGTCATGTGCGGGACATAGCACACGGAAGCGACTGCACTTCCATGTCGTGGGGCAGAGAGGACTTGAACCTCCAACCTCTCCGCAGTGAGCGGAGGCTCTCCCAATTGAGCTGCTGCCCCTTTATACAAAGAACGGACTCTGATTATAAAAGCGGAACGGAGATGCTGTCAACAGGGCTCACGGAGTCCGGCGCGGACCGCCGATTATAGAGGTACTCACAGGCGGAAGCTTCCAAGTAAGCGTACCTTCTTTATCCGCGGAGAATGAGGATGATCCGAAAAGAGAGCGGAGCGATGCGCTGCTGGTAGAGGTGCCGACCCGGAAAGAGAATATCCTTTCCTTCTCGTCCAGATTCACGCCTACGAATACCATGTCCGTAGCGCTTCTCTTCTCCATGATGAGTGCGCGGTCTTCCGCGAGTATCGAGTGCCGCGTGCCGGAGCGGAGTGCGGCGCTCTCCGCCCGTGCGGCATAGATCGCGGAAATGAGTTTTGCATTGCGCTCGGTCGCATCATCGAACCGC
>Ga0172379_10008851_pt1 | contig 12560 bp, 10 predicted proteins | sample GrowelOW334metaG_FD_119756 | JGI IMG/M metagenome (GOLD analysis project Ga0172379, IMG submission 119756) | Groundwater microbial communities from an aquifer near a municipal landfill in Southern Ontario, Canada - Groundwater well OW334 metaG | ecosystem: Environmental > Aquatic > Deep... | reverse complement strand
TCTAGGAGCAGTATGTTGACGTCGCCCGCCGCTTCGATGGCTCGGCCGGAGAGGGCGATGACATTCTCCTGACACAATCGGTCCATGCCGGCGATGCCGATGGCAGGCAAGAGCGCGGCGATGGTGGTGGGCGCAAGACAAACAAACAGGGCCACCAGGACGGTAAGTGATACCGGGTGACCAAGACCGGTGGCCGCGACGCTGTAGATGGAGAGGGGACTGATGTTGGCGCAGACCAGGAGGAAGACCAGGGTAAGGGCGATGAGCAGCACCTCAAGAGCCACCTCGTTGGGGGTCTTGCGCCGTTTAGCCCCTTCGATCAGAGAGATCATGCGGTCCAGGAAGGTCTCGCCGGGATCGGCGGTGATCCGCACCACCACGCTGCCGGAGACCACGGTGGTGCCGCCGGTCACGGCGCTGCGGTCGCCGCCGGACTCGCGCACCACCGGAGCGGACTCGCCGGTCACCGCCGATTCGTTGACCAGGGCGGCGCCATGGACGATCTCGCCGTCGCCGGCGATGGTCTCGTTGGTTTCTACCAGGATATGGTCCCCTTTCCGGAGCTGGGTGGCACCGACTTCGCTGGTTTTAGCGGTAGGGTCGGCGTTGGGTAACTGCCTGGCCATCACGTCGGTGCGCGACTTGCGTAAGCTTGCGGCCCTCGCCTTGCCCCTCCCTTCAGCCAGTGCTTCGGCAAAGGTGGCGAAGAGCACGGTCAGCCAGAGCCATACCGAGACCTGGCCTGTGAACCAGGCCGGTTCGCGGCCCGCGCCGGTAAGCGACATGATGAAGGTGATCACCGTGATGACGCTGGCGATCTCCACACAGAGCATTACCGGGTTACGCCACAGCAGGCGCGGGTCAAGTTTCTTGACGGATTCAATGAACGCGGCGCGTAGCAACGTCGGATCAAAGACCGACTTTTGTTCAGGAAGATGTTTGGACATGGTTTAGTTCACTCCCGTCATGGAAAGATGTTCGACAATCGGTCCCAGGGCCAGGGCCGGGAAAAAGGTCAGGGCGCCGACGATGAGGATGACCAGGGTCAGCCAGAAGGCAAAGGGGAACTTATCGGTGGGCAGGGTTCCCAGGCTGGGAGGAACGTACTTCTTCCCGGCCAGACCGCCCGCCATGGCCAGCACCGCCACGGCCGGAACATAGCGGCCGATGAGCATGGCCAGCGCGCCCAGCAGGTTGTAAAAATTGGTGTTGCCGGTAAGACCTGCAAAGGCGCTGCCGTTGTTGTTGGCCATGGAAGCAAAAGCATAGAGCACCTCGGTGAGGCCGTGCGCGCCGGGGTTGGCCATGGAGGCGGTGGCCGATGGGGTGATCATGGCCAACCCGGAGGAGATCAGGACCACGATGCCGGCTACGAGGATGACGACAATGGACATCCACATCTCTCGCACCTCGATCTTCTTGCCCAGGTACTCGGGGGTACGGCCGATCATCAGGCCGGAGACGAAGACGGCGATGATGGCAAAGGCCAGCATGGTGTAGAGGCCGGAACCCACCCCGCCGAAGACGATCTCGCCCAACAGGATCAGGGAGAGGGGGACCAGACCGCCCAGCGGGGTGAGGGAGTCGTGCATGGCGGTCACCGCGCCGCAGGAGGTGGCGGTGGTGGCCACCGTGAACATGTTGCTGCCGGCCAGGCCGAAGCGGAGTTCCTTGCCCTCCAGGTTGCCCCCCATGAGTCCGAGATGGTGCAGCATGGGGGTGGAGGCCAATTCACTTGCATGAAGCACACCAAAGGCGGTGATAAACAGGACGAGCATCACCCCCAAGAGCATTGTCCCCTGCCTGGGGTTGCCCACCATCACCCCGAAGGTGCGGGTGAGAGCGGCGGGGATCAGCAGGATGAGCAGAATCTCCATGAAGTTGGAGAGCGGGGTGGGGTTTTCAAAGGGATGGGCCGAGTTGGCGTTGAAGAAGCCGCCGCCGTTGGTGCCCAGCTCCTTGATCGCCTCCTGGGAGGCCACCGGCCCCATGGGGATGGTGGCCTCTTTCGCGATCACTGTTTCGGTGAGCGGCTTGCCGGCCTGGTCCAACATGGGGGCGCCCTGTTCGTCCAGCTTCGCTTTGTCGTAGCTGAATGATTGGGTGAGCGGCACTGTTTTATAGCCGCTGAAGTTCTGGATCGCTCCCTGGGAGACCAGGAAAACAGCACCGATCAGCGACAACGGCAGGAGGATGTAGAGAACGGAGCGGGTCAGGTCCACCCAGAAGTTGCCGATGGTGGCGGTGGTGCGCCGGACAAAGCTGCGGATCAGGGCGATGACGATGGCCATGCCGCTGGCGGCGGAGACAAAGTTGTGCACCGTGAGGCCCACCACCTGGGTGAAGTAGCTGAGGGTGGACTCGCCCGAATAGTTCTGCCAGTTGGTGTTGGTGATGAAGCTGACTGCGGTATTCAGCGCCAGGGGCCAGGAGAGGCCCTGCAGCCCTTGGGGATTGAAGGGCAGGGCTGGCTGGGCCAGCAGCATGCCCATCAGGGTCAGGAAGAGCACCAGGTTGAAGAGCAGCATGGCATAAGCGTAGCGCTGCCAACCCATCTCGTCGTTTCGGTCCACCCCGCAGATGCGGTAGAACAGGCTTTCGCAGGGGGCGAGGACCGGGGAGAGGAAGGTGCGCTCGCCGTTGTAAACCCGGGCCATGAAGGTGCCCAGGGGGCGGGCCAGCAGCAGCACGGCGGCAAGCAACCCGAAAAATTGGAGTAGGTCGTTTGGAAGAGTCATGGTCGGTGTTTTTCCTCCTTATGGTGTTCCGAAATGGTCCGCACGGAGCGGTGTGCCTCTTGTTGCCGTTATTATAGTGTAATCGGTATCAAGGTGGGGTTAAAAGGTGAGCGAAAACCATCAAGGATCTATCAAGACGGATGGGTCTCTTGCACAAGTCGTCCCCCCGGCGAAGGCCAGGGGGCTACATTTAACAGAACTGCCTGAAACTAAATGACAGGAGGAAAAGGTCTCGCTGTGCTGGATCGGAGTCTCGCTCCGCTTGCTTACCTCCGGCTTTTGCCGTAATGACAGCAATTGCAGGTAACTAACCACCACAGCGAGACCTTTTCCTCCTGTCATTGATGAACCTTAAAAGGCGAGAGAGGCCGCCACGCCGCCATAAAGGAAGCTGTCGTCATTCCCATTCTTGCTGCTTGCCTTCATCAGATCTTTGGCATCATTGCTCAAGGCAAAGGTATAGTTGAACTTCGGAGTGACGGTAAGGTATTTGTTCACCGGTACAGTGAGGCCCACAGACAATACCCCGTCATGGAAATTGCTGTATGCCTTGGTGGGATCATTCGAGACGTGATAGGTTGAGGCACTATCCGCCTTGAGATAGCTCACCTGACCGCCCAGATCCAGAGTGATATCACCCTGCACCGGGAAAGAATGGGAAACTCCCAGGGTCGTATACCAACCCGGATAGTAATCCGTGTCACGGTACACGGTCAGGGTCGGCTTCAGGAGGGTGTTCAGCGCAGCGCTTGCAAAAAATTCCTGCGAATCCTCCGCCGAATCATTAGCATAGTAAATATAGCCCACGGAATAAGCCATGGGACCCATCTCCCAACCATAGGCCAGGGTCATGTCGGTTTCAGTCCACTTGTGAGTATCATCGACATACGGATCGGTATCATAGTTTCCCCAGAGGTTTGCGGAAAAGCCCTTATACCCCACGGTCATGGACGGCTGCACCACAACGCTGTCCTTGCTATACTCAAATCCACGCCAGATATACTGACTGTATGCCCCGACGGTCAGGTTCGCCGTGGGTTTAGCCTCCTCCTCGGCAGCCAGGGCCTGGGTGGTGACAAGCAGCCCAAGGGCCAGCGCGGTGGTGAAGGTTTTTCTGAACAGGGGGTTAATGCCGTTTGTGTACATTGCTTTCTCCTCTTTTATTAGGATGTGGTTGACGGGTTTTTCTCTCATCTTGTGGCGAAAGGCGGCCCGGTTAAATTGCCTCTTAGTCGCACTCGCCGGTGCAAATGAGCAGACCTGTTCCACCGGCAAGGCAAAGATTAGACCGTCACCGATTTTTCCGGTATGGGTGGCCGTAATGATGGCCTCAACCGTTTGTTCCACCATGTCGGAGGCGATTACGATCTCTATTTTGAACTTGGGGACGAAATCCACTACATATTCGGTGCCGTGGTAACTCTCATTGAGTCCCTTCTGGCGACCGAAGCCCTTTACTTCGCTCACGGCCATGCCCTGTATGCCGATGGCGTTGAGGGCTTCCTTCAAGTCGTCCAGCTTGAATGGTTTGATGATGGCTTCAATCTTTTTCATGGTTTTTCATGGGTTACGTTACTTCAACGAAAGGGAGAATGTATATCCGGCAATCCTCCCTCCGCTCCGTTTTGGCAATAGCGCCGATGGTTTCAACGATTTTCCCCACCGAGTCGTCGGCGGCAATAATTTCCAGTTTTATTTTCTCAACGAAATTCGCCACATGTTCAGCGCCCCGATAGAGCATGGCCTGTCCCTTCTGACGGCCATGGCAGGTAAGTGCGCTTTCCATGAACTCCTCAACCCCTATTTTTTGCAGGGCAGATTCAACCTCTTCCAGCTTGACCGGCTTTATGATGGCCTCTATCAGCTTCATGATTTTTCTCCGCTTTTTTGTTGAACTTCCGTGACCGGCACCTCGTTTGACAAGGAAGCGCGAGTATTGGTGACCAACGGCCATTTCTTCTTGAATGAAGTTATGAAACAGGCAACCGTTCCTTTTCGTGCCAGGTAGCCGGGTTGCATCTCTCCTTCAATCACCTCGGCTTCAAAATAATATTCTCCCAAAGAGGCAAGGATTTTGACCTTGCCGGTCTCCCTGGTTTCAAAGGAGAAGTCGGGCGGATATTCCCGGTAGACGACGAGGATGTCATTGACGTTTATGGTTTTCTTCACATCTTCCGTACCGCTATGAAACAGATATACTTTTGTCCCGACCGTCATGACGGTTTCATTTTTTAGATATGCCGGCCCGTTTTCCGGAAAGGGGTACGTTACAGCGTGAAGCGAGCGGGTCATAATGAATGGTGTCATCAACAGCAGAAATAACGTGAGCTTTTTCATGTGCTATTCTCCGAGTAGATATTTCAGGAGCGTTAACAGCTTTTTTTGTGGCCTTGCTATCATGCTAGACATGAGATCCCCCAGGAGCTGGGCCAGGAGTAGCACGGCGGCAAGCAGCCCGAGAAATTGGAGCAGGTCGCATGGCAGATTTTTTCCTCCTGATGATGGTCCGAAATGGTCCGCACAATGCGGGCCTCTTTTTTAACCAGTTATAGCGTGATCGTTGTCAAAATGGGGTTAAAAGGCGGTCGAAAACCATCAAGAATGTATCAAGACGGCCGGGATCATTTCCCTTGCCAACAGGCCGTCGAACCGGATAACTTGCCCGAAACCACCGGTTGTCCGCAGGCCATTATCCACTTCAGGAGCCGCCCTTGAAAAAATACTTTGTTGTCGACACCAATGTCCTTTTGCACAACGCCGATTCCATCACTTCCTTTGCCGACAATACCGTGGTTCTGCCCATGTCGGTCATCGAGGAGCTGGACAAGTTCAAAAGCCATAACGACGAATTGGGCCGCAATGCCCGGCATGTGATCCGTCAACTCGACGCGCTGCGGCAGAAGGGCAGGCTGGGTGAAGGGGTGCCCATGGAGCACGGCGGGACCCTGATGATCTATATGGAAAAGGGACAATGCGTCGACACGGGCCTTGACATGCATGTGGCGGACAACCGGATTCTGGCCGTAGCCTTCACCCTTTTGCAAAAAGGGGAAAAGGTCATCTTCGTTTCCAAGGACATCAATGCCCGGCTTAAGGCCGACGCCCTGGGCATCGAGGTGATGGATTTCGAGAAACAGAAGGTCAACATCGACGAACTCTACCGGGGGCAGCGGGAACTGCTGGTGCCGGGCAGCGTGATCAACGAATTTTACCAGAAGAAGCAGGTGTCCAGCGAGGGCCTCAATCTGATGCCCAACGAGTTTGTTCTCCTGCGCGACGAGGCGGATGAAAAGCATACCGCCCTGACCCGTGCCCTGGGCACGGAAATGTTGGGCCCCCTGCACGAGGAGTACGAAACGGTCTGGAACATCCGCTCGCGCAGCAAGGAGCAGCGCATGGCCTTTGAGCTGCTGATGGACCCGACCATCCAGCTGGTGACCCTGGTGGGGCAGGCCGGCACCGGCAAAACCCTGCTGGCCCTGGCTGCAGCCTTGGAATGCGTACTCAGCCTCAAGCGCTACGACCGGATTTTGGTTTCCCGGCCCATTATTCCCATGGGCAAGGATTTGGGCTACATGCCCGGCGACAAGGATGAGAAGCTGGCCCACTGGATGCAGCCCATCTTCGACAACCTCACCTATCTGATGGCCGACGGCAGCAGGCGCAAGGAGCACGAGACAGACGAATCGGCCAAGCAGAAGGTGGATAAGCTTATGCAGGCCCATGTGGTGGAGCTGGAGGCCTTGACCTATATCCGGGGGCGCTCCATCCCCAAGCAGTTCGTGATCGTGGACGAGGCCCAGAATCTGACCCCCCACGAGGTGAAAACCATTATCAGTCGGGCCGGAGAAGGCACCAAGATGGTGCTCACCGGCGACCCGGATCAGATCGACAACCCCTATCTTGACACCAGCAGCAACGGCCTGACTTACGCGGTGGAACGCTTGAAAGCGCAGAAGCTTCACGGGCACATCACCCTGCTCAAAAGCGAGCGGAGCGAGCTGGCCGCCACGGCGGCTGAATTTCTTTAATACCTGCTTGTTCTTTTATCGACTTTGGGTATATTGTCCCAACGTGCTGGTGAGTCTCTGTCTTCAACGTTGTGAGGTCCAACCGTGGAATTTGAACCAAAATGGATAGCCTGGGAGATCACCAGGCGCTGCAATCTCAAGTGTGTGCATTGTCGCTCTTCCTCCGGGCTTGAGGCGAAAGGGCACCCTGATTTCACCCTGGACGAGGCCAAACGGGTTCTCGATGATATCGCCTCCTACGGCAAACCGGTGGTGGTTCTTTCCGGGGGCGAACCCCTGTTGCGGCCCGATGTGTTCGAGATCGCTACTTATGGCACCGGTCTTGGGTTGCGGATGTGTCTGGCCACCAACGGCACCCTGGTGACCCAGGAAATCTGCGGCAAAATCAAGGAAGCCGGGATCAAAATGGTTTCCCTGAGTCTGGACGGGGCCAGCGCCCAGGTGCATGATGATTTTCGCTGCCAGCCCGGCGCCTTTGCCGGCACCCTCAACGCAGCCAAGCTCTTTCGCGAAAATTCCATTCCCTTTTTGATCAATTCCTCCTTCACCAAACGCAACCAGGACGAGATCCCCAAGATCTACCATCTGGCCAAGGAAATTGGGGCCACGGCCTGGTACATGTTCATGATCGTGCCCACCGGTCGAGGGGAGGATATCATGGACGAATTGATTGCTCCGGAGGATTACGAGAAGCTTCTGGTCTGGCATTACGAAATGGAAAAAGGGGAAAAGGATATCCTGGTCCGGCCCACCTGCGCTCCGAACTACTATCGGGTCGTGCTCCAGCAGGCCAAGGAAAAGGGCGATGACTATGAGCGGCGGACCCTGCAGTTTTCCACCGGCGGCTCCAAGGGATGTCTGGCCGGCCAGCTTATCTCCTTGATCGATGTGGATGGCAATGTGCTGCCGTGCAGTTATTTCCCTCTGGCCGCGGGCAATATCCGCGAGAAGTCCTTCAAGGATATCTGGGAGAAATCGGAGCTTTTTCACGATCTGCGCAATTTCAAGGCCTATAAGGGGCGCTGCGGCTCCTGCGAATATGTCAACGTCTGCGGGGGGTGCCGGGCCAGGGCCTATGCCGTGACCGGCGATTACATGGCGGAAGAGCCTTACTGCACCTATGTGCCCATGAAGATGAGAAATCAGGAATCAGGAGAGAGGAAGCAATGAACGATACCTTTTTGAAGGCCTGTCGCGGAGAAGCGGTTGACTACACCCCGGTCTGGATCATGCGGCAGGCGGGGCGCTTTCTGCCCGAGTACCAGGCGATCCGCAGCAAATACACCTTCCTGGAGATGTGCAAGACTCCGGAGGCTGCGGCGCAGGTGACCATCCTGCCCGTGGATATTCTGGGGGTTGACGCAGCCATCCTCTTCTCCGATATCCTGGTGCCGTTGGAAAAAATGGGCGCGCCCCTGGAGTTTCATGAGAAGCGGGGGCCGGTTTTTCTTGAGCCGATCCGGGATCGGGCCGGGATGGAGAAGCTGCATGTGCCCGACCCGGAAGCGGAGCTTGGCTATGTTATGGATACCATCCGCATCCTGCGCCGCGAGCTGGTAGGGAGGGTGCCGCTCATCGGTTTTTCCGGAGCGCCCTTCACCCTGGCCACCTATCTCATCGAGGGCGGCTCGTCAAAGGGCTACTTCCTGACCAAGAAGATGATGTACACGGATCCGGAATTGTACCGCGATCTGCTGAACAAAATCACCGACTGTACCATCGAGTATCTCAAGGCCCAGGCTGCGGCCGGGGCCCAGGCCCTGCAGATCTTCGATTCCTGGGCCGGGGTGCTGGCGCCCTGCGATTTCGCCGAGTTCGCCCTTCCTTACGTGAAGAAGATCATCGCCGCCCTCAAGGCGAGCGGCGTGACGGTGCCCATCATCTATTTTGCCAATAACGGCGCCACGTTGCTGCCCCAGTCGCTTGAAAGCGGGGCCGACGTGCTGGGGCTTGACTGGCGGATCACGATCGACGAGGCGGTAAAGGTGGTGGGGCAGAAGGTGTCGCTCCAGGGCAACATGGACCCCATCGCTCTGCTGCTGCCGCCGGCGAAGATGGAACGGCTGATCCAGGATATCCTTGATCAGGCCCGGGGCGCGCGGGGTCATATCTTCAACCTTGGCCACGGTATTGTCCCGGAGATTCCGCCGGAGCAGGCGAAGTTCTTTGTTGAGGCGGTGCATCGGTTGAGCAAAAAAGGCTAGGGATGATTCCCTCCATTGCCCAGTGTTTTCGGCTCATGGAGCAGTATGCGATGTTGCCCAATATCCGGGAGCATTCCGTGATGGTCGGTCGGGTGGCCGGGCTTATCGGCCAGGGTTTGGCGCGGGCTGGTAGGGATCTTTCCCAAGAGCTTATCGTGACCGGTGCCTTGCTGCACGATATTGCCAAGACCGCCAGCCTGGAGACGGAATTGCGTCACGACGAATTGGGCCGGGAAATCTGCCTGCGGCATGGGTTTGATGAGCTGGCCGAGATCGTGGCCGAGCACGTTGTCCTGAAAGGCGGTCCGCCGGAGCGCTGCACGGAAAAGGAAATCGTCTATTACGCGGACAAACGGGTGCTCCACGATGCGGTCGTCACCCTTGAGATGCGGCTGGACTACATCATCCACCGTTACGGCAACGGGGACGAGGGGCTCCACGCCAGAATCCGGCAAAACTTCGCCCAGGCCCATGCCATTGAAGCGCGGCTTTTTGCCGAGCTTGATTTCTCCCCGGAGGAACTGGGGGAACGGCTGAACAGGGATCTCTTTCTGCTGGAGGCGTTTGGGGCATGAGCGAAACCGTCGGCGTTATCCTCCTCAATCTCGGCGGGCCTGAAACCTTGGCCGATGTCGAACCCTTTCTGGTCAATCTCTTTTCCGACCGCGAGATCATCCGGCTTTCTCCCTTCCCATTTTTGCAAAAATTTATTGCCAGACGAATCGCTGCCAAGCGGGCGTCGACAAGCCGGGAAGCCTATCGCCTCATCGGCGGGGGCTCGCCCCTGGCGCGGATCACCGGGGAGCAGGGGAAGGCGCTGCAAGCGGCCTTGCTCGTTGAGGGCCGCTTCGTGGTGCGGATGGCCATGCGCTACTGGCAGCCCGGTGCGGAGGTTGCCCTGGCGGAATTTGCCCAGGAGGGAATCAGCCGGATTGTGGCCCTGACCCTGTACCCCCATTATTCCCGCGCCACCACCGGTTCATCCCTGGATGCGCTTCGCAAGGCTGTCGCCGCATCGGGGCATGACTTCGAGCTTGCCGAGGTACGGGAATGGCCGGAGCAGCCGGAGTATGTCGCTTGTTTGGCGCAGTCCATTCGGGAGGGGATGGCGGGATTTAGCGGCGAACCGGTGCAGCTGGTCTACAGTGCGCACAGCCTGCCGGTTTCCTTTATCCAGGAAGGAGATCCGTATCTGGATCAAATCAAGCGGACCATTGCGGCGGTGGAAAAGATCACCGGCATGAACGGGTGCCTCTGTTTCCAGAGTCGCAGCGGGCCGGTGGAGTGGCTTACCCCTTCTACCCCGGAGATGCTGGCGCAATTGGCGGCGGAAGGGGTGAAAAACGTCCTCATGATGCCCATCAGCTTTGTCTCCGACCATGTGGAGACCCTGTATGAGATCGATATCCAGTACCGGGAGCTGGCCGGGTCTTTAGGGCTGCGGCTTGAGCGCACCGCCTCCCTGAACACCAGGCTGGATTTTATCCGGGGGCTGAGCGTCCTTGTCTCTGATTGCTGTCGGCAAAAAGGCTGGCTGTGAATTGATGGTCAGGCGGCAGCGATCAGCTTGAGCCCATGTAGCGGCGCATCCGGATGTTCATCAGGAGGCCGAGCCCTGCCAGGTTGGTGAGCAGCGAAGAGCCGCCGTAGCTGATAAGGGGCAGGGGCACTCCCACCACGGGCATCAGGCCCATGACCATGGCCAGGTTGATGAACGCCTGCCAGAAAATGAGCGAGACCACGCCAAAGGCGAGCAGCACCCCGAATTTATCCCTGGCGGAGATGGCGATGTTCAACCCCCAGAGGATCATGAAAAAATAGCAGACCACCAGAAGGGCAGAGCCCATAAAGCCCCACTCCTCAGCCCATACCGAAAAGGCGAAGTCGGTGTGCCGCTCCGGCAGAAAATCGAGCTGGCCTTGGGTTCCTTTCATGTATCCCTTACCGAAGATCAGGCCGCTGCCCACCGCAATCTTTGACTGGATGATGTGATAGCCCGTGCCCAGGGGGTCGTTTTCCGGATTGAGAAAGGTTTCAACCCGCTGGCGCTGGTAGGGCTTGAGAAAGAATTTCCAGGCAACGGGGATGATGGAAAGTCCACCGCATAATAGGGTCGCCAGGGTGGTCCAGCGGAGTTTGACAAACAGGGTCATGGAAACGAAGATGAAGCCCAGCAAAAGACCGGTGCCGAGATCGGGCTGTTTGGCGATGAGGAGAAAGGGCAGGCCGGTCAGCAGGGCCGGAACGGCCAGGTCGAGCAGGCCGAAGCCTTTCCCGGTTTCCTTGCGGTAATAGTAACTGGCCAGGGTAATGACCAGGATAAGCTTGGCGGGTTCCGAGGGTTGCAACCGGAAAAAGCCGAGATTGATCCAGCGCTGGGCGCCGCTGATGTTTCGGCCAAAAACAAGGGCGAAGAGCAGCAGGAGGATCATTGCGACATACAACGGGTAATTTAGGGTGAGCAGCACCCGGTAGTCGATGCTGACGATGAGCAGGAGGATGGCGGCGCCGAACAGGTAGTAGGTGAGTTCCTTGAGGTAGAGCGGGGCGCCCGTCTCCTTGTAGAGATGGGTTGAGCTGTAGATATTGGCCAGGCCGATGAGGGCGACAACAAGCACGGCCCCAATCAGGACCCAATCGATATTCAGCAGCAGGCGGCGGTCAAAGCGTAGCATCTTATTCTTCCTTTTCATCCTTGGGCAGGGATGGCGCCGGTTCTGCTGCGCCTCCCTGTTTGCCGGCCTTGAGTTCAAAATAGCGTTTGTACACGGCCCTGGCGACAGGGCCCGCTGCGGAGCCGCCGTGCTGGCCATGCTCCACCAGGACGGTTACGGCGATCTCCGGTTTTTCCGCAGGGGCAAACGAGGTAAACCAGGCGTGGTCCCGGTATTTGTAGGGGATGTTGTTTCCGCTCAAGCCTTCGTTTTGGGCGAGGCGTACCACCTGGGCGGTGCCGGTCTTACCGCCGATGAGCACATCCGGGAGTTTTACCACCTTGGCGGTGCCGCCCGGTGAGTTTACCACCCCGACCAGGGCGTCCTGGATGAGCGCGAGGGAGTGCGCCGAACCAAGGATCTTACCATCGCTGATCGGGTTGAATGTTTTCAGGGTTTTGCCGTCCGGCGCGGTGACGCTGTGCACCATTTGCGGGCGGTAGAGGGTGCCGCCGTTGACCACTGCGGCGGTCATCCGGCAGAGCTGTAGAGGGGTGGTCAGCACATAGCCCTGGCCGATGGCGACCGAGAGGGTTTCCCCTTCCTGCCATTTTTCCTTGTAGCGTTCTTGTTTCCAAGTTGTTGAAGGAATCATCCCGCCTTTTTCATGTTCGAGCTCGATACCGGTTTTCTTCCCCAGGCCCAAGCTGTGGGCGTACTTGGCAATATTGTCGACTCCCAGGCGCATCCCCACCGAATAAAAATAGACATCGCATGATTCGACCAGGGCCCGGTGGAAATCCACCGTCCCGTGGCCGCCTTTCTTCCAGCAGCCGTACTTGCGGTTGCCGAAATTCAGGGAGCCGCCGCAAAAGAAGGTGGCGTCGGGGGTGATAACCCCTTCGGAAATGGCGGCCAGGGCGGTGACGATCT
>Ga0172379_10008850_pt1 | contig 12562 bp, 15 predicted proteins | sample GrowelOW334metaG_FD_119756 | JGI IMG/M metagenome (GOLD analysis project Ga0172379, IMG submission 119756) | Groundwater microbial communities from an aquifer near a municipal landfill in Southern Ontario, Canada - Groundwater well OW334 metaG | ecosystem: Environmental > Aquatic > Deep... | reverse complement strand
GGCCCCGATTACGGGTACGGGTGGGGGTATCCTTGGTACGAACCCACAGAGACTCTCGTGGTCGTAGATCCTACGATCCAGACATACTGCCCAGTTCACGGAAATGCGTGTTCTGAAGCTTGTCCATATCGAAGACCAGCCTCTACCTTCTACGGGGATAGCTTGGGCTCTGCCGAAGATGGCCTTGGTGGCGGTGGCGGTGGTGGTGGCGGTCACCATGGACATCACGGTGGTGGTGGATGGCACGGTGGTGGTCCCGGATATGGATGGGGTTACCCTTGGCAGGCTGAACCTACCGAGACCATCGTGATCATGGACCAATCAGTCCAGACATACTGCCCCGTTCACAAAAGCATGTGTCCGTCGAATTGCCCCTATCGCAAGCCTCTCCCTCTGACAGGCGTTGGATGTGGATGCTGAAGGAGCGGTGGTGTCGATGCGGTGTAATTCATATCTCGATTCTGCTCCACAGAGTGACAAAAGCACTGTCAAGGCGTTTCTAATCGCTGGTGGAGTGGTTGGCGGGTTTATTCTGGTAGCCAATTACCTCAAGAATCGGCTTGGTGGTGATAGTCTATCAGAAGGTATCATGGCTGTCTCTTCCCCGCAGTCTTCATATAAGCGTGTCACTGTTGAACTGAGAGGGTCATTTGGGGTGCTTCCATCCGGTCTTGTCACAATTTCTAAGAACGGAACAGTGATTACATCTGGCTCTCTGTATTCTCCTATCTTGGTTCAATCTAGTGGCCCAGTGGATATTGCGATTAGCTCGAATGACCTCGTCGATCAGCCTGTGCTCGAACGTCGCGGAGTGGTGTTGCCTGCTAGTGGTGCGATCACTGTTCGCATCGACGTTGCAACCGGGCTAGTTCGTTCTCAGGCAACCGTTGGTGGCAGGACCGTCTCCGGGGTAGTTAGGTTGTTCAGAGTGAATCTGGCGACCGGAGCTGTAGATGCCGCATCGTGTGGGTCGATGGGTGCTAACACTAATTCCAGAGAGATATCGGTAGGAACATATCGTGCAGTTCTTCAGAGCGGGACGGCAACACTCAGTCAGAACGTGACGGTTGATCGTGGGTCCTCTAAACTAGTAAGGCTTGTTGCGTAGGTGATGCTATGACCCGCAACCCATACTTCGTGAGAATTCCGAGTGAGGGCGTCACGTACCCTAAAAGTGGTGCGTACTCTCTTTCGAGCGCGAAGTCGTTTGCGCGGATTGGTTCCAAACATGGTCGGCCACGGGAAGTCAGAAAAGGCAGTCCACGTGGCCAGTTGGTTAGAAGATACATTGATGGGGAAAGAGTATGGCCGGTTACCCCAGGACAGGCGGCGAGGTTGTCGTCTTCCGAGAGGCCAAAGAAGTTGACGAGCGGAGGAAGAAAGAAAATGGTTGCCAAGAAGAAGACAGTTAAGCGTGCGACTCGAAAGACGACTGCGAAGCGAAAGCCTGCTGCACGGCGCGTGGTGAGAAAGACCACCGTGAAGCGGAAGCCCGCTGCTCGGCGTCGGACTACGGTCACGAAGCGGACGACCACGGCAAGGCGGAAGCCTGCTGTGAGACGTCGGACCACAGCGTCGAAGACTCGGACGACCAAGCGTATCAGGCGGAACCCTGCTGCCAAGCGCACAATCCGGAAGACCGGAATGAACAGATGGATGGCTGGAGTTCTTCACCCCGTGACGAAGAAGCCCGTGGGTGGTCTCGTCCGGTCCATGAGGGACAGCAAGCTCTTCAAGCGCAGCGGCAAGCGCAAGGCTGGCGTCACGGCGGCCAAGATCAGGGCAGCTTACGGGCTCGCTCCGAAGAAGCGCCCCGTCAAGAGGACGGCCAAGAAGACCGTCAAGAAGGTTAAAGTCTCTCGCAGCAAGAAGCTGGGTGTCGGCAAGACCTTCATCATCAAGCGGGCTCCCAAGCGGATGACGCGGTACGTCATTGTGGACGGCAGTGGGAAGTTCTGTGCCAGGGCCATCAAGAAGTCCACTGGAGTCGCGAAGATTCGCCTCCTCAAAGAGAAGTATCCGAGACGTCGTTTTCGGTTGCTCGACACCAAGTCGAACTGATACAATAGGATAGTTCTTCATCGGGAGGACGTGAATGAGTGCTCTTTCATCGTTGATGGGAATTCCGCAGACTCTGACTCAGCTGGCCACCGCTCCGGTTGCTCGCTGGCAGCAAGCTGGGACACTTCATAAGCTTCTTTCGGTTGGCGTTGGAGCGGGGCTGGCATACTACTTCCACCAGAAGGGCATGACAGATGTTGCCGTGGCGGCAGTAGGTCTGGGGTCTGCCTATGGAGCCTCGATGCTGCTCCACTCTTCCACAATCCTCAGAGAGCAACATACTCCTGTGGTTACCGTGGCTTCGCCCGCACAAGTAGATGCCATGGCGCAGCAATCCGAGAGGGTTCTTTCGGGGTTGGGTACAAATGGAATGGGAGCAATCCCATCTGGCCGGTACGTAGCAGCACCCCCTTCGACAGTCCCTACAATGTCTCCTGCGATGCAACAGGCTCCTATGCCAGTGATCGCTCCGCAAACCAGGGTAGCTCCTTCAAACAGTAAATGGGCTCTTTTGTCCGATTGAGGTATAGATGCCAGGACAACCAAAGCGTCAAAGAGCGGCTAACCCAGGTGGGATGTTCGGCTCATTGCTGGACGACATGCTTGGTAGCGGCGTCAACAGGATCTTCCAAACTGTAAAACAGTACACGCCGAAGTGTGCCATCTGTGGTGCGTCTACTATTTTCCGTTGCCAAAGCTGCGGAACATTCGTATGCAACGCCCATGGTTTTATCAACGCTCAATCGTGGGATAATTACACTATGATTTGCTCGAAGTGTGTGTCGCAGCACTTCGATTTTGTACAGGTTGCTCCTCCGAATAGCTGGTATGGAAACGATGACGAACAATGGCCGTATGATGGGGAGCCATGGGAGGTACTAGACCTGACCTGGCAGGCCACTCCGAAAGAGATTAATGATCAGTTCCGGAAGAAGGCAAAACTTGTACATCCAGACCGCTCTTCTGATGAAGATGATAGGCGAGACAGAGAAGAGCAGATGAAAATCTTGACCGCAGCGAGAGATTGGTTGCTGCGTAAAAATAAGAGCCATGGGTAATGCATTATATGTGATTTTAGGGGTGGGGTCCTGCCTGGTGCTCGACAGGGTTTTATCAGGCAAGTGGGTTGGTATACCCAAAAACCCGTCTCAGTATGGACTATTAGACTCAGATGATGAGTCTATCTTAGAGGGGCGACAAGTAAAGTTCGGATTTGGTGGTCAGGGGTCTACTGCTTTAGTAAAGAGGTCTCGTGGAAAGTAAGCCTGCATCGAAGAATGGAACTAGTAAGAATGTGCTAGTTATTGTGAAGCCACAGAAGTCTCCTGAGAGGGGGTGGCTGTGGAGGGTGTGTGTTTTTATCGATGGGCAGAGATTTATTAGACCAGGATTTCAAAGACAGAAGCCAGCGATCAAACTGGCGGCGATGATGGTACAGCAGGCAATGATTCATGGTTGGAGAGTGGATCATAAAATACTTGATGAAAATGGAAGGGTTATCGATATAAACCTAGCTGCCATGGGTAGCAAAATGGAACGAGGGGAGAAGAAGTCATCAAACGGACAGCCCCCTGCCACAAGACCGCAGGTATATAGGACCATTGTCACTCAGGTAAAGCCGGGACAACAGCAATGAGGTACGAACTTTTAGGTGGGCAAAAGACCTTGGTCATGAACCCAGGAGAGTATATTCCTGGAATGTTCAGCGAGTACCACCAGCCTCTCTATGGAACATTCCACAGGGGGTTTGGCATGGGTACGGTAACAGGACGTCAGGTCAACTACCCTCCCCCTTCAGGGGGAGGGCTTGTAAGGCCGGAAAGCCGAACGAGCCCACGTTGACCAGGCTAAGTTCCTGAGACTGACGATCGAAGAAGGGACTACGTTGAGCGGAGAGCCAAAGACCAACGGTGGAATGCTTCCTCAGTTTCACCCTCTTGAAGCCCAGGTTGCAGACACGCTAGGGTATGCACGAAACGGGTCTGGGCAGATGGCCGACGCTCAACCTTGCCGAGGGGAGACTGACGAGTCCGTCAACTTGTCAGCGTCACCTGCGAAAGCAGCGTGTGGCGTAAGCCACGTCTTTGTTCTTGATAAACATGGGAATCCTTTGATGCCATGTCGTCCATCAAGGGCTCGCAAGCTCCTTTCCGAGGGGCGTGCGAGGGTTCATCGCCTTGTTCCGTTCGTCATTCGACTTATTGATCGAGAAGATGGTCAAGTTCAGCCAATCAGACTTAAGTTAGATCCAGGCTCGAAGGTCACTGGAATTGCCATCGTTCGAGAAGTTGGCAAGATCCAGTACGTCATCTATCTGGCTGAACTTGAACATCGCGGCGCTGCCATCCGCAAGCACATGATCCAGCGAGCTATGTTCCGTCGTCGTCGCAGAACAGCAAACCTAAGATATCGTGCTCCTTGTTTCAACAATCGAACAAGGCCAAAAGGCTGGCTCCCCCCATCGTTGAAGAGCCGGGTCGATAACGTAATGTCGTGGGTAACAAGATTTCGACGCTGGTGTCCCGTTTCTGCTATCTCGGGTGAGCGAGTTCGATTCGATATGCAAGTCATGGAGAACCCAGAGGTCTCCGGAGTCGAGTATCAGCAGGGAGTGCTTCAAGGGTACGAGGTGCGCGAATATCTACTGGAAAAATGGGGACGAGAGTGTGCCTACTGCGGAGACGGTGGCGTTCCTCTTCAGGTCGAGCACATCCTGGCCAAGGCTCGTGGTGGGTCTAGCAGGATTAGTAATCTGACTCTTGCGTGCAGAGAGTGCAACGAAAAGAAGGGGACTCTTCCAATAAAAGAGTTCCTTTCTGGTAAGCCACAACGTCTTGCTGCAATTCTGGCCAAGGCCAAGGCTCCGCTGAAGGATGCGGCAGCCGTAAACGCCACAAGGAATGCTCTCTTCTTCTCCCTCTGGAACACTGGCCTTCCTGTTGAGGCTTCCTCAGGAGGACGAACTAAGTACAACAGATCTCGTCTCGGCATGCCCAAAACCCATGCTCTGGATGCGGCCTGCGTTGGAGAAGTGGACGAAGTTCACGGATGGCAACAGCCTGTGCAGGGTATCAAGGCAACAGGACGAGGAAGCTACAAGCGCACCAATCTTGACCAATACGGTTTCCTACGATCACGCTTGACACGAGGGAAGATGGTCTATGGTTTTCAGACTGGAGATCTGGTTAAAGCCGTGGTATCCTCTGGAAAGAAAGCCGGAACATACCTGGGACGTGTGGCAGTACGAACAAGTGGATCATTTAATATCAAGGAGAACGGTGTGCTAGTTCAGGGAATCAATTGGAAGAAATGTTCTATCATTCAACGAGCGGACGGTTACGGCTACGAAAGACAAGGCGCTCCTCCCGACCCCCTGAAGGGGGTGGCTTCCGCGCTGAGGTTGCTCGGTGACGCCTGCCGGGGTGATCGTTGCGGTTGCGGGTCTGATGTTGCTGTACTTTCTTTGGAAGAAGTAGAAGTTAGGAGATACCATGTACGAGCTAAAGCCATTAAATCAGGTTCATCTGTCGAGACTCAGCCCCGTCATGTGGCGCTTCGGAGGGACATACCCACGGAAGAACCAGATGTCCATGCCCATTCACAAGGCGAATGGGATGGGGGCATATGAGAATCCCACGATCGTCTCTCCCAGGGGAGAACCGATCTGGTCCAACACCTATCGGATCGGCGCGGCTGGAGCCCTGAGCAGGGTCCGTCCATTTGGACCGTCCGCTTTTTCCGGGGACGGAGATGCAACGTATGTGACGGGGTCGATGCTGGGAGACCTGGCTGTGTACGGGGCGGCTGGAGTCGCGCTGTACTTCGCAGTCAAGTGGCTCACGGTTGCTCCAGAAGAAGCCCCGAGACGGAACTGAGGGGGAGCCTGAGACCGCAGGCAGCGGTCTAGGTCTTTCTTCATAAGCCAAGACAAAGGTGGGTTTTCATGTACGAGCTGAATCCGTTGAAGCAGGTTCATCTTTCAAGGCTCAGTCCCGTGATGTGGCGCTTTGGCGGGACCTATCCCAGGAAAAACCAGATGGCCATGCCCATCCACAAGGCGAATGGGATGGGAAGTGTTGACGCGGCATATATCACCGGGTCTTTGTGGACAGACATCGCTTTATACGGGGCGGCTGGGGCAGCTCTGTACTTCGTTGCGGGGTCTGTTTTCAATCGAAATTCTTCTGAACTCTATTCGAACCCAAGTGACTTCGGAATCAAGAGTCCAGAGAGAGATGAGTTTATAAAGAAACAACTCAAGAATCGCACAGGTGCGGATCCGTCGCAGGAGATGTTCGATGAAGTAGAGCGGCGACTTGGCCTTGCCAAGATCAGGCGAGGACAGGAACCGATCAGAAGAGAATACGCACATGCGGTGATACGATCTGTTGTTGTGGATTCTTTTCGTAAACAAGAATCCTCAAAAAGGCAGCAGCAGACGAAGCTCACTGAGAAAGCAGCTAAGCTTGCACGAGAGAAAGAGCTGGTTGCTCTTCACCGACTGCTGAAGGACAGAACTGTGCAGGTTCTGTCTAATTGCGACCTGACTGAAGCCCAGGGGAGGGCGGTCATTGCAGCAGTGGTCCATATGGCGAGTGGTGGATTCAGCCAGAGTGTAGAACAACTGAGTGACCTGGAATATCAAGATCGCAGACGTGGTCTCATCCTTCTTGTTGGAGGAAAAAAGAACACCCCAGCGTTGCCATCTGATCACCCACTGAGACTGTGGATACAGCAGAGAAAAGGTGCCTGGGGAGAATAATACATGGGTAACAAGCCATACAGGGGGCCTGATGAGACATTCTCAATAACAGCCTATTTAGAAGCAGTAGAAAAAGATCCATACTATGATATAAACAGAATCATAAATTACCTAAAGGACAGGCCAGGGGTATGGGTGTCTGCTGAAGATCTGGTTTTTGAGTTGAAGATGTTTCTGATGAAAGACTCCCCTGGTGAGAAGCAAGCTATAAAAAACATCCAGAACCTGTGTAAGGCAATATCAAAAAGGAAAGAATTTGGGATAGAGAGGGATAATCACAACTATCGTTACGTTGGTACAGAAGTAACCATGGCAAAAAAGAACCCATTAACGGGGGGTTCCTACCACCCCTCGTGTCATAATCGTCTCATTGCCTATCATGGTGTTTCCGCGCATGGTGAGCGTTACTTCCCTGGCAGTGATGTTATTGCAAGTGACATGGCTTTTCATGATATATGGAAGGATGGTGCCATCTATTCATCAGAGGAGAGGTGTCATAGAATAGGTGTAAACACTGGAAGGTCATGCTTATTTACTAGTGACAGGTTGGCCGGGGATGGGAAGTATGTGTTTTTGACTCTTTGCAAGCCTCATGGTATTGGGAGTGATGGATATTATTTAGCATTTGATGCAATTAATTTAGTACAAAATGGGGCTATCGTTGGAATAGAGGATTTGAATTTTATTTACAGACACATTATACATGACGTTGATCCTTATATAGATAACTACAGGTTTGATGAAAAACCTACTTGGACAAGAGATATGATATCCGAGTATACTGAGAAAGTGACGTTTGTCCAAGAAGTACTCAGGCTCCGTGGAAGGTCGGCAAAAGAGTATCTTGAGTGGATCTCTGGGGAACGGAAGAAACATCCTTTGACCGAGGCAGAGATTAGGTGGGTACATAAAGAGTTGGGTCATCATATGCACTCTGCTGGACGTCTTGTGAAAGATAGAGAGATTGCTGCAAGTAGAGCAGAGATTTTGGTCGATACGGAGCTTCCGTTGGATCTATTGATCGGGGTGGTGTTCAGAAAGAAGTGGTATGAGATAGATGATTTTGCGACTGCTTATGGCATGGTCGGTACTGATTCAAAAATAGTCATGGATAGGACTAGTGGGTATGCTGCTGATAATGACACTGGATACCCTAACAGGTGTCGAAGGTGTGGAGGACTTGTGTGGTTGCCTCCTTTTGAAACGAAAAGCCAAGGTATATGGGATAACACAGTTTATAGGGGAAGGATGAAGTCTAAGAACACGGGATGGTTAGGTTCTGTGATGGTATGTAAATCATGTGGAGCGGTGTTTTCATCTGATAACTCAGATAGTCATTATGCAGAAGAAAAGGATAATTACCTTGGTCAAATCGATGATTTTGAATATGTTTGGGAGTGGGGTGATAAGTAGTCGTGGCAAAGAAGAATCCTCACGACGGCATGGGAACCTATTACCCTTCCTGTCATGATCGACTAATTGCTTTTCATGGGATTTCAACCAGTCGGGTACCTGGTATGACCGAGACCATGTCCATCGAAGCTACTTTTAAGAACATTTGGAAAGATGGTGCTGTTTTTTCTAGCAGGGAACGGTGCAGAAAAGGAATCAGCTCGAAGAAGTCTTGCCTGTTCACCAGGGATACTATCGCTGGTGATGATAAATATGTATTCATGACATTGTGTAAACCTCACAGCATTGGGAAAGCTGGGTATTATCTTGCATTCGATGCTGAGGACCTGGCAAGAAGAGGGGCAATAGTCGGCATAGACGATATGGACTCGGTTTATTATGCTACAATTCATGCTGTTGATCCGAATATTGATAGATATGGAATTAAAGAGATTCCTCCATGGTCTGAAGACACCATGAAAGAATATCTTGAAAAGATTGAGTTTGCTCAGGAGATTTTTAGACTTCATGGAAAGAGGGCTATTGAGTACTTGAAATGGATTCGAGGAATCAGGAAAGATAATCCTATCACAGAGGCAGAAGTCAGGTGGGTTGATAGAGAACTCAACATACTACATTATCTATATACCAGTGGCACATTAGTCAACAGCAGGAGTTCAGCGGTGAATAGCGCTGAGATCTTGGTTGAAAAAGCGTTGCCACTTGATAGGCTCATTGGAGTTATATTTAGAAGGAAGTGGTATACTATACGAGACTTCAGTGATGCGTATGGAGTAATAGGAAAAGAATCGAATGTTGCTCTTGGACCACATGATGCCCCACGGGGATATCCTCATCGATGTCCTCGGTGTCGTGGGTTGGTGTGGCGTTCTGCTCTTGCATCATCAAGGGACGAATCATGGTCTCCTGTACATCGTGACCGCGTAAAAGCTGCTTGGATGAAATATCCTGTGTACGTCATAGTGTGTCAGTCATGCAGTGCGGTGTTCAATAGTTCTCATGGAAATAATCCTCTTCAAAACGAGGATGCGTACCTTGGTCAAATAGAAGACTTCGAAAGTGTGAGGTAGAAAAATGGCATACGTGTTTTTGAATCCTAGCTTGCAGAGATTGTCTGGGTTTGGTCAAGACGGTGTTGTCGAGCCAACTTGGGTTCTACCAAACCAACAACCTGCCGCTGCGAGCACTAGGGTTTTGCCAACAGGGCAGTTAGTACCTGCTCCATACAATCCACAGCAGCGGACACAGCAGCAGATACTGCAATCAGTTTCGGTAGAGCCTGTAGTAAACGTTCCAAGAGTCCCTATGGTTAATTCCACGGTGGCACCTGTTGCTAGTTATCCTCTTTCTCCTAGATCGAGCAATAGCTCTTACGACAAGCAGCGTTGCGACGAGCAGATGGCAAACATCAGGGCTAATTATGTCCCGTGTGCCGGGGCGACAGCTATTGCCAGAGATAGCCTTGAAGGCAGGCAGTTTATCTACTGGTATGTAACGTCATCGAAGGAAACCAAGCCTCTCTTTGATCAGCTTATCCAGGAGGCAGAACAGAGAGTGTTTTCTTCTACCTTGGGCGTTTCTGCAAAAGCATATATTGCGTTTGTATCGCTTCAATTACCATTGACGAAAGATATTTCCAGAGCGGACATTGGTGGCGGTACTTTAAATAGTTTTACAATGAAGAAGTACCCTTTTATCAGCACAACTGTGTGTGATCAGCAGAATGTTCTACCAGAATACTCCACCATGTATAATGTTTGCCCATCAGATCTCAGTGCGTTCAAGGCAGCTCAAGCTCGTCTGGACAAGATGATCCAGCAGCAGGGGACAACTCCGATAACGTTTTCTCCGAATGTCTACGCAGTAATGTCTCCGGATGTTGCTATCAAGTTCCTTCAGTGGTGGGTCGGAGTTGACCTGGAAACCTGTGGACTATATGTGGTAAAGCTGCTGGTCCCTTATATTAATCAGGGTGTGTCTTTTTACGAAGCTGCTGGTACTTTTGCACAGGCCAATAATCAGAAGCTCATGGTACCAAAGGGTCTGTACGAATACTACGTGAAGAACCCCACCTCTACAACGGCTCCTGACAGTCTACTTGGCAAGGGGTTCAGTTTCGACATCAAGAGCATCCCGACGTGGGCCTGGGCTCTGGGAGCGGCTGGCGTGGTCTTCTTGCTCATGAGGAAGTAGAGACGAGTCATGTCCATTGCTGGGATCCTGTGTTTTTCCAAGAGTACCTCTCGATTTCTCCTAATTCAGCGCTCCCACGAGGTGGATACAGCTCGTGGAAAGTGGTCGTTCCCGGCTGGTTTCGTGAGGAGGGGAGAAGATCCACAGACAGCCTCGTTCAGGGAGTTTGTCAATCAGACGGATTTCGATGGTGAGATGGAAGTCGATCTTCTCGCTGAAGTGTACGATGAGGAGTATAGCGAAACGTTCCATGCATTTCTTGGTTTTGTCGAGGCTGAATTCACTCCTGTTTTGGACTTCAAAGCGCAGCAGTTCAAGTGGGTCACTCTCAAGGAGCTGTTATCAACGAAGAATCTGCATCCAGGAGTGGCGGCGCTACTCAAAGACAACGACGTAAGATCCACGTTGTCTTCTATCTCGCATCGTACAGACGAAGTAAAACCATCAAGCTCACACCTTCCGGTGATCTCGGCAGTGCGTCTCCGATCCTTCGAGCCGAGAAAAGAATGGTTTCTTGTTAAGAAACCAAGTATCCACGGTATCGACCACGAGACCAGGGTGCTGATCTGGACCCAGGTGCTGGCGACGATGGAAGGTGGGGTTGACGCCGACGTCCTGGGGTGTGCGGCAGCTCTTCACGATGTGCGACGAACCGACGACGGAGAAGAACCATCCCACGGAGCAGCTTCGGCAAAATGGCTGCGCGCTCACCCAGAGGTGCTCTACTCCCACATCCCGCTGGAGCGTGTCGAGTACCTGTGCCGCTGGCATGTTCCATCTGACAGACGCGCACCTGTGATGACCAGAGAGCTGGCGGTATTCAAGGATGCTGACGCGCTGGACCGCTGGAGGTTCGAAGAACCCGACCCCCGCTACTTCCGGACGGAATCGGCCAGAAAGCTCTTTTCTGTGAGTCGAGACCTCGCGGATCTATCCATCCCCGTGCCTCGTGGGGTCAGCCCCTTTGAATACGTTCTTTCTGCTGCTATCAAGCTCGGGATCGTCATCTAAGCTGGCTTGCCTGGTGGAGTGGGACAAAATCATTCTTTTTCAACAGCGATTTGTCCCACTCCTGCTATTTCTGTGTACTCACGGACACTTTTTCAGATCAAGCACGAATTTTGTTGTGCATCCATGTAACACATATTATATTCTCGGACATCACGTAAAATATTACTGAAAGAACTTTAGGGAGAAAAAAGTACTCAACGTTGAGCGTTCACTGTAGGGTTAACTGAATCTAAAGGAGCATTAGATGACCAAGAAGCGAAAGGCAAGACGTTATATTACAAGCGCATATCGTCATGCGAAGCAGCAAGCGGTAGAGAGACAGGTACGGAGAAGCTCGGGTGGCGTCGTGTATCTCTTACCCCCTACACCGACCCTTCCTGGACAGTCTTTGTTTGAATCGGCTCAGACATTTTTCAACAAGCCTCCAGAGACCTGGGGTGAAGAGGCTTCTATGCTGTTCGGCCTTTGGGCACGGTGCGGTCATGTCGTCATGACGGATAAGGCCCCAGGAGAGCAAACGTTTAGCCTGGCTGACTTTCTTGCCAGGGTTGGCATTCCGGTCACTGTGGCACGGAAGTGCGCTGATGACTCTCTCACGGAGGTGAAGGTGTACCTTCCTGCGGCTCCTGAGTTGCTGCGATGGGGCGAGAGGATTCTGACGGCAGAGGAGATTCTGACCGGGGAGATGAACCCCCCTGATGCGGAGAAGCTGGTCAAGGCTAAACAGACCCGCTGGGCTCCGTGATTGGATTGTAAGGAAACACCCCGCACAAGCGGGCTTTTGTCACAACCTCCGTAACTTATTCACCCTCTAATATACTTTTCCGTGGTCTCTAGATCACGGCCCCATTGAAGCTAGCGGAGGAACGGGGCGAACGGTTCAACCACCTGTACATCCTATTTCCGTGGTCGAAAGATCACGGCCTCATTGTAGCTATCAGAGAGCTAACATCTGCTATACTGTTCCGTTTTTCCTGGCCATTTCTGGCCAAGTCTGGTAATTCGCTCACCGTTGATACCAAGTGGGTGCAACTGGTGTCCTGGTTGAGCAGTCCCAACCGATGGCGCTTGGTCCGTTCTTGTAGGATACGCTTTACCTGACGGTATGGCGTATACCGACCT
>Ga0172379_10008849_pt1 | contig 12562 bp, 12 predicted proteins | sample GrowelOW334metaG_FD_119756 | JGI IMG/M metagenome (GOLD analysis project Ga0172379, IMG submission 119756) | Groundwater microbial communities from an aquifer near a municipal landfill in Southern Ontario, Canada - Groundwater well OW334 metaG | ecosystem: Environmental > Aquatic > Deep... | reverse complement strand
CAACCATAACGATAAGTTATGCTTTGATTGAAATTCAAAATGGTTCTGGCGAAATTTTTCTCTCTAACGAAAAAATTACTCTAACACAATTTGGGGATAGTTATTTATCTGATCCTGTCCCCTTAAATCCGGGAAGTTATATACTGACCAAATTTGTTTTGGTAAACGATCAGAATATGGTTGTTTATGCATCTCCATTGGATGGTTCTGAAAAAGCTTATTTGGTTCAAAACCCTCTTCCTATAGAATTTGTGGTAAGCGAAGATTTTGTAACAAAGGTTTCTCCTGAAGTGGTTGATGCCATTGGTAAGTCTCCTCAAGATTTTGGATATGCAACTTTTTCCTTTAATGTTGTTAAGACCTTTGATTTTTTATTGTCTGTTTTTATATATAATGATAGTATTAGCAACTATGAACTAACAAATGCTCAGGTTTCAATTTATTCTGACTCTTTACTAATTTATAGAGGACAACTAGAAAACTTAACTGATGGTACAAGTAAAACAAATCAAATTACATTACCCGAAAATTATCAAAATTATACTTTATTTGTCTCCAAAGAAGGCTACACATCTTACATTAAGCAGTTTCCCAAAGAAGAATTAAAACTACACTTTCTTGAAAGCGATCAAGGACCGCTCGTTGTTATTCTAAAAAAGGCAGAACAAGGCGATGGATTGGTCGCATATTATCCTTTTAATAATGGTAATGCCAATGATGAAAGTGGTTATTCAAACCATGGCGAATTATTTGGACCAACCTTAACAACGGACAGATTTGATAGTATTGGCGCGTATGAATTTGACGGTATCGAAGACTTTATTATGGTTAATAATTCCTCATCACTGAACCCGACTGATGCAATTACTTTATGCGCTTGGGTTAGGCCAATATCTTTCCTGGGTAAAGGAAATTGTTGCCTTATTGGTAAAGGTTATTATACTCATGAAAATCCTTATTATCAATACCACCTTGGTATTACAAGTGATAATTATCCATATCATACATCAAGTTTTCAAATTAGTTTATCCATTAATAATAATTTTGAATACTTAATTGCGGAACAACAATGGACTCCCAACAATTGGTATTTTGTTATTGGTACCTATGACGGAGAGTGTATGAAAGTTTATGTTAATGGCGAATTGCAAATTGAAAGAACAATTGTTGGAACTATTGATGCATATAGTGAGTCCGTTTTCATTGGAAAAACAAAGAACGTCCCTGATAATAATACTCCCGGTAAGATTGATGATATAAGAATATATAATAGAGCATTATCAGAAGGCGAAATTAAGTTACTTTATGAATTAGGAAAATAGTCTTAACGCTTTCCAATAATGCGAAAAGATCTGTTCTTATTGGAACAGGTCTTTTCGCATTCAGTTCTTCTGTGAAGATTTAGATGCTCAAATTGGACAAAAAATATACCTTTCCCCTTTTCTATTAAACAGAGGCAAATATTTTATAAATGCTTTTTTAATTTGTAAGTTTATAGGCAAATTATAGCTATGGCAAAAATTGTTAAAACCTCATTCCATCTTCCAGCCAATATTGTTGATAACAATAACTTAAGCAAACGCTTTCCGGATTTGGATGTGGAGAAATTGGAAAAAAGGATAGGCATAAAACAGCGTCACATTGTAAGTGAAAATCAAACTGCATTGGATTTGGCTACTGAGGCAGCAAAATTGACCTTACAGGGTTATAATAAAGGGAATATTGATTTTATTATCCTTTGTACGCAGAGTCCCGATTATTTTTTACCCACTTCAGCCTGTATTCTTCAGGATAGGTTAGGGTTATCGAAAAATATAGGGGCTTTTGATTTTAACTTGGGCTGTTCCGGGTATGTATATGGATTATCAATAGCAAAAGGTCTTGTTGATACAGGTAGTGCCAAGGCTGTTTTGTTGGTGGTTGCCGAAACCTATTCAAAACACATCCACCCTTTGGATAAAGCCAATTTATCCATTTTTGGGGATGGGGCAGCTGCCTCAATTGTTGAAAAGGGTGACAACGGAATCGGGGAATTTGTGTTTGGTACCGATGGTTCAGGGTACGAAAAACTGATTGTTAAAAACGGTGGATTCAAAAACAGGTTGGAGACTGATGTAAAGAATTTTGAATACGGTACCGGCAATATAACCAATAACAATTGTTTATATATGGATGGCCCGGAAATTTTCAACTTTACCATTGAAACAATTCCGGCCATTATCGAGAAAACGCTGCTCAAAAATAATCTAACCGTTGATGAAGTCGATTATTTTATTTTCCATCAAGCCAACAAGTTTATGCTCGACCATTTGAGAAATAAATTGGGGATACCAAAAAGTAAGTTTTACATCAACCTAGAATCGACCGGAAATACTGTTTCGGCCACCATACCCATCGCCCTGACAAGGGCTTTGGATGAAGGTTTAATTGTGAAAGGAAATAAGGTTTTATTAGCCGGATTTGGTGTTGGATTGTCGTGGGCAAGCACCATTATTACCATATAAATGCCATTCAGAGTTTAAAAATACTTAAAAACAAGCAAAATGAAAAAGGAGCAGTTTTTTGAATTGTTGGTTGAGGAATTGGAATTAGAAGACACCAATATTTCTGACGACACAAAGTTAAATACGCTAAGCAATTGGGATTCAATGGCAATTTTAGTAATCATATCAATTGCCGATAGCCGGTTTAGTGTAAAACTGAATTCACAGGAAATTGCCAAAGCAAAATCCATTGGCGAAATACGGGAATTGATAGGTAAAGAAAAATTTGCATAAATACGGCACAGTTTTAAACGATTATTGAATCCAATAATCAAGCTTTAGCTATTAAGGATATGAAAAATTGTTTTAGTGTTGAGGATAAAAAAGTAGTTATAACAGGTGCTTCATCGGGAATTGGCCGACATTGTGCTATTTCATTGAGTAAATGGGGGGCGATTTGCATTTTAATAGCCCGAAATCAACATAAACTCGAAGAAACCAGAAGCTTGATGGATAACCCCGAAAAGCATTCCATTTTTGCCATAGATATAACCAACGAGGATTTGGTAACTGAAACAATGGCAAAAGTAAATGTTGCCGTTGGGCCAATTGATGGTTTTATTCATGCTGCAGGTATTGAAAAAACCAAACCATTGAAAATGCACACCAAATCTGATTTCATGGATGTTTTTGAACTCAATGCTGTTGCAGGTGTTCAGTTTATCCAGAAATTATCGCATAAAAATTTTGTGCCCAGCACAGGTGCTAGTTTTATATTTATTTCATCAATAACAGCCATGCGGGGATTTAAAGGTAAAGCAGCTTATGGTGCCAGTAAGGCTGCTTTATCTATTTTAGTTCAAACAATTGCTCAAGAATTAGCTCCAAAGAACATAAGAGTAAATGCCATATTACCCACCATGGTAAATGATACTGAAATAACAAATCAGATAGTATTGGTTTTACCTCCCGAACAATTGGATGAAAACAGAAAACGACACCCTTTGGGTTGGGTTGACAAAGAGGATGTTGCCAACGCCTGTATCTTTCTTTTGTCTAAAGCCAGCAAAAAAATAACAGGTACTAATTTAATTATTGATGGCGGATATTGCACAACTTAAACGTAATTGAGCTATTTTACTTTCCATAGATGAAAAAAATCCACTTTCTTACAACGTTTGATTATGAATTACCTTTGGGTGGAGTTGAAAACTTTAACAAAGGGTTATTTGAGCCATCGGACCGATTAATTGACATAGGCAAGGAATTAGGAGTTCCCATGGTATTTTTTGTTGACATCCTTTGCGCCGTTCAATTTGAGAAATGGGATAATACAGGATTCTATATTCCATTTAAGGAGCAAATAATGAAGATGCTGCGGCATAACCATGATATGGAATTACACATACATCCCCATTGGCTTACCTCTGAATTTATTGAGGGTAAATATGTTCATTCTTCCGATTTTTCATTGTCATCGTTTTCGGACTCGAAAAACGGAATTTCGATTCCAAGCATTGTTAAGTTTGCATACAACAAAACCCTGGAATTAGGTAAATGTTACCGCGATGATTACAATTGCATTGCTTACAGGGCTGGGGGTTTTAATCTTTCCCCAAATACCAAAGAAATAGTTGAAAGTCTTCAAAAAATTAATACCCTATTTGATAGTTCTATTACAAAGGACTTTTATCTTCAGTTGCAGGATAATAAGTTGGATTTTAGAAAGATGCCTAGAGGTAATTTTTGGAAAATATCCCCTACCTCATTGCGTGGGGATATGTCAATGAAAGGAATAGTTGAATTACCTATTGCCTCAAAGCCTGTCTCTGCAATTGATGTTATAAAAAGAAGATTGGAAAAAACATATAAAAAGGATGAATTAAAAAGCCGCACCTATAATAACACGGGAAGTGGTTTTCATTCGTATAATAAAATGGATATAAATTCGACCATAAAATCTATTTTTAATCCACAACCACTAACATTCGATTCTAATCATCTAAAAGTAAGCGATTTGATGAAGATTGTGAAGTACAATATTAACTTGTACAAAAATAATGAAGTGGTTTTTATTACCGCAATAAGTCACCCTAAGCATATAGGTAATTATCAGATTGGTCTATTAACTGGTTTTGTTTCAGAAATGAGAAAAACGTATGGTGACTCATTGGAATTTTCGACATATAATTCAATTAAGAATTTTTTCTATGAGGATTCTATATAATCTATTGCAACAGTTTTTACCAAAAAGGCTTTTCTTAAGTATTAAAGCTAAATACAGGGGGGTAAAAAAGAATTTTCAAAAAGAAATTACCCTTGATGAATTAAGACTTCTTTTAAGTGAGCAGTTCAAAATTATAAAAGGAGATACCCTGTTTGTCCATTCTTCCATTCGCAATCTGAAAGTTAACTTTCCTTATGAGGATATCTATTTTCTTTTAAAGGAACTTGTTGGACCTGATGGCACCTTACTTTTTCCATGCTGGCAGATAGAGGGAAGAGCCGAAGAATATTTGGAAGGTACACCAAAACCATTTAATGTAAGGAAATCGAAATCGAAAATGGGGTTTTTTTCTGAATTTGCTCGGATGCAGAAAGATTCCTTTCGAAGTTTACACCCCACAAATTCGGTAGTTTCAGTAGGTAAACATGCCAAAGAATTGCTACAGGATCATCATCGCGATATATATCCTTGTGGTGAAAAAAGCCCCTTTTATAAGATGATGAGTCATAAGGCAAAAATTATTGGGATTGGAGTTGATGTCATTAATCTTTCGTTTTTGCATTGTATTGAAGATGTAATGAAAGAGGATTTCCCGATTCAAACACGTTCGGATAAGGTTTACCAATGTAAAGTGATAAATCACGAAGGGCAAGAGATTCAAGTTGAAACGTTGGTTGCACATTCCAATATTTCATCGCGCGATATTGTTGGATTTTTCAAACGCAATATTAATGCAAGCATTTGCCGGAGGCTTGAATTTAAAGGAAATAATTTCTTTTGTGCTAACTCAAATGCTCTTTTTAATGCTATTGAGGGATTGGCAAAAAAAGGTAAGACAATATATTTGAAACAGTAAACGAGGCTTCAAGATATTAGCTGAAAAGGCGTTTAATATTTTGTAAAAAATCCTGTGGTTTTTTCCATGCATGGAGTATTTTCCAAATGGTTTCTTTTTCAACCGCATCAAAAAACTTTAGCTTATATAGCGATACAAAATAGAGCACTAATAGCAGAAGTTTCAAAGGAATCCTTATCCAACCGTTTATGGGGTTCAGCAAGAGGCCTACTCCTATGATAATGGCTCCAACAATGAGCAGCAGATAAATCTTCTTTAATTCGTAGGGAATAAAGTAAACTTGTTGGGATTTGACGTAGATGATCCAAAAAAACACCACCTGTGAAATGAGCATCCCGATGGCTGACCCATAAATTCCCCAAACAGGTATTAGAAGCGCATTTAATGCCACATTTACGCCGGTGGCAATTACAATAATAGTTCCTGTAATTTTGGTTTTCTTGGTTAGGTGCAGTCCCATCAACGCTTGATCTTTCAGCATACTAAAAAACGTGGAAAAAGACAACAAGGCAACTACATATATTGAATTTCAATAGAGATCATTATTTACAAAGAGTTTTATTCCCTCAAGGCTGAAAATTGAAATGGAGATGATGCAAAACATGAGTATAAAGCTGAAATAGGTCATTACTTTGGAATAGAACCGCTTGTTGTCTGGGTCATTCATTTTTTTCATCATAATGGGCGATAATGTCAATTGTATGAAAGTGATAACAACCACATTAGGGTTGACGACAATTTAAATCCTAAATTAACGTGAGTTCGATGTAAGAAAAAGTTTGAGTAATTAGGAAAAAATAAGGTTTTTCGTTATATTTAAGTATCTGACATTTAAATATATAGTCACGAAAAACCTTATTAAAAATGATAGCTAAAATTATTGAAATTTTTTGTTCTGTTGACGATTTTTGCAAAGAAATTGATAAAGTAATGGAGGGACACCTTTTAGGAAAAGAACCCCCTAAAAAACTAAGAAACCGGAAATTTTCCATGTCCGATAGTGAAGTAATTACCATTTTAATCCTATTCCATTTGATGAATTACCTGGAACTTAAACATTTTTATATCAACCATGTACAAGAAAAAATGAAATCTGAATTTCCCGTAACCGTTTCCTATAACCGCTTTGTTGAATTACAACGGAAGGCTTTTTTGCCAATGTGTATATATCTGAAAACATGCCGTTTAGGGAATTGTTCCGGCATTTCATTTATTGATTCCACCCCGATTAAAGCATGTCATATCAAGAGGGAATGGCAAAATAAGGTATTTAAAGGGTTGGCTACCAAAGGGCAATGCTCCATTGGATGGTTCTTCGGTTTTAAATTGCACCTGGTTATCAACGATAAAGGTGAAATTATTGATTTCCTGTTTACCCCAGGCAACACCGATGACCGGAAACCACTGAAAGACAATAATTTCCATAAAAAGTTATTTGGTAAACTATTTGGGGATAAAGGTTATATCAGTCAAACACTATTTGAAGAGATGTTTATTGATGGCACCCATTTAATTACAAAACCACGTAAGAATATGAAAAACAGCTTAATGCATATTCACGATAAGATAATACTGAGAAAACGTTCACTCATTGAGACGGCAAATGATGAATTGAAGAATATCTGCCAAATAGAGCATACCAGGCACCGTAGTGTAGATAATTTCCTTGCAAACCTAATTTCAGGACTTATCGCATATAGTTTCTTGCCCAAAAAACCATCTATAAATATTGAAAATATTGATAATGATAGGTTTGCAATGGCCGCTTAGGTCGAACTCACGTTAACTTAATAATATTGGCAACCGTATATAATAGTGCCTTTTACTGCAATTTGACTAAGGCCAGTATATGATTTGATATAACCTATATTCCGCTGGAAATAAGCACCAATTGTATTATGTAACCATACGATGTATTACTGAAAAGGAGTTGTGAAAAAAAATCGGCAAAGGGGAAAACACCTACAATAATTAGAGTAGAAAGTATTACCATTGTCAGGAGGGTGATAAAAAATACTGATTTTTGTTTTTCAATAAAGTCGGCATCCCAAAACCAACGTGTTAAACTTTGGGCTAACGATAATCCTAAAATGGCTACTAAAACTTGTGAAGTAATTTCCAATAATCCAAAAGCACCATAATCACTTACCGTGAAGAATTTAACATCGGTATATAGAGGTATTAAAACAAGCCCAATCAGTTTGGTGGCTACATTTCCAATGGCATATATGGAAGATTTGCGGAAAGTACGTTTTAAGTCGCCAATCATTTTGTATGCCAGAAAAGTTTTACGGCCGCAAGTAACGAAAGTACTTGCATTTTTTCAATAGTGGAACCCTCAAATAATTTTTTGCAATCATCGCAAAGTTCTGTGTTCTCAATTAAATGGATGTGATCATTAAAGTACGAATTAAAAAACAAGGGAATGGAAGGATTGGTTTTATACCAGTAATCGAACGGATTCATGTTGAAGGCTGAGCTGGTGTCGGTTTTACTTTTTAAACCCAGTTGCAACTCCATCCCTTTCCAAACAAATGGAGGTAGTTTTTGGATTGGAACTGTTTTCCCCCGGATATTTAATGTTTTAGCTCTAATGGTTGTACCTAAACTTTCCCAAATATAATCGGCAGCTTTCGGGTATTTTTTAATAATCCACTTTTTATAAATGTTATGGGTTTTCCGCAGCTTCAACGGGATCGCAAGGCAGTAGTTCATAAAATCAACATCCAAAAAAGGAGAGGCTACTTCAGTATATTGCTGGATGGGACCATTTCCGGTTAGAGCCCCATTAAAGCCCCGGTTTAGCATCAGAAACAATTCCTGATTTATATATCCCGACAAATCTTCCGGTTCCAATTTGTGTTTTAAGGTTTCTGAAGTCATTTTACCAAAAGCAGGGGTTCCATAGTCATCAGATGAAAGGAAACTGCTGATTATTACATCCCCGATATTCCCGGTATGGAGCAGCCCAAAGGAATTGAAATTAACCAAATCGTAGGCACTTTTCCCATGTGTTTGTCCGCTGTATGTGGTCAATCCTTCATTTATCTCCATCACGGCTTCCAGATTTTTCAAAAAAGCACCATGATCCAGCGATTTGAAGATCCATTCCAATCCTAAATCGAGCGAAATGCTGTGGGCAATTGTAGCATCAAGATATTCGGACTGTGAAATAGTAAAAGTAGTCATCTCCTTATAGCCCATGTCGTTTCCAACCCAGGTTGTCATGCGGCTGTCTAATCCACCACTCAGAGTGCTCAGGTGGCGTAGATTATACTCTCTATCTTTATCAAATTCCCTTTTTACTGCCTGTCTGAATAACTTATCAATGGTTTCAATGGCATCTGCCTCATTGATTTTTGAATCGGGGATATTTTGTAACTCATAATAGGGTTTTACAGAAAACACATCATTTTCATAGCAGATAAAATACCCCGGCTTTAACCGTTTTATTTCTGCCGCCAGGGTTTCATCATGAAGCATGTACCCAAATGTCAGCAAATAATAAGCGGCTCTTTTATTTAATTGAAAATTCACCGACCTTTCATGGCCGAATTGAACAAGTTTTTGAATAGAATTCGAAACCACCACATCTCCTGCAATTTGCATGTAAAAAACCCGTTGATCACCTACATGATTGGTGTAAATCAAAGTTTTATTTTGCGTCTTATGAGTGAGGCTAATAAAAAAACTTCCCCGGAGATCGTTGGCAAATGTTTCCCCTTTTGAAAGGTATTCCTGAATGATGAAAGCTCCCAATCTGTCTTCTTTTGTGGCTTCAATTCCCAAAAAAACACCATGAGTAAGAACAATAAACTCATCTGTTTCAAATGAAATACTATCGTTATAAAATTTATTATGTGGTTTGGTAAATAAAGTGTACAACATGAACAATTAGTTAGTTTTTCAATAATTCGTTATAAAGATTCACCCAATCGTTAATAACTACTTTCCAACTGCTTATTTTATAAATATTAGCAAGGTTACTGGTACACTTCAAACGTTCTGTTTCAAGATTTTCAACGCAATTCAGCAAAACATCAGGTAATTGATTGGTACTGGCAATGGAGTGATAGTAAATTTCATTTTGGTCGAGAATCTTATAGGGCAACCATTTCCCGGTTATTACAATGTTTTTGGTGAATAGATATTCCCGTAATGACCCGGAAATTGAATCGGAAATGGGAAGGTGAATAAAAATATCAGAAGCATTGCGTAAATGAAAAAGCTCTTCCATGGTTAGGTAAGTATCAATTACTTTATAATTAAATGGAAATTTTTTCAATCGGGAATGTACTGTTTGAATATACCGCTTAATTCCTCCATAGGTAAAAGGAATTATAAATTCAATTTCATCCTTTAATTTTGATAATAATTCAGATGCTTCTATGGCATCTAGAATTGCCAAGTGTTGGTTGTTTTCTGCTGGATTATATCCAATGGTAATAGTTGTTTTATTTGGATTGAGCTTAAAATTGGTTTTACTAGTCACTTTTGGTGTTTGTTCCATTGCTTTAAAAATTTCAATGGAGTCATTGCCAAAAACACACAACTGAGGTAGAATAAATTGATGACCAAAGAATTTTTTAAAATCAGTTATAACCCCAGGATTCCCCATTGTAATTAAATCAGCCTTTTTAAGAATTCTTTTCCCAATCATTCTTAATGTTTTGTCACTCTCACTATAAAAATCACTTCCCCAAAACGTTACAATTATTTTTTTAGCCTTAAAATGAAAAAATGGGGACACCGTTTTTAGAAATGGGGATACATATTGGATATGGATTATATCATAATCATTTGGCAGCAGCAGGAAGCGTATGGGCATTATAACATACCTTTTAAATCCAGGAATGCGTGACAATATGGAATTTGTGTAGGCAAAATATTTGTTGTTGAAATAGTTGCTTTTTGATGGCTTCTTTTTATCTAAAGGAACAGTTGAAAAAATATCAATACAAGTTGAAGGGCCCAATTTTTCTTTAAGCCACTTAGCATGTTCATTTAAAAAAACGATGCCATTAATATTTCCAATAAAAAGTATCTTCATCGATGTTATATGAAATTTTTCAAATACTCTGACCATTCCCCGATATCCTTCCACGATTTTTCGCTCACCGGGAACACGCCAATGGTACCATTCCGCTTCAAAACCTTGTCAATTAAATGGGTAATATGAAAAAATGTGTTTTGCGGGATTTCGTTTAAAAGATGTGGCTCCAGAATGTACATGCCGCTGTTTATCTTCATAGAAACCTCAGGGTTTTCCTCCAATTTTACCAGTTGGCCATTTTCTCGGGAGATGATGGTGCCATAAGGAATCTGGAGGTGTTTCATGGCGGCTACAATGGTAATTTCGTTTTTGTTGCTCTGATGGTAATCTAATATCTGTGAATAATCCTGATCAATTAAAATGTCACAATTACTCACAAAAAAGGTTTCATTTAATTTTCCTTTCAATAGAGACAGGCTACCTGCTGTTCCCATGGGTTGATCTTCTTTGAAAAAATTCAGTTCATACGGAAGCTGTTCGTTTTTCAAATAAAATTCAATGAGTTCCGATTTATAATTAACTGAAATATAGAATCTTTTACTGCCGTGACTAGCAAATCTTTTGAAAATCTCTTCAATAATGGTTTTATCGCCCACTGGGATTAAAGGTTTGGGAAGTACATTCGTTAATGGCTTCAACCTGAGTCCTTTACCACCGGCCATAATCACCACTGGTAAATGAAATTCCTTAATGGGTGGGGGTGTCTCTTCTACAAATAGATCCTCCCAGAAATAAACTTTCAGGAGGATACCGTTGTCATCAACAATGGGCATAAATTCCATCCGGAAGCGGAGCATTTCCTCCTTAATGTCATCTAATGACTGATTAACACTTCCAATCTTGGGGTTTTGCCTGACTATTTCTTTTATGGATTTATCTAACGAAATATTTTTTATAATAGCCCTTTGTATATCACCAATACTTAAGACACCTACAAAACGGCTTTCTTTATTTTGAACAATCAAAGAACGAAACCATGTTTCGTCCATTATTTTTAAGGCATGAAGCAGGGTTTCGGATTCAAGAATCAACCGCTTTAGTATCCTATCGTCATTATCCATAGTCAGATATTTACTTATTTAATCAGTGTATTGGCCTTTGCAAAATAGCCATCAGGTAATATTGTATATTCTTTTGAAACACAACCACTGCCGATAAAGGAACGATTCCCCACAGTAACTCCTCCATTTAAAATGGCACCTGTGGACACATGGCAAAAATCACCAATTTTAACATCATGCTCAATCAAAGCTTTACTGTTTATGATGCAATTCATCCCGATTTCGGCACCGGCATTGACCAGCGCATGATGCATAATTATTGACCCTTTACCAATTTTAGCATGAGGTGATACATGAGCGTGAGGAGAAATAATCAATGGCAGTTCAATGTCAAGTATTGATAAAATATTCCAAATTTTTAATCTTAAATCAGCAGAATATATTTGCCCAATAGTAATGTGAAAATACCTGAACCGGGTAGCTAGTTCTGGCAGATCATTGTCGCAAGCAAATATTTCGTACCCTAAAATCTTTTCCCCTTTTTTGCTCTCTTTGTCAACAATGCCGACAATTGAATATTTGTTTTGTGCTTCAATCACATCGATGCACGATTTACAATGTCCGCCGCCGCCTATTAAAACAATTGGTTCTTTCATTTGATTCTAATGCTGCTTGGAATGTTTACCACCCTGTCTTCAAGCCATTCAGCATGCTCCAAACTATTGCACTGGCAATTTTGAAACATCTCCAGTTTGTTCATCAATTTCCAGATAGGGCGTGTCATCACTTTATGGTCATTGGTGTAGGTTAAAAATTCATCCCTTTCCTTTCGGTCCTCTAAAATAACGGCATTTAGCCAGTAGTTGGAATAGGAGTTTTCAGGTTCTGTAAAGAACCGGACACCCATGGAGTCAAAAAAAGTTTTATACAACCCGGCCAACT
>Ga0172379_10008848_pt1 | contig 12563 bp, 11 predicted proteins | sample GrowelOW334metaG_FD_119756 | JGI IMG/M metagenome (GOLD analysis project Ga0172379, IMG submission 119756) | Groundwater microbial communities from an aquifer near a municipal landfill in Southern Ontario, Canada - Groundwater well OW334 metaG | ecosystem: Environmental > Aquatic > Deep... | reverse complement strand
TTCCATCGCGGTGGGATTCCTTTACAAGAGCCTTAAAGTGAGCGACCTTCCCGGCATGATCAAAGAGACGCTCGACATCACCGTCAGCGTGTTCTTCATCGTGGCAGCCGCTTCGCTATTCGGCCTCGTTCTCACGATTTCTCAAGTCCCGCAACAACTCGCCGCCTCATTCGTACAATTATTCCCCAACAAAATAGCCGCGCTCTTCATGATCAACGTATTCCTCCTCATAGTCGGCTTCTTCATGGAACCCACGGCGGCGATCATGATTCTCGTGCCCATCCTCCTGCCGATCACCAACGCACTCGGGGTCGATCCGGTACACTTCGGCATCATCATGATCCTCAACCTGATGATCGGATTGCTCACGCCGCCGGTCGGAATGGTGCTCTACGTGCTTTCAAGCGTCAGCGGAGTGCCGTTCGAGCGGATAGCGCGGGTTTCGTTTCCGTACGTCGTCGTGCTGACCGGGCTTCTGCTCGTATTCACGTACGTACCGCAGATCGTGCTGGTTGTCCCGAATTGGCTGTTCCAGAAATGAACAATCACGATTCGTGATATAAAAGAGTATGGTTTCTATTCGGGATATCGCAAAGGAAGCTAACGTTTCCGTTTCAACCGTCTCGCGGGTGTTGAACGACTCAGGCTATGTAAAGAGTTCCACCCGCCAGGCGATCTTGAATGCGATTAAAAAAATGGATTATTTCCCTAACGCCATCGCGCGGAGCATGGTGAAGCAGCAGAGCCATATCATCGGCCTGCTGGTCCCCTATTTCCGCGCGCCTTTCTACGCGGGACTAGTCGCCAGCATAGAAAAAAAAGCCGGCGAGCTCGGCTACAACATCATGCTTTGCCATACGAACGAGGACGCAAAAAAGGAACGGGACTATCTCACGCTGCTCGCCGAACGCCGCGTGGACGGCATGATCATTCTGCCCGTATCGCGAGAATGGAATCACATTTACGCGATGAAAAAGGTAGTTCCCTTGGTCCTCGTTTCACGGAGAAGCCCCGACGGGAAAATTTCTTGCGTCCGCGCCGACGACATCCAGGGAAGCATGCAGATCGTCGAACATCTCCTGGAAACCGGCCGAAGAAAAATTTACTACGTTTCCGGTTTTCCCTACATGATGAACTCGATAGATCGAATGGAAGGCGTACGCAGGGCGCTTTCCGCGCACAAAATACCGACCGACAACCTGATCTGCGCCGAAGGTCAGATGGATTTCTCCGGCGGCTATGAAGCAACAAAAAAATTATTGGAAGAACACGAAAAACCCGAAGCAATTTACGCGATAAATCAGATGATGGCGCTAGGCGCGGTAAAAGCGATTCAGGAACGCAACCTGAAAATACCGGACGATGTGGCGCTCGCGTCCTTCGCCGGTTTCGACGAACTGGAATACGAAAGCTTCATCCAGCCCCGCATAACGGCAAACGTCTACCCGTCGGAAGAGATAGGCGAAACTGCGGTGCGGCTCATGGACGAGTGCATCAGAGCCTGGAGCGATGATAAGAAAGATTTTCAAGCGCGGGATATCGTGTTTAGCTCACGGCTGATTGTGAGGGATTCGACGCGCCGTTGATCGAATTACATATAGTTCGTTCTTCCCGTTCATACACAACGCAATTCATCATTGTTCAAGATGAAAACACCTAGCTGTTTTCCTACTTCCAGAGAACCTTTAATCCATACTCTTTGAACTTTTTGAATTCCGTATCTTTACTTACAATAGTCATATTTCTTCGTATACATTGCCAAATAAGCATTCTATCAAATGGATCATTGTGGGTATTTTCCGCAAGATTGCCGTATGTATTAGCTTCTTCGGGAGTCAAGTCAATCAATTGAAAATCCATTTTTTCCGCAAATGAGATTAAATCCTCTATCGGCAGACCGCCAAGATCAAGTTTCTTGATTCGGGTTTTTATAGATATTTCCCAAAAAGTAATTGCGCTGACAAACACTTCATTATTCGGATTCATAATGGCTTGCGCTGCTTTTTCCGGTAAATCCTTTGACTGTGTGACAGACCAAAGAAACGTATGAGTATCAAGTAAATATTTCATTACAGCCCCAAAAGTTCTTCTTCCGTCATTTTGAAGTCACCAGCAAATTTAATTTGATATTTACCATCCATAATTCCAAGTTTCCTTTCTTTTTTTTCTTCAACTTCACTGAACGGAACAATCATCGCTATTGGTTTTTTCTTTTTGCCATACAGGATTCCAAATTTTTCTCCTTGTTTTACTTTTTCAAGAACTTCGGAAAATTGAGCTTTCAGTTCTCCAACAGGTAAAGATTTCATGCTTTTAATCTAGTTCCAGAATATTTACTTGTCAAGTTGACAAGTAAATAAATGAAAAGGATTGAACAATACCTTTACCAATTCAGGAGAGATAAGCTCCGCTCAGGGAAAAGTATTTGCTGCCGCTCCGGTAGATCCCTGGAGCCCTTCCGAACTGCCTCCAAATCCTCCGGATCCATGGGTAAGTACGCTGCCGGAAAAAGTTACTGTAGAATTGGAACGATACACAGCAAATGATGGTCCGCCGGCCCCGCCGCCGCCATGGCCGCCCTGACCGCCATTCCCGCCGGCACCACCCGCCCCTCCACCGCCAACTTGACCAGAGGCTGCATTGGCACCGGCTCCGCCGGTGCCTCCTATCCCACCACTTCCGCCGGAACCTCCGGCGCCACCGGCTCCACCATCACTGCTTGCAACAGTACTATCGATAAGGAGAAACCCTGACGAATTGACAAGAAATATTCCAAAGGATCCTCCTCCGCCAAGCCCTCCCGTTCCGGCTGTTCCTCCTTGGCCTCCGCTTCCGCCGCCGCCGCCGCCACCACCACCGCCACCGTTCCCATGCGCTCCATTAGTAGCGGAGCTTCCGTTGGAAGTAGACCAATAAGAGCTAGTTAGGTTACCGCCGTATCCACCGCTTCCGTTTACTCCTGCGGAACCATTACTATCGTTTGACCCATTATCTCCATTTTTATCTTCGGGTGAACCACTCGAGGCACCTCCCGCGCCGCCGGAGATACCCACTTCGCCGGTGCTCCCAGCTTGCCCTGACGCGCTTTTATACCCACCGCTTCCACCAGAACCGCCGGATTTCCCAATAGCAGAAGATCCACCTGATCCACCAAGAGCGGCAACTTCTGAACTCGCGTGGCCAAGCGTACCATTAATGCCGTTGTTTCCGTTGCTGCCACTATTCCCATTGGAACCATCCGCCCCTTTGGAGCCTTTGCCGGCGGTGATTGCGCAAGCCCGCACTACCAATCCTGGGGCGTTATTATCGTACAAGGCATAGTTGCTTACAGCATTTCCCTCTGCATCCGGGGTTTGGATAGTGATGCTGTCGAGAACAGTAGGAGATGTTAGGTCGTTTCCCTTCACACCAATAATTCGTGTATCGATAACATTTCCTGTATGATAGATCGAAACTTCGCTTCCGTCGTATTGCCAAGTATTGGGGTTGTAACCACCATATAACGAAACTCCGTCGTATAAAATTATTGTACCCGAAATATACGTACCAGCTGAAATATAAACATCCCAGCCCTTTTCTACCGCAAGATTGATGCCTGCTTGAATCGACCTCTTTGGGGATCCTTTTGTGCCGGGACTCAAATCACTTCCTGAGAGAGACACAAAGACCCGTTCACTATCATCAAATAGCCATACGGCATAAAGATTTACGTCTCCAGTACCCATCGTGAAAGCTGCTTGATTCAAGTACGAAACCGTTCCCTCGGGGATTACTGCCCATCCTGCAAAGTTGTATCCTGGATAAACGAACGAATTCGGCGGTAAGGAAGTACCGGCGCCCTCCCCAATATATTGTGGTTCCATGTTGCCGGAAGCCGCATCGGCATTCTTATGAAATGTGATTAGGTGGAGGCTTTCTTTGTTGATAGTCGCTACATAGTTCTTGCTGGTAATACCATCCTCAGCAGTTACTGTTATCGTAATTTTATTTGTTCCCTCGTCTAGTTTTACATTTTGCCCTGACTGTCCAGAGATCGTTGCCTTGGGATCTGAAGCCGTTCCGGTTATTGTGATATTGTCGATATCGTTTTCAATGACTACAGTGTAGTCAGTTACATTCGGAGCGAAATTAGGACTCAAGGTACCGGGGGATACTGAGATTGAAGCAAGATCCGCATTGTTGCTTTTAGGTAGCTGGCTTAGAGCCTCCGGACACCCGGACAATAGTATTCCACTCATCGCAAAGATGAAAATCATATTTTTTTTGACCATAGCTTCCCCCAATTCCATCGTTTTTAACGTTCATACTTGGCGGCAAGTTTATCACTTGTCGCATGCGTTGAACGATTTTTTTGTTCTAACGCACTAATAAGTTGGATTCGGTGGCTTTTCTCCCCATCCAGAGCAACACCCCGCCCCCTCTTGTTCCCCTGCCCCGCTCCGTGCTAGGTTGGCCGCGACAACGGAAATGCCTTCGGCTCATATATGCCCCGTAATACGGTCGGGGTGTCTCTACCGGGTAGCCGCAAACAACCCGTCTATGAGCCCTCGATCTCAGCTTCCGCGCGTGCCTTTCGGTACGTGGGGTTTTCGTCTTTTCAGACGGATCCTGGAGGGGCCGAGGCGATCCTTGAGTCGACGGTACGGTCATGCCGTAGCGATCGAACGGATACGGAGGATGCCGACCATGAAAGCCGCCATTATTTTCGGAGCTATTTCCGACAAACCCGTCATGAAGAAAGCCGCGGACGTGTTCCGCGAGTTCGGAGTGGAATTCAGCTCCCACGTCCTTTCCGCTCACCGCGCTCCTGAACTTCTCAAAGAAACCATGGCCAAGCTGGAAGCCGAAAGCGTCGAAGTTATTGTCGCGGGCGCGGGCCTGGCGGCGCATCTGCCGGGCGTCATCGCCAGCATGACCACCATGCCCGTTATCGGCGTACCTATCAAATCAGGGGATCTGGGCGGCATGGACGCGCTGCTCTCCATCGTGCAGATGCCAAAGCCTATCCCGGTGGCCTGCGTCGGCGTGGACAACGCGGCGAACGGCGCCTACCTTGCCTGTGAAATCCTTTCCCTGAAATACCCGGAGCTTAAGAAGAAGATCGTCGCCTTCCGCGAACGGATGAAGGTGGAGATCGCGGAACTGAACTCGACGGATCTTTCCGGCGAACGCACTTTCCAAGGAGTCGAACTGTGAGCGACGTGAAGAAACTCGCCAAACTGTACGAGGGCAAGGCTAAGCAGGTATTCGCCACCGACAACGCCGACCTAGTCATCATGCACTACAAGGATGACGCGACCGCGTTCAACGGAGAGAAAAAAGGCCAGATTGAAGATAAGGGATTGCTCAACAACCGCATCGCGGCGGGACTTTTCGAGATTTTGATGAAGGAAGGCGTGCCGACGCACTTCGTGAAGCGCATCGACGATCGGGACACGCTGTGCAAAAAAGTGAAGATCACGCCGCTTGAGGTGATCGTGCGCAACGTCGCGGCGGGATCGATGGCCAAACGGCTGGGCATCGCCGAAGGCACCGAACTGAAGACAACCGTTTTCGAACTTTCCTATAAAGACGATTCGCTGGGCGATCCGCTGATCAATGACACCCACGCGGTGGCGATCGGCGCGACGAGCTTTTCCGAACTGGAAGAGATTTACCGCATCACCGCGAAAATCAACGTAGTCCTTTCCGCGTTCTTCCTGGAACGAGGCATCCGGCTCATCGACTTCAAGCTGGAGTTCGGCCGGACCAATCAGGGCGAACTGGTGCTGGCCGACGAAATTTCCCCGGACACCTGCCGGTTCTGGGACGCGAAAACGGGCGAGAAGCTGGACAAGGACCGCTTCCGCCGAGACCTGGGAAACGTGAAAGAAGCCTACGTGGAGATACTTAACCGGATCGGCAAATGAACGAAGCTATGCTCCAAGACGACAAGCTCCACGACGAGTGCGGCGTGTTCGGCATCTTCGCCAAAGACAAAGACCGGAACGTCGCGCCGCTGATGTATTACGGTTTATTCGCCCTCCAGCACCGGGGTCAGGAAAGCGCGGGCATCGCGGTTTCCAAAGGCGGTCCGATAGAGTGCGTGAAGGGCATGGGCCTGGTGGGCGAGGTCTTCAACCCGGAGATCCTAGCGCGCATGGAAGGGCGGATTTCCGTCGGCCACGTGCGCTACTCCACCGCCGGTTCCAGCTGCATTGAAAACGCGCAGCCCTTCGTGAGCCGCTTCAAGCTGGGCTCGATCGGCGTGGCACATAACGGCAACCTGACCAACGCGGACGTGGTGCGCGAACTCCTGGAAGATTCAGGCGTCGCGTTCACGTCCTCAAGCGACAGCGAAGTCATCGTCAACCTTATCGCCAAAAATTATAAGAAAGGTATCGAGAAATCGCTGACCGATACGATCCAGTTCATCAAGGGTTCCTACGCGCTGACGGTCATGACCGAAACCGCGCTCATCGGCGCCCGCGACCCAAACGGCATCCGGCCGCTGTGCCTGGGCGAGATCGAGGGCGGCTGGGTCCTGGCCAGCGAATCCTGCGCGATAGACGCGGTGGGCGGCACCTTCGTACGCGATGTGGAACCCGGCGAGATCGTCATCATCGACGACAACGGGGTCCTTTCCTTCGCCTTCGGCGAGAAAACGCGCAAGGCGACCTGCGCCTTTGAGTACATCTACTTCGCGCGGCCGGACACCGTGATCGACGGCATCGACGTGTACCACTCCCGCATCCGCGCCGGGGAGACGCTCGGCCGTGAATCGGCGGTGGTGGCGGACCTGGTCATCGGCGTGCCGGACTCGGGCGTGCCGGCGGCCATCGGCTACGGCCGCGCGACGGGAACGCCGTTCGGCCTGGGAATCGTGAAAAGCAAGTACGTAGGGCGCACGTTTATCGCGCCGAATCAGGAACTGCGGGAGCGGGCCGTATCGGTCAAGCTCAACGTGGTGCGCAGCGAATTGAAGGACAAGCGGGTGGTCATCATCGATGATTCGATCGTGCGCGGCACGACGAGCCGCCGTCTGGTAACCTTGCTCCGCGAGGCGGGCGCCAAGGAAGTGCACTTCCGCGTCTGCTCGCCGCCGGTGCGGTTTCCCTGCTACTTCGGCATCGATATCGCGCACAGAAAAGAGCTGATCGGCAACGCGAACTCCGTGGACGAAATCCGCGAAGCGATCGGCGCCGACAGCTTGGCGTTCATATCGGAAAAAGGTTTACTGGAAGCGCTGGACGGCGTCGGAGGCTATTGCCTGGGTTGCTTCACCGGCGAATATCCCGTCCCCACCCCTGGCGAAGGCTACTCGAATTTACGCGCGGAACGGGATTAATAAGGAATCAGAATGGACTATAAGCAAGCGGGCGTAGATATTGAGGAAGGGTACAAGGCGGTGGAGAAATATCGCGATCTGGCGGCGGGGACGATGAACCGCGCGGTGATCAACGATATCGGCAGCTTCGCCGGGATGTTCTCCCTCAAGGAATTGATAGAGGCGGGCAAGGGCATGTCCGCCCCGGTCCTAGTGTCAGGCACCGACGGCGTCGGGACAAAACTGGATATCGCCTTCAAGATGAAGAAATACGACACGGTGGGCATAGATTGCGTGGCGATGTGCGTCAACGACGTGCTCTGCCACGGCGCGAAGCCGCTGTTTTTTCTGGACTACCTGGCCTGCGGAAAACTGGACGCGGGCATTGCCGCGGACATGGTGAAGGGCGTCGCGGTGGGCTGCCGGGAAACGGGCAGCGTGCTCCTGGGCGGAGAGACGGCGGAAATGCCGGGCTTCTACGACGAAGGCAAGTACGATATCGCGGGCTTCTCGGTGGGCATCGTGGATCGCGCGGCCATCGTGGACGGCAAAGCGATCAAGGACGGCGACGTACTGGTGGGCGTGGCGTCCAGCGGTCCGCACTCCAACGGCTTCAGCCTCATCCGCAAAGTGATCACCGACCTGAACGAGGATTTCGGCGGCATGCCGATCGGCCGGGCCTTGCTCGAACCGACGCGGCTCTACGTGAAGCCTATCCTCTCGCTCATGGAAAAGATCGAGGTGAAGGGCATGGCCCACATCACCGGCGGCGGCTTCTACGAAAACATCCCGCGCATGTTCGCGACGCCGCATACGGCAATGATCAAGGATAACAGCTGGAAAATTCCGCCGATCTTCGCGCGTATCGCGTACGGGATGGCAACGGCAAGTGGAACGGGCGCTGTTCCTGCCGGACTTACCGGCGCGGCCGCGCAAGCCGAGGGCGAAAAAATCCTCGGCGCCGATGCCGAGCTCCGCACTAAACTTTTCAACACCTTCAACATGGGTATCGGGTTTGTACTCGCGCTGGACCCGAAACACGCCGACAAGGCGATAGCGGACCTGGACGCGCAAGGCTTCCCTGCCTGGAAAATCGGTCGCGTCATTCCGTACGACGCGAAAAGCGCTACGACTCACGGCGGCAAAGCGCCCGGAGCGGGCGACGTCCGCTTCGAACGCTGAAAATCAATGTCCGTAAACGCGCCGCATTCAGTTGAAAAACCGGTTCGCCTCCTGGTCCTAGTGTCGGGCGGCGGGACGAACCTGCAAGCGCTCATCGATGCCGAAAAGGAAGGGACACTCGGCGTTTCCGTCGCTCGGCGCGAAGAAAAAGTCCCGGGGCCTCTCGCTCGCATCGTCGGCGTCATCTCGGACAGGCCCGACGTGTATGCGCTTGAACGGGCAAAAATAGCGGAGATTCCCGTGTGGACGGAAGCGCCGAACAAAGCGCTTCCGGGAGATGATCGCCGCGAAGAGCTTTCCGCGCGAATACTCGTGCACGCGAAAGCGCTGAATGTGGATCTCATCATTCTGGCGGGCTTCCTTTCCATTTTGAAAGGCCCCATCGTAGAAACCTACGCGGGACGGATGATGAACCTGCATCCCGCGCTCCTGCCGAAATACGGCGGCGCGGGCATGTACGGAGATAAAGTACACGCGGCGGTCCTCGCCGCAAAAGAAATCGAATCGGGATGTACAGTGCACTTGGTCGACTCGGGAACCGATACCGGCCCCATCATATTGCAGCGGCGGGTACCGGTGTTTCCTTCGGATACGCCTGAGACGCTCGCCAAAAGAATCCATACGGAAGAACACAAGGCCATCGTCGAGGCGGTGGCGATATTGATACGGTAAATTTTCCACACAAGAACATAAGGAGCCGTACATGAAACGACGCGCGCTGATCAGCGTATTTTATAAGGACGGGGTGTTGGAACTAGCGAAGTTCCTCGTCGACTCAGGGTGGGAGCTTCTTTCCACCGGCGGTACCTCCAAACACCTCAAGGAGAACGGAGTAGCCGTCACCGACGTATCCTCGATCACCGGCTTCCCCGAATGCCTGGATGGTCGCGTAAAAACGCTGCACCCGGCCATCCACGCGGGTTTGCTCGCGCGCAGAAGCGAAAAATCGCACATGGATACGCTGGCCGCGCTCGGACTCGGGACCATCGATCTGGTGTGCGTTAACCTCTACCCTTTCTTTGAAAAGGTCCAAGCGGGACTCAACCTTGAAGAGACGGTCGAGTTTATCGATATCGGCGGACCGACGATGCTGCGTTCGGCGGCCAAGAATTTCCCCGACGTCCTGGTTCTCACCGATCCCGCCGATTACCCGGCAACGATTGAGGGTCTCAAAACAGGTGAGCTGGACATCAAGTTCAGAAGACGCCTCGCGGGAAAAGTCTTTGACCTTACTTCCGCCTACGACGCGGCCGTCGCCCGCTACCTTTTGGATGAGGAATATCCCGAATACTTCCCCCTATCCATGAAGAAGGCGCAGAGCCTCCGCTACGGAGAGAACGGCCACCAGAGCGCCTCCCTGTACCTGGCGACCGACCGAGTCGGCGCCCTCGGCGCGATGAAGCAACTGCAGGGGAAAGAACTCTCCTACAACAACATCCGCGACTTGGACCTGGCCTGGAAAGCCGCGTGCGCTTTCGGCCTCCCGTCTACCGGCGTCCCCCCGATCGGCGGTCCCGACATCGCGCGGCTGCTCGGACCGGCGGCCCCCGCGGAAAAGGTTCTTCCCTGTTGCGTGGCGGTAAAACACAACACGCCTTGCGGAGTCGCTCTCGGTTCTTCGCTGCTGGAAGCCTATCGACTCGCCTACGAGTGCGATCCCGTATCGATCTACGGCGGGATCGTGGCGTGCACAGTTCCCGTTGACGGCGCGACCGCGAAAGAACTGGCGGAACTGTTCCTGGAAATCGTTGTCGCCCCGGACTTCAGCCCTGAGGCGCTTGAAATATTCAAAGCTAAGAAAAATCTCCGCTTAATGCGCGCCGCATCGGCGCCGACCGACAATATGGAATATACCGCGGTGGACGGCGGCATGCTCGTCCAGTCCACCGATAGGAAACTCTTAGAGAAGTGGGAAATCGTCACGAAGGTCGCGCCGCCCGTCGAAGATATTGAAGACATGCTGTTCGGCATGCGGACTGTGAGCTACGTCAAGTCGAACGCGATCGTCGTCGTCAAGAACAACGCCGCGATCGGTATAGGCGGAGGACAAACCAACCGGATCTGGGCCGCGGACCAAGCCTTGGAGCGCGCCGCGCGCGCCGTCGCGGTAGAGAAGAAAGCGGGACTCGGCGACGGAAAACCCGCGCGCGTGCTCGCTTCCGACGCCTTCTTCCCCTTCGCCGACGTCGTGGAAAGCGCCGTAAAAGCGGGGATTATATCGATCATCCAGCCGGGCGGATCTATTCGCGACAAGGAATCAATCGAAGCCTGCGACCGGCTCGGCATCGCCATGGTGTTTACGGGAACAAGGCACTTCAAACATTAGACGGTCGCGGAAAACAACAGGCCATTTCCGCGATTTTTTTGATCGGGAACAAAATGAGAAAACGAACGCGGCTGGAGGAAAGATGAAAAAGAAAGCCGGAGTAATTCTCTGTTTAATTGGCATTTTGTTTTTGATAAATGCGATATTTGGTCGGTATATTGTTTTGCCCGGATATTTTCAATCACTGGAAGCTGGAGCTTCAGCGTCAAGATTGCCGGAAAGCGTTCCAGTACTTAAAGTCTTACGGTACTTGCTTTGGGCCTTTTCTTTTAAATTGGGAGTCTATTTCTTTATTTTAGGTGCAATGTACTATCACGACAAAAAGTTATATGAAAGGATATCGTTTCTGGTCATCGGATTATTGTACATCAGTGTTGCTTATATGGAATTACCTTTTACTAATTCATTGTTTTTTGGAGTAGGAGGAGGAATACTTACCCTCTTATTCCTATTCTTGTTTGCAACTATTAATGAACACAAGTCAAAAAATATTACACATGGAATACCACTGTTTTTAAATCTTGGTTACTTTTTCTTAGCGATGGCGGTTTACAATTTGTGTCCATTCTGCGGTGTAAAATGCTTTGCTTTACAACCGGAGAAGATGATTAAATACGGTTTACAAAATCAGGCTGTCTCATTCGCGAATCATATAATGATAGAACTAGTGTTTGGATTTGCATTTCTCTGCGTTTATTACCTTACAGCAAATAAAAAAAAGGAAACCTAGCTTTCATCAGGGGACAAATACGAACTATTCCGACTCTTTTTTACAAGGGCGTACGTATATGAATGTTTTAATCATCGGTTCAGGCGGAAGAGAGCACGCGATCGCTTGGAAGCTGGCGCGGTCGGATAAGGTCGATTTGGTGTTCGTGGCGCCGGGAAACGGCGGGACGGCGCTTGAGGCAAAGTGCCGGAACGTCCCGTGCGGCGACCCGATGACGGCGGCCGCTCAGAATGAGCTTATCGCGTTTGCGAAGAAAGAAGGCATCGCGTTGACGATCATTGGCCCGGAAGCGCCGCTGGCGGCAGGCATCGCCGACGCGTTCCGAGCGGCGGGACTCGCGGTGATCGGCCCCGACAAAAAGGGAGCTATGCTTGAAGCGAGCAAAGCGTTCTCAAAAGACTTCATGGAAAAACACGGGGTCCGCGCGGCAAAGAGCCGAACGCTTACCGATTACGCGACGGCGCGCGCCTATGCTGAAAAACATTTCGCGGGCGCGGGGTCCGGGCCCGGCGGCAAGATCCTCCCCCTGGTGGTGAAGGCCGACGGACTTGCGGCTGGAAAGGGCGTCGTCGTCGCGGAAACTTTTGCGCAAGCCGACGAGGCGCTCACGTCCTTCATGTCGGATGGGAGCCTCGGTGACGCCGGGCGCACTATCGTGCTGGAAGACTTCCTCAAAGGCGTGGAAGTGTCCGTGCTCGCGGCGGTTTGCGTCGGGCCGAAATCGAAACAGGCGAGCATCGTGCCCTTCGTCTCCGCGCGCGACCACAAAAGGCGCTTCGACGGGGCTAAGGGGCCGAACACGGGCGGCATGGGCGCAATCGCTCCGGTGCCGGATTTTTCTGCGGCCGCGCAGACTGATTTCCGCAAGGCCATCCTGGAACCGACGCTGAAAGGCATCCAAGCCGAAGGCTTCGACTACCGCGGTTTCATCTTCTTCGGCCTCATGATAGACGGCGAACGCTGCTCGCTCTTGGAATACAACGTGCGCCTGGGCGACCCCGAAACGCAGGCGGTGCTAC
>Ga0172379_10008847_pt1 | contig 12564 bp, 12 predicted proteins | sample GrowelOW334metaG_FD_119756 | JGI IMG/M metagenome (GOLD analysis project Ga0172379, IMG submission 119756) | Groundwater microbial communities from an aquifer near a municipal landfill in Southern Ontario, Canada - Groundwater well OW334 metaG | ecosystem: Environmental > Aquatic > Deep... | reverse complement strand
TAGGATTGCCAGGAAATATAACTTATGGCTAATCGAGGATTGTTGTGACGCTCTAGGATCAAGATTTGATCAAAAATTAGTCGGAACATTCGGTGATATATCAACATTCAGTTTCTATCCGGCCCACCAAATAACCATGGGAGAAGGTGGAGCAGTCGTTACAAACAATCCTTTCATTTATCGCTCTATCAGACAATTCCGGGACTGGGGCAGAGACTGTTGGTGTGATACGGGAAAAGACAATACATGCGGTAAGAGATTTAAATGGAAAATTGGCGATTTACCCCTAGGCTACGATCATAAATATATATACACACAAATAGGCTTCAATCTAAAGTTAACTGATTTTCAAGCTGCTATAGGTGTAGCACAACTAAAAAAATTACCACACTTCATTAAACGCAGGAAGGAAAATTATACAAAACTATATAATTTTTTTCATTCGTACAATAAATTCTTTACTCTTATAAAAACTTCAACTCACGATGATCCGTGCTGGTTTGGTTTCCCTCTTATAGTCAATAAGAATGCTCCGTTTTCACGAAACCTATTAACAGAATATCTAGAATCTAATAAAATCGGCACAAGAAACGTCTTTTCTGGAAATTTACTTCGGCATCCAGCCTACGCTAATTTAGTATATAAAACGGCAGGTAAAGTCGTGAATGCGGATATAATAATGAACAATGCGTTCTGGATGGGCGTTTACCCCGGAATTACGGACGAAATGTCAACAAGGGTAATCAAAACTTTAAAAAAGTTTCTATCGGCTTTTTCTTAAGGAGAGATACCAATCGACCATTTTTTTTAATCCTGTATTAAAATCCGTCTTTGCTTTGAATCCAAACTCCTTATATGCTCTATCCGTATTCAAACCGCGCCTCGGCTGACCATCAGGTTTAGTATGATCCCAAATTATTTTACCCTGAAAACCGGTCAATTCCTTGATAATTGAGGCAAGTTTATGAATTGAAATCTCGAATCCGGCACCCAGATTTACCGGTTCTTGCTTGTTGTATTTTTCAGCTGCTGAAATGATTCCTTCAGCTGCATCTTCTACATACAAAAATTCTCTCGTGGCTCTTCCCGTACCCCATACTTTTACAAATTTATCTCCCTTCTCTTTTGCATCCACAAACTTTTTTATCAACGCAGGAATTACATGAGAGGACTCGGGATTAAAATTGTCTCCAGGCCCATATAAGTTTACCGGCAATAAATATATCGCATTAAATCCATACTGCTGTCTGTACGACTGGGCTTGGACCAATAACATTTTTTTTGCTAAGCCGTAAGGCGCGTTTGTTTCTTCAGGATACCCATTCCATAGATTTTCCTCACGAAAAGGTACCGGGGTTAATTTCGGGTATGCGCAAATCGTTCCGATTGCGATAAATTTCTTTACCCGAGCTATGTAAGATTCATGCATGAGATGCGTCCCCATGAGTATATTGTCGTAAAACATTTCTGCTGGATGTTCACGATTAAATCCTATGCCTCCAACCTTTGCTGCCAAATGAAATACGATATCCTGATCATGAACAGCTTTACGGCAATTTTCTTTCTCACGAAGATCCAATTCTGACGACCGGGGTACCGTGACTTTTGCTCCCTGATCTATCAGTTTTTTCACTAAATAACTGCCCAAAAAACCGGCTCCTCCGGTGATAAGAACCCTTTTATTCAACCAACGGAATACGTTCATAGGGGTTTGATTCGACTGTAGCTCAAATCTGTAAGGGTGCCGTGGATACGGTGAGCGGTAAGTAACAATGGATTACTTGTATATTTTTGTACAACTTGGAAAGATTCGTGGCTTAACGCTCTGAATTGTCTACCTGTTTTGGATTCTGTATGAATTCTAAATGCGGCTAATCGGTTCCTGATGATACCAGGATCACCAAATTGGTATAATCTCATCCAGTAGTCGTAATCCATAACAAACTTGAGATTAGGATCAAATAAACCTATCTTTTTCACAACGCTCTGTCTCCAAAAAGTTGCGGGTTGCGAAATAAAATTCAATATCTTTAACATGTTTTTCTTTCCCTTCAAACGATCAAGCATTTGGTTATATAACCAAAATTCTTTCCATAAGGTTACCCAAGATCTAATTTTGCTTCCTTTTTCATCAATAATATCGCAACCACCCGTTACCCATAAGGTTCTTGGATTATCTTGAAAGAATGACCCAACAGTTTCTAAAGAACCAGGTAAAAATATATCATCTGAATTCAGGTAAGCAATAATATCACCTGTAGCAATAGTTAAACCTTTGTTTATGGCGTCAGCCTGACCTTTATCTTTTCCGGAAACCCACGTCAGACTATTTGAATAATTTTTCAATACTTCAAGAGTTCCATCGGTGGAACCTCCGTCAATCACTATGTATTCGATGTTCGGGTAATGCTGGAGAAGAACAGATCGTATTGTCTCATCGATATAACTAACCTGATTCAACGAAGGAGTAATGATACTAATTTTTGGAAGTTTTTTTATCATATTTTTTTATATTATTTAATGCCATTTTTCGAACTATCTCCGTCATTTCATGGCGAAGATCTTCTACAAGGATATGGAGACGGAAAACAAGGTAAAACAATAATACTACAGATGTATATATGACTGCATCTACTCCCCGTCCGATTCCTAACTCACGCGCTAATTGTGTAGTTATTCCAGGAATTATTACGATTGTTATTCCGACGCCAAAAAGAGTCATCCAGAAAACAAACGCAAACCATGACAATGAACCGCTCCGAATTCTCAATACAACTCTCGAGATAGAAAAGAATAAAAAAAACAGAAGGATGGCTTGAGTCACTGTAATAATCATATTATTGAAACAGTCGAATAAATAATTGAAAAACTACGTCAACGGCATTTCCGAGTTTTTGACCTTTTCTTAAGGAGTATGACGTATATAATACCTCAACGGGAACCTCTTTGAAAATAAGCTTATTCCGTACAATTTCACTAAATATCTCGCTTGATACTTCCATTCCATCTGATTTAAGAGAAATTTGTTTTATTGAATTCTTATCAAACGCTCGGTATCCTGATTGAGAATCCGATGTTGAGATGCCGAACAAAATACAGGTAAATCCGTTCGCAAGATGATTAATCGCCCAACGAGTCCACGGCGCTTTTTTCAGACGTTTCCATCTACTTCCAATAACCACGTTGACGTTTTGATTTAGGATTGGTTTCACAAGCGCTGGAATTTCCGAAGGATTATGTTGTCCGTCTGCATCCAAAGTAACTAATATATCCGAACCCGTAGTCTTTGCATAATCAAAAATAGTTTTTAGAGCGCCTCCTAAACCTCGATTGATTATATGAGTTATTACCGTAGCTCCACACTGTCTGGCGACTTTTTCTGTATGATCATCTGAACCATCATTAACTACGACTACCTCCACGGATGAAATGCCGGATATTTTTTTAGGAATTGACCGTAAAACTGATCCAATCATCAACTCTTCATTAAATGCCGGAATACCGATTAATAATTTCATATGTCAGGATACCCAATGTCCCCGGGTAAAAAGGGTACAAAGAATAATAAGTAAAATGATCTCCACTGTCAAAATGACATACCGTATATATTTTTTATTAATTGTACCTAGAACGATATATATAGGAAATACCACGAGCACATAACGTGGCATACTTGATAACGTACCTGTTAACGTAGGAAGTAAAACAGTTAACCACGAAAAAATCAGATAAGACGTCCGAATTTTTTTCCGGTGAGCGATAATGAGTAATCCTATTGCCGATAAAGTAAAAAAAGCTTCCAAGAAGACGATTAAAAATGTTTCAGGAGAAAAGGAAACTCCTGATGGTGGAAATAATTGAGCTCCAAGCATTTTCATATACCGCCATAATACCTGGGGAAGTAGAATTATATTTTGTCCGGATCGTTCAGCGCCAAAAATTGGTTGCACATGCCAAAAATATAATGCATCACCAAATTTCAACTGCAAATACGCCATATAGGATAATAAACCCATAGGAGTAAGGTAGAGAGCCGGACAACGGAACAGTTCAATAATTATTTTTTTATTGAATTTTAATTTTTTATAGTGGCTCCATTCCCAAAGTAACGCTGGTAAGAGGAAAATCCCCGTTAAACGAGTTGCTGATGATATACCTGCAATAAATCCAGAAAGAAAGAAGCGATGTTTCCTAGCGAAATAAAACGCAAGAACCGTTAGAAGAAAAAATAAGCTTTCTGTATAAAGGCTTCCGAAAAAGAAAGATGTTGGAAATGCCAACAGTGCCAACAAAATACTACGAATATCCTGATCGTTATAATCAAACTTCAAAAGTCGCCGCAATACAAATAGTGTTGTCAAAAAAAACGCATTTGAAAGGACTAATCCAATGATTATCGGACCGATGAAAGGTAAAAATCTATGAAAAATATCTATAACTATTGGGTAGAATGGGAAAAATACTTGCGTATATTGGGCTGAATAACCGGTAGATGCAATTGTTAAATAGTGCACTCCGTCAAAATTCGCGAAACCCCATATCCAAGAAGGTAAACCGCTTGGAATAAGAAGAATTTCGGAATAAGGAAATCGCGGTTGAAAAGCAAGAATTAAACTACCACAATAGGCAATAACGGATAATAATACCCGCCATACAAAATACAGTCCCACAATATAGTCCATAGATGATTCTTACTCCAATTAGCCCGATTTTATTATCTGGTAAATATCTTGAAGTTTTAAAGCAGCTTTTCTCCAACTAAATAATCCCAAACGGTCTAACCCCTTTTTAATCATTTTTTCCCTAATTTTGTCATTTCCTGCAATTTTAAGCACTGCGTTTGTGATGGTTTTGGGATTATCAGGATCCACCACAATACCGGCATCTCCGGTAATCTCACCCACACTTGATGCTTTTGAGGCTATGACTGGACATCGAGATGCCCAAGCTTCCACTACCGGAAGCCCAAATCCCTCTCGAAATGATGGCTGAATATATGCAAGAGCCGATTGATACAATGCCTTTAGTGTGACAATCGGAACATATTTAATAATTCTTACGCATTCAGTCAAATTCAATTCTGTAATTAACGTCTTTAACGACTCTAACTCAATACTCGACTCAGAAAACCCCGGTCCTGTAAGAACGAGTGAGACATCAGGTCTCGACTGTATTACCGCTTTAAATGCCATTAGAAGGCCGTTTACGTTCTTATTATAGTTAATATCGCCAACGTAAAGTAAAAAAGGGCTATGAATGTTATGCGATTTAAGGAGATGTGATTTTTCAGCTTCTGAGACAGGTTTTCTGAATTCATCATTGACACCCAGATAAATTACATGAATCCGGGAGGATCGGACGGTGGTATTTCGTATAATAGCTTGTTTAGAGCTTTCCGAATCTGTACAAACCGCTTGAACTGACGTGAGTAGTCTTTTTTGAATTTTCCAAATAATCGAGCCACGAAATCCTTTCTTAAAATGGACCGGATCGTCAATAGGTATCAGATCGTGGACTGTTACCACAGTAGGTCTTTTACGCCTAAGAGGTATTGTTAAAAAAAAGGGGTCGAAGTACGGAAAATGAATAATGTCATAAGGATCAAAGGAATCTTTTGTTGATATCACCGATATACTAAGCTCCGTAAACGTCTTTAACGCTTCTACTAAACCATTCATATACGTTCCTGTACCCCGTTTCAAATGGCCCTTTAGGGGTGGCGTTACGATCGCTATTTTCATATTATTTTTTTCCGTCACGTTCCCACCATTTACTATAAGCTATGGGAAAACGAAACGCGGAACTAACGGAGAAGATAAATCCAGGTACTCCGTCTAATAATCCTTTATGCCGCACATATGTCTTCAAAAACCAAAAAGAAGGTTTAAGAAATAAAAAATCAACTAATTTCGGTGATTTCCCGTTTTTAGCCTCAATACCTATCTCATCTGCTAAAATATCGGTGTAACGGTTAAAATGTTCTATATAATGTTCGAAATTCGGGTACGAAAAATGCAAAAGAGGAGAAGAAAGATAACCGACGGAACCCGATACAATAATTTGTTCGTGCACACTTTTGCAGGGAAGCCGTCCTTTACCATTCCTAAATAGTCTCAGTATAAAGTTCGGATATTGACCACCCTTCATAAGGAAGCGGCCTAAAAAGAAATTTTTTCTTGGAATCCAATAACCATTAGATTTCGAGTCTTGAATAATTTTCATTATTTCTTTCTTTAGTTCCAGACTGACAACTTCATCCGCATCCAGCTGCAAAATCCAATCTCCGACACATTGATCGATTGCTATTTGTTTATTTATATGAAACATGGGGTTGTTGGCAACAACACTGACTTTAGCCTTGTATTTCTTTGCTATTTCGACGGTTTTGTCCGAAGAGGTACCGTCTACTAATACAATTTCGTCTGCCCATCCGTAGACACTTTTCAAACAATCCGCAATTTTATCTTCTTCATTAAACGTGGCGATTGCCACAGAGAGATGTATCATAATATCTCGATGAGGTGTTTATCTTGAAGTTCTTTTACAATTTCTGATTTCCTTGCTTTATCAAAATAATATTCGGCTTCAAAGTCAAAATCCCGTTCGCGGCCAACAAGAACTTTAATATTCATCCCTTCTTTTCTCAAATCGCTGATTTGAAAATACCGCTCATTCAGAATATCAACGATAGTACCGTTAAAATCTTCAGGTTTAACACCAAAATTTGTCCACCATTTTTTAAACACTATAACTTTCGGTTGGTTTTTCAGCAAATCACGAGTAAACTCAGATTTGATTTTTTCGTCTCTTGAGTTTGCAGGAAGAAACCAGAAATATTTCGATGCGACCTTTCCGTTAATAAATAATAATTCCTGTAATTCAAAGGGCCCAATCCAATAATAATCGTTACTTGTAAGAAGTTTATTCATTGTCGGAGCTGTCTGAGGACGGTCATAAATCAGCGGATCTCGTCCCATAAACTTCCCGTAAGCTTTGTCTGAAAAAGTATTTAACAGAAAAAAACCAAAGAATAACCAGTAAAAACCGGTTAGTAACGTTAAGGTACCAATAATATACCTCTGAACATTCGTAAAACCTTTATCCCATTCTTTCCATATTCTGTAAAAAATATATGAAGTTAATGCTAAAGTAATCATTATATATACCGTTGCATGAAAATCGGTTTCCTTGATATCAAGAGGATTACTCCGAGCATTCGTGTAAAAAAGCATCGCGATCGTAATAGCAAGTAAGGTAAACTTGCGTTTAATAAAAAGATAAATCATTACCAGTAACAATCCTACTCCTAACGAAATATTCATCGGGTAGCTTAGATTAAAATCGGGAATCTGCCTTAAAATTGCTATAAAGGTTTCAAGACTCGTTTTTGCAATAGAAATCATATACCGCGCCGGGTGATGAGAATAAGTTCCGGCTACCATCGGAAAATTATAAATATAGTATGTTACGTTATAATAAATGGAGTCGAAGTAAAATTCGTAAAGTCCGCCCGTAACGGCTAAAAACAACGCATAGATTGTGTAAGGCAGAGCAAATATGAGACCTGGACGGATTACTGCTGAAATTTTACGGATAGGATTATCTCTAAAGTATAAGAATAGAAATAATAGAATCAGAATCGGAAGGAGATATATATACGTTAGGGAAACGAACAAAGAATAAAAAGTAAGAAGAGATATAATCCATAAATCAATTTGTGTAAATTTAATACCTTTCAGATTTTTGATAAAAATCAACAGGAATACAGGAACTAAAGCATACCCAACTAGAGTTTCCGAAAGAAACATCTGACCCCACCAATAAGTAGAACCAAGCACCAGATATACACCATACCAGAGAAAAAAACCCATAGGTTCCTTAGTTCTTTTATGAAGCAGATACGCTGAGCCTATAAAAATTAAGAACAGAAGGACAGAAAAAACAATCCTAAACCCAACAAAACTACGTCCGGTAAAAAGCGTAATCAACGAAGCAGATACATAAGCACCAGGATTATGATGCGAGAAAAAACCCGTGTAGGGGAAAGAACCGTGGTTTATGAGAAACCCTCCAAAAATATTATCAAATTCATCCGGAAATTGAGTATGAAGCGTATTGACCCAAAAACAAAAAAGGATAAAGAGCAAAACTACGATTTGGTACCGGTACCGGACAACATTATGAACGATATTTTTTATCATAGTGAATCTTTCCGAACGGATAAAAATGGAAACAGCCCCATAATAGTATCATAAAGGAAAGGATCGTTACACTATCACCGAATTTTCTAAGAGGTGTTTCCGAAAAGCGATATTCCACCCTATGCTTTCCGGGTTCCAGACTGAATTGAACCAAACCACCGCTTTCCCTGTATTGGAATGGCGAAATATTTCCATCAATCCACAATTCCCATCCCGGGTAATAGATAGAGTTAATGGTTACTTTAGTGGTCTTTGCTATATCCGCTTCGAATTCAACTCGGTTCGTTTTATCTTCAATCAGTTGAAAAGCCTGATTTGTATTTTCCATTTCGATTTTAGGCTTAATTTTTTTGGTAAGCTCTGATCTTACCCATTTCGGCATATATTCGTCATACATATTTGTTGTCTGCTCGAGTTTCAGATAGAATGGCACATCCCAATCCTGTATTTTGTTAATCCGTAGGTAATTTCTATTAACATAAAACAGTATCACCATTAAAAAAATTGTAAGGATAATGGATTTGGTATTTCGATTTCTTACCAAATAAGCCCCTAACCATGATACGGACAAAACGGTCACCGGAAGAATCCTCCATGTAAAATCGATTACCATAACAGACGCTAATAGTTTCCAGATCGGAAGTGAAATCGGCAGCATTAACACAATACAAATAATAAAAAGACTGATAAAAAAGATGAGATCTGAGTGTTTAAAAATATTACGAAACGTCCTTTTCTTAAGAACTTGGAATATCAAAAATGCTATTACGAGTCCTACCACTATCCATTGCACAATTCCGATTTGATATGACATCTCTCCCTGTTGTGCTCCCATCAATCCATAATCCCATGGAGAATAAATTAATTTCGATAATGATACAAATGTACCTCCGGTAAACACATTATTCATAACATCGGAGAAACGTGTCCAGTTCTTCTCTATTAACGAGGGAATGAAATAATAACTTCCTAATCCGAGTCCTAGAGCCGAAATGAGTAACCAGTTTAATAAACTGGATTTTCGGTTTGGGCCTAACAAAAAATGATACAGAGCATAGAGTGTAAATCCGGCAAAAGCAAGCAGAAACACCATCGCATGAGATAAAAGTAATCCAGCACATCCTATGGCGCCAACAACAATCCATTTCCAGGATATCCTGCGGTATTCCCAACTGGCATATAATGCTAAGAATGGAAGCGGAAGAAATATAAACGATGTCGCATCCCCAATGGCTGCCCGCACGAAAATATTCGAAAATCGATAAGGAGCGTATAAATAGAGTAATACACCAAAAAAAGCCGGGAAACGACCAAATACTTTTCTTAAATACCAATACATTGTGATCCCGGATATCAAATAACCAATGAGAAAAGTGATTTTGATGCTCTCAAAAATTGAAAATCCTGAATAATAGAATGGTTCTGCGATAAGCCACGGTAAATGATAAGAAAAAACAAAAATTGGATAACCGAAACCGTTGAGTAATCCCCCGGCCCAACGAACTGGAATTTGACCATCTCGTAAGGCCTGATCAAAATGATACAAACGGATAACCTGATGGATTCCGTCATGACTCGTATAAAAAAAGGGTTTAGTGAAGTCTTTAAGTGTAAAAAGTGAAGCTAAAACGATAAAAACAATAATTATCCAGTCAATTTTCTTCATGGAATTTAAAAAGAGATGATTTCCAACCCGCAAGATATAACAGATACATTATCAAAGATTTAAGAATCATAAGTCCGTAAATTGTTGAACGGGCGAAATTTATCGATGAAGCTTCTTTAAAATATCGGACCGGTACACCGATTTCTCCTATCCGAAATCCTGCAGCATGGGAGGAAATCAGAATCTCCTGGTCGAAAACAAAATCATCGGAAAATTTATCAAAGGGAACGGTTTCCAATACGGAGCGTTTAAATGCCCGAAAACCCGTATGATATTCCGAAAGATTTAGACCTAAAACTACGTTTTCAAGTATCGTGAGGATTCTATTGCATAAATATTTATATAATGGCATACCGCCCTTTAATGCTTCGGCTCTGCTTCGGATACGGCTTCCTAACATAATATCTGACCGTTTACTGAGAATTGGTTTTATCAAATCCTCTGTCAGTGTCGCATCATACTGATAGTCTGGATGAATCATTATTATAATATCCGCCTTCTGTTTCAGAGCGGCATGATAGCAGGTTTTTTGATTTCCACCATATCCAAGATTGTTGGGATGTACAATAGTCGCCAGATTCAATTTCTTGGCAATTTCAACCGTTCTATCATGACTTTCATCATCAACTACAATAATTTCATCTACCGCGTCCTTTGGGATATCACGATATGTTTTTTCTATTGTTTTTTCGGCGTTATATGCAGGCATTACGACAATCACTCTAGGGGCTTTAGTGGTTTTTCTCATGATTCCTTCCTTCATTTTCCCCTTCTTCTACCCTTTCATCTTCAATTGTCTCAAGTTTTTTTTCTTCTAAATACTCCCTTTCAATATTTACTGATTCAATATCATGCTTATATTGTCCCTCAATAATATTCCACGCGGCGTACAGACCCATCTCAACAGAATGATCCATATTATTATATCGGAATGTACCGTTGCGTCCGACCAGTTGAAGATTTTGAAACCGTTTTATATATTTCTTTACTTTGTCAACATCTTCTCGATATCCGATATGATAAACAGGATATTCCTTCGGAACCCTATGAATAAATCCTCCTATAATATCTTTTTTTGACACCAATTTAAATTCTTGGATAAATGATTCTTCGACAATTTTTATTACATCAGAATCTTTTTTTCTCCACGTCGCATCACCTTCATTACAAGCGATCTCAAACACAATAGATGTCGTACCTTTCTTAGACAAACGATCACTCCAATTATCCATTTCCATCACACGCATATAGGGTATTTCCTTCGGATGAACATAAATCCACGTATCCGGAACAATATGTGATTTGTTAACAAACAGTACAACCTGCAATTCATCGCGATATTTTAACCTGTTTGATATACCTAATACCTGTGAAGGGGGACTCGGATTTAACCTAGAGACCAAATCGGTTATTGGAATGCTTGAAATAAAATAATCTGCTTGAATATTTTGTTTTCCCTTAGCTGTTTTTACCTCGATAGATACTATTGAATTTTTATGACTAGTGATATTCATCACTTCAGAACTCAACAAAATTTCACCCCCCCTGGCCATTATTTTTTTAGCCATTTTATCAGCTAATCTACCGATACCATCACGGGGATATGAAAATTCATCAACGAGCGAAACTACTGATTTACTTTTAAATAACATTTCCTTAATCAATGTGTGGATATTCAATCCTCTCGTTCGTTGACCAACCCAGTCGATTGAAATCTCGGTACATTTCTGTCCCCATAATTTTTCGCTATACCGTTTAAAAAATATCTCATAGAGAGTGCGGCCAAATTGATTAATATACCCGTCTTCCATCGTAAACATTTTCCGGGGAAATAACCTTGATTTGGTTCTTGCGACAATATAATCTAAAACTGATAGCAAAGCCTTTCCTATTCCTATACCTTTCAGAGCATTCATAAGTTTTATCGGGTAGTTGAAAAATTTACCGTCGAAGTAAATTCGAGTTAAACGAGGAACGCGTATTACTTCGTTTCCGAGAAGATTTAGCATCCATTGATTCACTTGATCATTTTTGGTATACCAGCGGTGAGGACCCGTATCAAATCGAAATCCGTTTTTCTCGATTGTTCTTGCCAATCCCCCAAGGCTATCCCATTTTTCGATTACTGATACCTGAAAGTTCTTATCTGACAGCTCGTATGCTGCTGCAAGTCCAGCTAGTCCACCACCCATAACTATTACGTGCTTTTGTTTCGGCGCTTTAACCATGGAGTTTGAAAAATTCAGTAGTTTTTTGTAAGCCGTCACGCAAGGAAAATTTTGGTTTCCAGCCCAATTCTTTCACAGCTAAACGATTATCCAGACAACTTCGTTTTTGTTCTCCTGGTTTTGAAGGACCGAAAACTGGTTGTTTTAAATAGTTACATAGTGGTGCAAGTTCTTCGAACAACTTAACTACCGTTGTTTCTATACCCGTACCAATATTAAAGGATCCAAATATACCTTTGTTTAAAGCTTCTGTATTCGCTTGAACAACATCCTCAACAAAAACATAATCTCTTGTTTGTTTCCCGTCTCCATTTATCTGCGGTGTACTTCCAGCGAGCATTTTTTTAGAGAAAATCGCGACTACTCCAGCTTCTCCATGAGGATTTTGACGTGGTCCGTAAACATTCCCATATCTTAACGAAGTAGGAACAATACCATATGTTTTATAATAGATATATAAATACAGCTC
>Ga0172379_10008846_pt1 | contig 12564 bp, 4 predicted proteins | sample GrowelOW334metaG_FD_119756 | JGI IMG/M metagenome (GOLD analysis project Ga0172379, IMG submission 119756) | Groundwater microbial communities from an aquifer near a municipal landfill in Southern Ontario, Canada - Groundwater well OW334 metaG | ecosystem: Environmental > Aquatic > Deep... | reverse complement strand
TATCGTAATTTTTCTCTCTGGGATCCGATTTGGAAATTTAATTCGTGGGGTTTAAATCAGATAATAATTTGGTTACTTAATGGAGACCTCTTTGATTTTAACAGATTTCCATTTTTAACAATCCTTATCATTAGTGGAGTATTTTGGGGTTTAGTGTCAAGTAATAAATTTAACCGATATTTGGTTTTAGTTTTTAGTTCGTACTTTATTGTGTTTCTTGGTAGGGACATATTGGGCCCACTAATTAGTTTTATTCCCGGAATGAGCGAATATCATATTCACCGGGTAATCGTCATGGTTCAGTTTATCGGATTATTCATAGCCACAGGATGGACTTTGGATCTATTTCAATTATTAAAAAAAGCCATTAGTTCCCGTTTACGTAATAACGATACGGGGTATTTCTTTATAATATTGTCGGTGATTAGTTTGGGTTTATATTCCGTTTATTTGATCGAGAAACCGATTGTCAGTTATGTTAAAGATAACGATGTTTGGATTGTCAGGTCAAATACCGATTATCAAAAAAACATCAATGACTATCAGACAATCGTTGACAGGTTAAAAAAATTGCCTTCTGCCCGTGTTTATGCCGGCCGTCCGGGTAATTGGGGGCGCAATTTTAAGATAGGGGACACTCAAATTTACATGGCTTTATCAAGTGACGGTTTTCCGATTGTCGGATTTTTGCCCGAAAGCTGGTCACCAAATTCCGATGCCGAGCAATTTTTTGATGAAGAAAATCCAAAACACTATGATCTCTACAATGTCGGCTACATAGTTTTACCGGCTGAAAAAAAGGCACCCCAGTTTGCCAAACTAATAATAAATAAAGGTAAATTTAGCTTATATAAAGTAGAATCTGAAGGTTGGTATACGTTGGGTCAAAGCAGCTTGCAGATTACATCCAATAAAAATAATTTAGTTAATATTGTCCATCTTTGGTTTAATAGTCCGGCATTTATAAGTGAAAATTATCCGACAATCGCTTTAAATAACGAAAAATTTACGTTCGTTAATCAAACAATCAAAATGTACGGACAAAATAGTTTTGACAAGAATATGCCTATTTGGCGCGAAAATCCCATGTTTAGGGACGTAACAAAGTTTGAACAAAAGTTGATAAACAAGACTGAAAAAAGTCTTCCTCAAAGTTACGGGGTTATTTTTCGAATCGACGGAAAATGCAACAACTGTGTCGTCATTTTAAAACAAACTTTTCATCCAAACTGGGAAATTATGGTCAACGGAAAAAAACAAAAAGCTTTTCCAGTCTTTCCGTTTTTTGCCGGTATTCAATTAGAGGAACCAGGGGATTATAAAATAATTGCTAATTACAAACCTTCAAATGCAAAGATTTTTTTGCTAATTTCATCAATTGTTTTTTACATCTTCATCTTTAAAAAATTTATAAATAAAGTTTGAGGCTCTAAATCAAATTAAACTCGTTAATTATCTTCCAAAATACCAGATCGTTTTCAGGAATTTTATTATATAAATTTAGAGCTCACTATCCTTTTTTAATTTACACTTGACAAAGCTCTTAATAATTATTTATAAATATACTAAAGAGGCGGGAGAGTCGGGAATATTTGTAAACATTAGCAAATAATAGTAAAAGTTTTTGTAAATATTTGTAAATATTATTAAGAATGTTATCGCAAGGCTATAAAAAATGGGAAAAACGTATACAGTTAAAGAGGTTGCAGACATACTCGGCTATTCAACAAATAGCATATATACCTTTTTAAAAGAGGGAAGAATTACAGGTATTCGAGTCGGAAGAGGGAGATATCGAGTTTCTCAAGAAGAACTTGGCAAACTCTTTCACCTCAAAGAAACCCAGGAAATTCAGGCAACGGTTCCCCCGCAAAAATCGATTTCTGTTGAAACAAACTTAACTGAATCGAGCATTAAAGAAATTCCTTCTTTAAGTCTCCATCTTGAAAAAACAGAAGATATTAGGCCGAGTCTTTTTGATTGGTTCATCAGCTTAACTTCGATTGTCACAGGATTCTCGATGATATTGTTTGTCAAAAATTTTGAAGAGTTTTCAAAAGTGTCTTTATCACAGTTTTTTATTCCCATAAAAATTAACTTATTAATGGCTGGAATCGGATTATTTGTTATCAATTATTTACATCAAGCCAAAAAGTTTTGGTATAAGGTCTTCTACTTGATAATATCAATCAATTTTATTGGAAATGCTTTACTATTATTTATTGGGAAAGATATTAATGGGGCGTTTTACTACGTGATTGCTTTATTTGTTATGTTGCTGCAACTAATTTTTAAGCAAAAAGGGACAATTACTTTTAAAATCTTTATAACTATACTAACGGTTTCTTTCCCGATAATATTATTTTTTAATCCATCATCGATTAGCATTAATCAAACTTCGCCGAGTCATTTTTATTTAATGCCTGCCATTTTAATTACGCTTGTAATTTCAATGATTACTTTTCTTTGGGCTTGTTGCCGCAAAAGGAGTGGAGCATTAAATTGGATTAGTTTTATTTTTGTAAGCATGATCTTGGTTTATCTGTCCTATATCTACTCAACTCAGCTGTATTGGAGCAGATCATTAAACTTCATCTTAGTAATCATTTTTTTGTTAGTTACTTCTTTTTGGGATTCTATATGCCAAAATTATAAAGAAAACCAAAGAATCATTGCTAATATTTTTGCCGATATTATTTTAATTTTTTTTGTAATTATCAGTTTAATTTGGATAATTCAAAATAATTTGAAAGCAAGTGTTGAACAAGCATTAATTAATAAATTAACTTTTGGGCAAAATATTGTGACTTCAGCGATAGATTCATCTAAAGATAAAATTGAAGCTTTAAGCAATAACGGATTATTTAAAGAGGCTCTGGAAAAAAAAGATTTAATAGTTCGGGATGAATTAATTAAAAACGTATTTATATATTCCTCCAGTTTTAGAAGATTGGTTCTTACTGATAAAGACGGGAACATCCTTATCAATTATCCTCAAGCTAATTTATTAGTTCAAGATATAAGCTTTAGAGATTATTTTAAAGAAGTAAGGTCAACAAAGAAGACATATGTTTCAGATACTTATGAACCGGTAATCAACGGCGTAAAGAAGAAAGTTGTTTCTATAAATTCACCAATTTTAGATAGTCAAAATAATTTTAATGGAATATTAGTCGGATCACTTGATACTGGTTTGATCGCGGATCACCTGCGACAGATAACGATCCGAAAAAATAAAGAATATTTTATTCTTATTGATGGTACAAATCAGTTAATTTCAGCACCGGAGAATATTGAATTAAGCAGCAATGAAATTAAGCATCTTACGAATAATCCTGATATGGAAGAATCTTTGGATTTGGATAATAAGTTAATTCAAGTTCATAGTAAAATAAAAGACACGAATTGGACATTAGCTATTAGGCGACCGTTAACAAACATCTATAATCCCAATAACGCAACTAATCTCCTATTAAATTTAATATTTATTTTCCCTGGCCTGTTAATAGTTTATTTAAACATAATCCATATTAACAAATATTAAATTTGCCTCGATTTTATAAGTTTTTACAAGTTGTTACTAGTGATTTTCTGTTTCTTTATTTAACAATATATCATAGAAGCAAGATGAATAACGATAATAAACCGATATTAACGAGAATATTTTTTGTCACAATATTGTCTATCGTGATAGGTAATGTTTTATTTACAGGCTTAAAGTTTAAAGGCGTTTCTTTAAGTGAATATATTGGTGTCGACCAAAAAAAATTAGAAAAACCAATTACTGTTTTAACTCCTCAAGTTTTAAATAAAAGTTTTTTCAGCGGTTCTTATCTGATGGTCGTCAAAAAACAAAACGGCTCTTTTTCTTATGCGGAAGTTTTAAATGGAAAATTGGAAAAAAATAAATTTACTGACGAGATAAAAGTAATGTATCTTAATAAAGATTATAACTTTATAGACATTGATACTAATAATGAAAAAACTATTCCTTATGTTTCAAAAACCGGGAAAGATGAAGTGGTTGAAATTTTTCAACCATTAATAGGCTTTCTGGAATTACCGGATAATACAAAATTATTAGTTAGATTTATTAATGCGACCATATCTAACGGAAAAGTTGTCGGAGATTTTAGGGCCTTGATATTAGGTGAAAAAAAGGAAATTACCGGAGATATATTGAACGACAAAATAGAAGCGGCTGATATTAATCCAAGTTTAATTACTTTTGATTATTTTTCATATTCAGTCGCCTCAGAGATAATGAGAATGGCCTACAGATTAGAAAATAAAAAAGAAAGTGACGTTTTGGGAATCGAAGCAAACCAATCATTAGAAAATAGCAGTGAATTAGCTGCCTCTCAAAACTATATTCTTTCAAATTCCTTGTTCGATAGCAACGATATTGATGGAGAAATTCAGTCAGTTTCTCCGATAGCCAGTTATCAAAATGGTGATATTTCTAAACTTTTAACCCAAGTGAATATCACCTCAGGCAATTCACAATCCTCTGATTTACAAAAAATAATTAATTCGATAAGCACATTTGGTGTAATTGGCGGCTTGGGAAGTACAGGACCAACAGGTGCTACAGGGCTTCAAGGTTCAACAGGAGCAGCTGGAACAAATGGAACGATTGGAGTTGACGGAGTTACAGGACCAACCGGATCAACGGGTTCAGGGTCATCAGGACCAACTGGGGCAACTGGAAGCATTGGTGCAACCGGGATCACTGGTCCAACCGGAGCTGGGGTCACCGGACCTACTGGATCAACAGGAATTCAGGGGCCAACCGGGGCAACAGGTGCGACTGGTTCGGGAATTACCGGACCCACCGGCTCATCAGGAACAATCGGAATAGATGGACAAACAGGGCCAACCGGTTCAACAGGTGCTGGCGTAACTGGTCCAACCGGAGCAACTGGAAATACAGGTCCAACTGGAGCCACTGGATCTGGAACAACGGGTCCGACAGGCGCTTCAGGAACAATCGGAATTGATGGAAAAACCGGACCGACCGGTGCAACTGGGGCTGGAACAACCGGTCCCACAGGCGCAACCGGAACTTCCGGGGTTACCGGACCAACCGGAACTTCTGGAGTTACTGGTCCTACAGGAAGTACAGGAGTTTCTGGAGTTACAGGACCAACCGGTTCATCTGGAACCGCAGGAACTACTGGTCCGTCAGGTGCAACAGGTCTTACCGGTCCAACCGGCGCATCAGGCGCTAATGGTACAACCGGTCCAACTGGTGCGTCTGGAATTTCCGGAGTTACAGGGCCAACAGGAGCAACGGGAGTTACTGGTCTTACTGGGCCAACCGGAGCTACTGGAACTAGTGGTATAACAGGTCCTACGGGAGCCTCTGGAACTGCAGGAACAACAGGACCCAGCGGGGCGACAGGTATTACCGGACCAACTGGATCCACAGGTACTCAAGGAACTACTGGACCCACAGGAAGTACAGGAGTTTCTGGAGTTACAGGGCCCAGTGGTGCAACAGGAATCACAGGACCCACAGGAGCAACTGGAGTAACCGGACCAACCGGTGCATCCGGAACCGCAGGAACAACAGGACCAACCGGAAGTACAGGAGTCTCCGGAATTACAGGACCAACCGGTGCCTCAGGTACTAATGGTACAACCGGTCCAACTGGAGCCTCTGGAACTGTAGGAACTACCGGTCCATCTGGGGCAACCGGGATCACTGGTCCAACCGGAGCTACTGGAGTTGAGGGTACAACTGGACCAACAGGGGCATCAGGAATAGCAGGCAGTAAATACAACTCTACCTCAACTACTTCATTAACTATTGGTACAGGATCAAAAACAATAACTACAGCAGATTCTGGATTAGCATATACTCCTGGTTTAAGATTAAAAATATCAAAAACAAGCGATCCTACTAACTATTTTCAAGGGACAGTCACATCCTATTCAGGAACAACACTGGAATATAGTGCAGATGCGATTGGTGGCTCTGGGACACACTCTGATTGGAGCATTAATATAGAAGGAGCTCCTGGAACCACAGGTGAGACCGGAGTTACAGGTCCCACAGGATCAACAGGTGTTACCGGTGTGACTGGACCAACCGGATCAACAGGCGTTACAGGTGTAACCGGACCTACCGGTGCATCCGGAACTGCGGGAACAACAGGTCCAACCGGTGCCTCTGGAATTGATGGTACAACCGGACCAACAGGATCGACAGGCGTTACAGGTGTGACTGGACCAACAGGGGCAACAGGTGTTACAGGTCCTACAGGAGCTACGGGTAGAACTGGTCCCACAGGAGCAACTGGAGTTACAGGACCAACAGGTTCTACCGGTTCTCAAGGAACAACCGGACCCACAGGAGCATCTGGAACTGCAGGAACTACAGGACCAACAGGTGCCTCAGGCGCTGATGGTACAACTGGACCAACAGGTTCTACCGGTTCTCAAGGAACAACCGGTCCCACAGGAGCATCTGGAACTGCAGGAACTACAGGACCAACAGGTGCGACTGGTGTAACTGGTCCTACAGGTTCTACTGGAACAACAGGACCCACGGGAGCAACAGGTGTTACAGGTCCAACAGGGGCAACCGGAACTTCAGGTGTTACCGGACCCACAGGAAGTACAGGAGTTTCTGGGGTTACAGGACCAACTGGCGCAACAGGAACTTCAGGGGTTACTGGACCAACTGGCGCAACAGGAGTTACTGGTCCAACAGGAGCTACGGGAATAACCGGTCCCACAGGAGCTACTGGAGTTGAAGGTACAACCGGACCTACCGGTGCATCTGGAACTGCAGGAACTACTGGACCGTCTGGTGCAACAGGTGTAACTGGTCCTACAGGTGCTACTGGAACTTCTGGAATTACAGGACCCACTGGTGCGACCGGAACTTCCGGTATCACAGGTCCAACTGGAGCTACTGGAGTTACAGGACCAACTGGTGCAACAGGAATTACTGGCCCCACAGGTGCAACAGGTGTAACTGGTCCCACAGGTTCTACTGGAACAACAGGACCAACTGGTGCAACTGGAGTTACCGGACCAACAGGTGCAACCGGAACTTCAGGGGTTACGGGACCAACTGGAAGTACAGGAGTTACTGGACCCACAGGAAGTACGGGTGTTACCGGACCAACTGGTGCAACTGGAACAACAGGACCCACGGGAGCAACCGGAGTTACAGGTCCAACAGGTTCGACAGGTGTTACAGGTCCCACGGGAAGTACGGGTGTGACAGGACCCACAGGAGCAACAGGTGTCACAGGACCAACAGGTTCGACAGGTGTTACAGGTCCTACAGGTTCTACTGGAACAACAGGACCAACTGGCGCAACTGGAGTTTCTGGACCAACAGGATCAACAGGTGTTACAGGTCCCACGGGAAGTACAGGTCTGACAGGACCCACAGGAGCAACCGGAGCAGGTACAACCGGGCCTACCGGATCAACTGGAGTTGATGGTACAACTGGACCAACTGGAGCAACGGGAATAACTGGTCCTACCGGAAGTACGGGTGTCACAGGTCCAACAGGAGCCACAGGTGTTACAGGACCAACAGGTTCGACTGGTGTTACCGGACCAACTGGCGCAACCGGAGTTACAGGCCCAACAGGTGCGACAGGTATTACCGGACCAACAGGTGCAAGCGGAGTAACCGGTCCCTCAGGAGCTACTGGAGTTACCGGACCAACAGGTGCAAGCGGAGTAACCGGTCCCTCAGGAGCTACTGGAGTTACCGGACCAACTGGGGCAACAGGTCAGACTGGTACAACCGGACCAACAGGTGCAAGCGGGACATCTGGCCCAACTGGAGCAACAGGAATTACGGGTGTTACCGGTCCAACCGGTCCAAGTGGGACATCTGGTCCGACAGGAGCCACCGGTTTTACCGGACCAACAGGAGCCACAGGTGCCGGAGGAACAGGACCAACAGGAGCCACCGGAGCTAACACTAGCGGACTTGAATCTGTCCAGGTATTTACATCAGGAACCCCAACATGGACTAGACCTAGCTATGCAACCCATGTTGTTGTTGAAGTAACTGGAAGTGGTGGAGGTGGAGGAGGTGGAGATGGCACAGATACAACAAACGAAAATCCAGGAGGCGGAGGTGGAGCGGGAGGAACAACAATTGAACTTTTAACTACTGCAACCACTGGTAATTCACAAACTGTGACCGTTGGTGCAGCTGGAACAGCCGGAAGTAATTCGGGAGGAGATGGAGGAGGAGGGAACACATCTTCTTTTGGAGCCCTTACAACTGCCAATGGTGGAAACGGCGGAGTTGGAAGCGGATCCGATGGAAATGCTTCCCCACAAACTTCTGCTGGGGGAGCAGGAGGAGCTGCATCATCAGATGGAACTATTAACTTAGGTGGAGGAGCAGGTTATATCGGAGAATCATGGGTCGGCGAATTTGTTAATGGTGGCACTGGTGGAACTAGTTATTATGGAGGAGGAGGTCTAGGAGCTGCCGACCCAGCCGTTGATGGATCAACCGCTGGAGGGAACGGTCTAGCCTATGGTTCAGGAGGTGGAGGAGCTGCCTCAGAAGATACTTCAACGGGAGCTGCAGGCGGCGCAGGAGCCAGTGGAGTGGTAATTGTTTGGGAATATTCCGGAACCGCCGGATCGGATTATGCGGAGTGGTATGAGACCGAGGGAAATGGAATTGGGGCGGGAGATATAGTTGCAATCGGCTCTCAAGATACAGAATATCAAGCTAGTTATGGACTACAAAGAACTGCAGTCTTAAAAAAAGCTGTCAAGGGTGACCGGATAGTCGGTGCAATTTCAACTAATCCCGGCATGATTGTTGGTAAAGAAATATTACAATCAGCTCAAAATCCACGTCCGTTAGCTTTAACCGGAAGAGTGCCTGTAAAAGTAACTACAGAAAATGGTCCTATTAAAAAAGGCGATCTAATCACTATTTCTTCAATTCCTGGAGTCGGCATGAAATCAATTAAAGCAGGACAAATAGTTGGTTCGGCATTGGAAGATTATGATGGACCACCTGACCAAATAGGAACGGTTTTAGTATTTATAGGAACAAGTTATTCAAACGGTTCAAGGATAAATACAATATTAGAAAAAGCAGGTATTAATAGTACTAATATTCCTGAAGGGATGGATATGAGTCGGTTAATTTTAGCTCAATTAATTCAAGACAAAAAAGATATTATTGATTCAAATCCAGACTCAGAAATTTTTACAGATAGATTGGCGGCTGGACTGGAAATAATTACACCGCGCGTATTGACACAAACTTTGGCAACCGACATTATTGAGCCGGCATCAGGGAGCGCAGTTATGGTAAATTTGCCGACTGACGGGTCTTTTGAAATTCAAAATACCGGGTCAGACTCGGGACAATTGCTTGTAAAATTTGACTCTAATGGCAACGCTTACTTTAAAGGTGGAATAGTCGCCGACAAAATTAAAGCCAATCAAATTGAGGGGTTGGAAATTTACACGTCCCAAATAAGAAGCTTGGATTCGAAAATTGAGGAAATACAATCTAGTAGCTCAGGTCAACTAACAGATCAGGAAGGTAGGGCCATTAATCTAGGCAAAATATATGCCTCCGGAGGCTTGGTAGTTTCAGAAAGTGCTACTTTCAAAGGAGAGTCGATTTTTGAAAAATTAACCAGCTTCTTAGGGGATATCTTATTTATCGGACGGCCCACCTTTAACAAAGATACAGCCGGGTTTGCGATTATAAAAAAAGGTCAGAGAAAAGTAAATATCATCTTTGAAAAAGAATATCTCACACCTCCGGTGGTGACGGCAAATCTCGTTTGGAATATCGACTCCGAAACAAGTTCGGTTGCAGATCAAATAAACGGATTCTTTGTTCCAATAACAAACTATGTAATTACAAAGTCTACGACTAAGGGCTTTTCAATTATCCTTGACGATCCGGCGATTGAGGATGCGAAATTTTCTTGGATCGCCATTGATGTAAAGGATGTTAAGACATTTGAAAGTTCACCAGGGGCGTTGTCTCAACCGGAACCGTCATTAACAATCGCTCCAACAATAACTTTATCACCATCGCCGACTGTAACAATATTACCAACTCCTATCCTGGATGTGATCGAGCCAACCACCTTGCCTGCATCAACACAAAGCGCCCAAATGGATGAAATAAGTATCCAGTAGTCAAAAGGTATGAATACAAAATCTTACATTTTGGTTTTTGTAGTCTCAATTTTAATAAGCTTTTTTCTTTATGGAAATAGCCTCTCTCATGAATTTATTTGGGACGATTTTATATTTGCGGGCCGTGTCGAATTAAGAAATCCTGGATATCTTAAAAAACTTTGGCTTGAACCCCTCGATGTTAGTAGATCTACACCCATATCGTATCGTCCCACTCTTATTTTTACCGCGGTTCTAAACTTTCTCATTACCGGTGAATCGGCTGTTGGGTTTCATCTCTTTAGTATTTTATTAAACGGATTAGTTACTTTTCTTGTTTTTGTATTGGTATATAAATTATTTTTTTCTAAAACATTAACTATATTTTCTTCATTATTATTTGCTTTTTTTCCAATTCATACTGAAGCTGTCGCTCAAATAAAGTCTCGTGATTCATTACTTGCAACATTTTTTATGTTAATAACTTGGATTTTTTTCCTTAATGCAACTGAAAAAAAAGAAAAAGTTAATTATTCTTTAATTTTTTTCAGTTCTGTATTTTTTTTGTTGACTCTTTTCTCTAAGGAGTTTAAATTGATTGGTCCGTTAATAATGTTGATAGTTTTTTTTCTTCAAAAAAATCCTCAATGGCTGACAATAATAAAAATTGGATTACTATACTTACCGGCCGTAATTATTTATATGATAATGCGCTATTTGGCACTGGGAAGTTTTGAAGTTTCGAAGATTGATTACATGAGAAATCCGTTGTTTTACAGCGACTGGTTGACACGAATTGGTACAAGTTTTAAGGCTGTATCGATTTATTTGATAAAAATATTAGCACCATACAATTTATCAGCGACCTATGCATATAATCATTTCCCATTGGTGAAAAATCCTTTACATTCATGGGAATCACTTTTGTTTATTGGCCTATTTGCAGGATTAATCTATTTGATTTTTAATAAAAAAACACGAACCTTACCTTTAACAATTGGATTGGTATTTTTTTTCATCGCAATAATATGCGTTTCTAACTTAATTATTTTGCTAACAGATTTGTTTACCGAGCGTTGGGCCTATTTTCCTTCAATCGGTATCGCAATTGCCGCGGGTTATTTAATCAATCTTTTATATAAACGCTGGCGGTCGATTAGTTTAATAATATTTATCATTATGTTGACGATTTATACAATAATTATTTGGAAAAGAAATATTATTTGGACCTCAAATGCCAGATTTTATAAACAGGTTGTAATTGATGCCCCGGATAGCGTATATGCGCGCTGGATGTTAGCGGAACATTATGCACAAAAAGGAGACTTTTCTTCAGCAAAACCGCAGATTGAACAAGGTCTGCAAATTTTAAGGATTTCTAAATTGGTTGAATTAGCGTCAATTTCCGCCTATAACGATGGTGATTTTACTAAAGCCAAACAATTAGCCCTTGAAGCATTAAAATACCTAAACAAAGAACCGTCACGGGTTCATCTTATATACGCTTTGATATTGACGCACGAACACAAATATCAAGACAGTTTAAATTTAACAAACTGGATATTAAGTAACGGAAAAAACTATCAGGCGATAGTGGTTGAAGGAGGGACTCATAGAAATCCATTCACTAAAAGCAATCCTGTTATTAAATTTATCTTGGCGTTAGATTATTTTAAAATGGGAAACATAGAAATGGCAAAAGAATACTTCGATTGGGATTCTCGCTACTCTAATGAAGAAAAAATAAAAATATTAAAAAGCTATTGACAATATATTCTAATCTAACCCTTGTGAGAATATAGAAAATATATTATCATAAGTAGATAATTATGAACGTTTTGAAGAATAATAAATTATACTTAGTTATTATTTTATTGATCGCAGTTCTACCATCCTTATATTTTTATACAAAATATGAAAAGGCTCAAAATATTGTTAACTCTCTGGATAAAAATACCGATGAAACAAAGCTTTTAATAGATAAAATTGGAAATCTAATGGTCCTGCCGAAGAATGAAGTTCCAATAGTTGCCACTGTTTCCGATAAAAAAAAGCTAATTAACCAGCCTTTTTTTCAAATAGCAGAAAATGGAGATAAGGTTTTGATTTACAGTAAATCAAAAAAAGCGATCCTTTATCGGCCCGGAATCAATAAAATTATTGACGTAGCCCCGATAAATTTAAAGGATAACCCAAATGCTACTTCTTCACCAACGATATTACCAATACCATAACCTTGTGAAAAGGATTTTAACTATTGTTTTTCTAGGACTACTTACGTATTTCCCAATTTTTTTTAACGGATTTGTTTGGGATGACGAAGAGATGTTCCGAAAAGGAATTTCAATACAAACAAACGCTTATTTTCGACCCGTAATTTCAGCTATTTATTGGGGCATTTATAATATTTTTGGACCG
>Ga0172379_10008845_pt1 | contig 12567 bp, 10 predicted proteins | sample GrowelOW334metaG_FD_119756 | JGI IMG/M metagenome (GOLD analysis project Ga0172379, IMG submission 119756) | Groundwater microbial communities from an aquifer near a municipal landfill in Southern Ontario, Canada - Groundwater well OW334 metaG | ecosystem: Environmental > Aquatic > Deep... | reverse complement strand
TGGCCAATTACAGTTTTATGGTTAAATCCAGAAATCCAAGCGATGCGGCGCACGCTGCTTCCTCTGAATCTGCTTATTCGGCGGTAGCCGGCATTACCAATACCGCTCCCAGTATTAATATTGTCAGTGCCAGTCAATCTTTGAGCGGTAATTATGTAACCATCAATTACACCGGTACTGATGCCCAAAACGATACAAACAATTTAACCGCTTTTGAATATTCAACCAATGGTTTAACTTGGCAAGCCATGACCGAAAAAGCCGGTGTCGGTTCCAGTGGTACGAGTGGTTTGATTTTTAGTTCAACCGGTACCGCTTATGTTTTTGCCTGGGATGTGGCAACTGATTTGCCAAATCAAGAGCAAGCAACAGTCTATGTGCGTTTAGTTTCAACTGACACTTTGACTGCCAGCAGTGTGGCAGGGTCTTCGGCTTTTTATATTGATACTCGCGGCCCGATAATTTCTGGTTTAACAATCGCTCAAACACCCAATTCCGATATTGTAACTTTTGAATATAATCTAGCTGATTTCTCGGGTGCCGATAATACTGTTACTTTAGAAATTTCTGATGATAGTGGCCTAACTTACGCCGTGCCAATTACCACTTTAACCGGAGACATTGGCAGTGGGATAACTGCCGGCACCAGCCGGTCAGTGACTTGGGATGCGGGGATTGATTTTGCCAATCAAGAAAGCAGCGTAATGAAAATTAGAATTCGCGGTACTGATCGCTACGGCAATTTAGGGGATTATGCAGTTTCCGGTAATTTTAGCGTTGATACCAAAACACCGGTAGTCAGTGCCGTAACCGCTAGTCAAAATTCCGGTTCGGGTGATGTTACTATCAATTATGTTTTAGCTGACAATACCTCGGCCGGTCATTTGGTGGAATTTTTTATTTCTGATGACGGCGGCGCTACTTGGAATGTGGCCACTACGACCAGAAACGGTGACATTGGTTTAGGTCAAACTACCGGCGTCAAAACTTTCAACTGGTCAGCCGATGTTGATTTTAATAATCAAGAATCGTCAGTGATGAGAGTCCGAGTCCGAGCCAAAGATTATTTTGGTAACCAGGGCGATTACGCATCATCGGCTAATTTCAGTTTGGATACTAAAGCGCCTATAATTTCTGCAATTACTGCCAGTCAAACTGCAAGCACTGATTCGGTTGCGATTGGCTATAATCTAAACGAAGCGGCAACAACGGTTTTGGATATTTCGTCTGACGGTGGTTTAACCTGGACAGTGACTAAAACTTCGCTGACTGGAGATTTAGGCGCTGTTACTGCCGGTAATAATAAAGCGGTGACTTGGAATGCCGGTACCGATTTTGGCAATCAGGAAAATTCCACTATGCGCGTTCGCTTGCGCGGTAGCGACAGTTTTGACAATACCAGCATTTATTATGAATCAACTGATTTTACCGTTGATACGGCCGCACCTTTGGGTTTGGTGGCTTTAACCAAATTTACCAGTACGGCAACCTCGGCAACTTTAACTTGGGCGGCAAATACCGATGCACATTTTAATCATTATGAATTGTGGCATGGCACCAGTCAGAGTGATATTGAAAATCGAACCGGCAGTGCCATTAAGTGGAGCACCGTTGATGATGCCAATTTAAATAATCCGTTAACCATTTCAACGGTTATTTCTGGAATTGATTTGTCTGATAATTATTTTGTTAAAATTTGGGCAATTGATGATTTTGGTAATGAAATTACCGTGCCAATAATTAATCTTTACGAAGCACCGGCGCCGGTAGTAGAGACAACGCCGACGGTTTCGGCTGGTGGCGGTCTTTTGCCGGCTTTAGTTGATAATATCCCGCCCCAAAAACCAATCTTGAATCCGTTAGTTACGCCAACCCAGAAAACCTCGTTTAGTATTGCCGGTTTGGCTGAGCCACGATCAAAAGTTGAATTGTATGATAATGGCGTATTGATTGGCAGTTTAAATAGTCTAACCGACAGCGACGGAACATTTGCTCAAAATTTTAACTTTATCCCTGGCGTTCATTCTTTAACCGTTAAAGCCATTGACAGTGCCAATAATGCCAGCCAATTTTCCGACCAGGTGGTTTTAAATATTGTCACTTCGGCGCCAACTGCTCCAATTGTTTTAACACCGCAAAATAATATCAGCCTAACCGATACGACACCTCAAATTGTTGGCGTCTCTGATCCGAATAATCAAATTTTAATTAGAATCGATAATAATCAATTTACCGTTACCAGTGACAGCAACGGCGCCTGGAATTTCATTTTACCAAGTACTTTTGCTTTAGCTGATGGCACCCATGCAGTTTCAGTAGTTGCCGTTGACGCAGCCAATAATCAAAGTCCGCAAACCACTTTAACGATTAATAAAACCACCGTTCCGGTCCAAACTTTACCAACTGCTCCAACCGGCGGCGAAGTTGTTTCTTTACCGGCCAATGCTTTAATTAATGAAACCACCCAAGCTGTTGAATTACCTGGCATTCCAGTGCCAAAAGTTTCAGCCGCCGGCGCTTCAATTTCAACCACTGGTGATATCTTAAGTTTTACCGGTACTTCTTTGCCCAATTCCGATGTGGTGATTTATATCCATAGCGACCAAGCTCTGATTTATCAGACCCGCACAGATGCTTTGGGCAATTGGAAAATTAATCATTCCCAAACCGTTTCCGAGTTAGCTCCCGGTCAACATACAATTTACGCCGTGACTTTAGATACCAATGCCAAGGTTAAAAGCCGTCCTAGTGCTGTCAGCAGCTTTATGGTTAAAAGAAATTTATGGGTGATGATTTTCAAATATTTGAATTGGCAAACCACACTGGCAACTTTAATTGTTTTGTTGCTAGCCATCTTTTGGCTTTACCGAATTAGAAAAGTAGCCGTTGTCCAAAAAATTTAATGATTTTATGAAAAAAAATAAAACAAATAAAAAATCAAATCAGGCTAAACTACTTTCGGCGGTGGATTTATTGCAGGGGAGTAAAAAACAACTTTCGGATTTTATTGATTTTTTGCCTGATGCTACCTTAGCCATCGATGAAAATAAGCGAGTAGTTGTTTGGAATCGAGCAATTGAAAAAATGACCGGTGTTTCGGCCAAAAAAATGATTGGTAAGGGTAAGTATGCTTATACCGTTCCTTTCTATGGTGTTGCCCGGCCGCAGCTAATGGACCTTTTTTGGGCGCCTAAAAGTAAAATAGCAGCTAAATATCCAACCTTAAAAAGAGAGGGTGATAATTTGGTAATTGAAACTTTTTGTCCGGTTTTGAACCAGGGTAAAGGGGCGTTTGTTTGGGCTAAAGCCTCACCGCTTTTTGATTCAAAAGGAAAATTAATTGGCGCCATTGAATGTATTCGCGATATTACTGAGTTGAAATCTTCCGAGGACGAACTGAGAGTAATTTTTGATAATTCAAGCGATGGTATACTTTTAGCTGAGGAAAAATCCGGTAAATTTTTTATTGGTAATAAAGTTATTTGTAAAATGTTAGGCTACTCTTTGGATGAACTTAAAAAATTAACCGTTTCCGATATTCATCCCAAAGAAAGCCTAGGTTTTGTTTTACAAAGGTTTAAGGATTTAGTAAAAAGAAAAATTTCTATTGCCAAAGATATTCCGGTTAGGAGAAAAGATGGCAGCATTTTTTATGCTGATATTAATTCTTCAGCTATAAAATTTAACAGCAAGAGGTATATTTTAGGTATGTTCCGAGATGTTACTAAAGATAAAATTAAAGAAAAATTGTTAGCTGAAAGTGAGGCACGTTATCGAGCCCTAACAGAACTAGCCCAAGATAATATCTATTTGGTTGATAAAGACGGCTGGATTTTATATGTTAATAAATTTGGCGCTAAACAGCTTAAGATTAAACCAGAAAAGCTGGTTGGTAAAAATATTAAAAATCTATTTCCGTCAGCGATTGCCATACGTCAAAAAAACAGTATTGATAAAGTTTTTAAAACCGGTCGGCCGATTTATGTTGAGAATTTATCCGTTTTTCCGTCTGGACCAGTGTGGCTTTCAACTCAATTAACGCCAATTAAGGATCAAGATGGTCGGATTGTGAGTGTAATGGGGTTATCGCGCGACATTACTTTAATAAAACAAGTAGAAGACAAATTAAAAATAGAGAAAGCCAAATTGCAAGAATATCTTGACGTAGCTGACATTATTTTATTGACAATTAATAGTAAGCAAAAAGTGGTGGCAATAAATAAAAGAGGCTGTGAGTTGCTTGGTTATTCGGAAAAACAAATTATTGGCAAGAATTGGTTTGACAATTTTATCCCCAAAAAAGATAGAGAAAAAACCAAAGAAGTTTTTAATAAAATTTTAAGGGGTGGTGATAAGGCAGTTAGTCGTTTTGAAAATTCTATCCTCACCAGTTCTGGTGAAGAAAAAATTATTTCTTGGCACAATAAATTAATTAAAGATGAAAAAGGAGAATTTACTTTAAGTTTGAGTTCCGGCGAAGACATTACGGCCCATAGAAAATATGAAGAAAAAATCAAAAGGTCAGAACAAAAGTACAGCACTATTGTTGAGAAATCCAGCGATGGTGTAATTGTTATTCAAGACGGTCTAATCAAGTATGCCAATCAAACAATGCAAAATCTGGTTGGCTATGCGCCAGGCGATTTTTTAAACAAGCCAATGTTACAGTTTATTGGCCCCAAATCTAAAAAATTTGTACTCGAGCGATATGCTAAGCGGATGAAGGGACTGCCCGTGCCTCAACGTTATGAATTTGAAATAATTAAAAAAACCGGTGAACTTTTGTTTGTTGAAACTAACAGTGCGATTGTTGATTACGAAGGCCGGCCGGCTGACATGGCAATTATTAGGGATGTCACTCGGGCCAGAGAAATTGATCGGGCAAAATCAGAGTTTATTTCTGTTGCCAGTCATCAATTGCGAGGTCCGTTGACCGGCATTAAATGGTTTAGTCAACTGCTGATTGATCAAAAAATTGGTAAACTATCAGAAAAACAAATTGATTTTATCCAACAAATTTATGACAGTAACGAACGAATGGTTCGCTTGGTTAATGATTTATTGGACGTTTCTCATATTGAAACCGGTCAAAAATTTGTAATTGAAAAAACTCCCGGTGATGCCATAGTTTTGATTAATAAAGTAATCAAGGATCAAAAAACCAATTTCCCTCAAAAAAATATAAATATTGAATTGGCTAAATCCTGTCCCGGCAAGCTGGTTTTTGATTTTGACCAAGATAAAATTTATCAGGTATTTTCAAATTTGATTAACAATTCAATCAAATATTCGGCTAAAGATAAAAAAATTATTATTGGTTGTAAGTTAGCCAATAGCGATGTGGAGTTTTATGTCAGAGATTTTGGTTTTGGCATACCAGCCCATCAGAAAAAATTGGTTTTTCAGAAATTTTTTAGAGCCGACAATATCGCCACTATTTCAACTGACGGCACGGGGTTAGGTCTTTATATTGCCAAAAATATTATTGAAGCTCACGGCGGAAAAATCTGGTTTGATTCGGAACAAAACAAGGGCACGACTTTTTATTTTACTTTGCCCCTAAAAAGTAAAAAATAGTTAAATAGTTTTAATTTATTTAATTAGGAAGGAAATAAAATTATGAAAAAAATTTTGTTAATCATTGACGACGAAGCCATGGTGCGCAAAGCCTTGTTGTCGCAATTTGACCAAGAGCAGATCGAAGTATTGACTGCCAGTAATGGGGAAGAGGGTCTAAAACTTGCACTAGACAAACATCCAGATTTAATTTTACTTGACTTGGTGATGCCAAAAATGGATGGGATGACGATGCTGGGAAAATTAAGGCAGGATCAATGGGGCAAAGAAGCGGAAGTAATTATTTTAACCAATTTAAGCGATTCCAAAAAGGTAGCCGAGGCAGTTGAGCAAGACACTTATGAATATTTGGTAAAAGTTGGCTGGAATGTTTCGGACGTAGTTAAAAAAGTCAAAGCTAAATTAGAATTATCATAATTTAATTTATGCTGACTGAAAAAACCAAAGCGCCTGATTTTGAACTTTTGGATCAAGACGGCCAAGCTCATCGTTTATCCGATTTTATTGGTAAATGGGTTTTACTTTATTTTTATCCCAAAGATGATACGCCCGGCTGCACTAAAGAAGCCTGTGCTTTTCGTGATAATATTCCCGATTTTTCTTTACTAGGAATTCAAGTGATTGGTATTTCGGCTGACACGGTTGAAAGTCATAAAAGTTTTCAGGAAAAGCACGGTTTGAATTTTATGCTTTTGGCTGATCCGGAAAAAAAAGTGATCAGTCTTTACGAAGCCAAAGGTTTGGTTGGAGCCAAAAGGGTTTCTTATCTGATTAATCATTCCGGCCTGATTGAAAAAGTTTATCCTAAAGTTGACACGCAAATGCACGCCAAAGAAGTTTTAGCTTATATCCAAAATCAAAAGTAGGCTGAAATCTATGGGTCGATCAAAAATTAAATTAGTTTCAGTCTCGGATAAAATGCAGAAAAATTATCACTATCAATTGTCTGAACCGAAAGGTAAAAATTTTGATTCAAAATTCAAGCCGGAATTAACCCCAAAGCAGATGTTGGAGCTGGGAGTTTTTGGCGGTAAGTATATAACTGATTGTCAGAAAGAGTTTCCCAAAAATTGGTTTAAAAAAGCCAAGCTTAATCCAAGATTTCATGACCCCAAGCTGAATTATTTTGGTATTAACGCTTCGTTACCACTGGTTGTTTGGCAAAAAAAGGGTTGGATTCATCCGGCTGATCCGCGCGGCTGGTTTCAGTGGTATTGCCGTTATTATTTGGGCCGGCGACTGGGGCAGGAAGACCAAAGACAAATTAAAAGATGGCAAGCGATTACTCGGCATATTGCCGCTGTTAAAAAAAATTGTCGACCTGGCAATTTAGCTTGCCGACCAAAACAGCGCCAAGCGATTTTGCACTGGGCATACGATAGCCGAAAAATTTAATTTTAATAAAAAAATATGAAAAAATTTATCTATTGGCTTCCGCGAGTTTTAGCAGTTGGTTTTATTCTATTCCTTAGCCTATTTGCCTTGGATGTTTTTGATATTCAAGCGCCCTGGTATTTGCTTTTGGGCGGATTTTTAATGCACCTAATCCCTAGTTTTGTTTTAATCGTTGTTACAATTATTGCCTGGAAAAAACCGTTGTGGGGTGGTTTAATTTTTATTGGTGCTACTTTGGTCATGGGTTTTTGGCTGAACTGGCCGGTAATGTCTTTGGTAGTGATTTTACCGCCGGCTTTGCTTGGAGGATTGTTTTTACTTCAGGATTATTATTTTAAAAAAAGCATGAAAAAATAGAAATATGATTGCACTAATCAAACTTTTAATCTCAATTGCCGCCACTCTTTTGATTGGTTTTGTCGGTTCGATTTTTACCACGCCAAATATTTCTGGTTGGTATGCAAATTTAAATCGGCCGGTTTTATCACCACCCAATTGGGTTTTTGCTCCGGTTTGGACCACACTTTTTATTTTAATGGGTCTTAGTTTATTTTTAGTTTGGAATCTGAAAAATAAATCAAAAATCAGAAATTGGTTTTTAATAATTTTTATTTTAAATCTGGTTTTAAATACTTTTTGGTCAATTTTATTTTTTGATTGGCAGGCTCCAGGTTTGGCCTTTTTGGAAATTATTCCTTTGTGGCTTTCCATTTTAGCTTTGATTATTTTAGGCCGCAAAATTTATAAACCAGCCGCCTGGTTGCTAATTCCTTATTTGCTTTGGGTGAGTTTTGCTTCTTATCTTAATTTTTCTTTTTGGTTATTAAACCGTTAATTTTTTAATCAATATACGTCAAACGGCTAATTTGTTATAATATTTATATAAGTTAAACTAAAATATAATTTTACCTCTATGTCGAGGTTGAAAAATCAAAAAAAATCAGGTTTTACCTTAATTGAGTTAATGATTGTGGTTGGTATTATTGCTATTATTGCTGGTATAGTTTTTGTGGCCACCGATCCGGTGAAAAATTTTGCCCAAACCAGTAATGCCAAGCGCTGGTTGGAAATCGGTAGTATTGCTTCGGCAATTAAGCAATTTCAAGTTGATAATCGCGGTTCTAGTCCGGCTGGTTTTGACGGTAATTTAAAAATGATTGGTTTGGCCACTGATGGCTGTTCGGTTGATTGTGGCTCAACTTCTGATATTTTTTATTTTAATCCCAGCGAAACTTTGAATTACTATTCAAATAACACTTACACGGTCAGACACTGGTTTGATGTAACCGGTTTTTCTGACTTTTCATTTTTAACCGTTAGTTTGGTTTTGGATTGTGACGGTAATTGCAACGGTCAAACCAGAATTCGCATTGGCAATAGTGCAAGTTATAGTGATTATGATTTTGTCAACGCTTCACTGGTCAGAACCGATGGCAGTCCGACCAATTACAGTTGGTATACGGCAACTTTTCCGGCCAATAAATCAAGTTTAGGGAATTTATTCTACGTTCAACTGCTAAAATATACCGGTTCGGGTACAATTAGATTTTTAATGGATGAAGGCGGCCCAGCCGGGGTTTATCCGGAGTTTAGAACCGATAGCAATGGTGACGGTAATCACAGTGGTTGGACCAGGGATAACGGGGATTATTTTTTCAAAATTGGTTTGCCCGGCAAGACGGCGGATACTTGTTTGAATTTGGGAGCTGATTTGGTCGGGCCGTATTTTAAAGAAATGCCACTTGACCCAAAGTCTGGTAGCCAGGAAAGAACTTATTATGCAGTTATGCAAACGGCTACCGGGGGAGTCAAAGTAGTTGCTTGCCAGCCAGAAAACAGTGAAGAAATTTCAGTGACCCGCTAGCTTTTAAAAATTTTTCCAATAAAAAAACTAAGTAATTATTTTTTACCAAAAATGGCTGCCCAAAAGCAGAATAATTACTTAGTTTTTTTTTGAGCCGCTTTGGCCATGGTTTTGAGGCATTTGGTGCAGATTTTGGTTTTTTTGCCATCAATGGTTTTGGTCTGAAGATTCAATTTCTGCCGTTTGATGGTTTTAATGTTGGAGTGACTGATCGAATTGCCTTTTAGGGGTAAGCGGTTGCAAATAGTGCAAGTAGGCATAAATAAATTTATTTGGTTAACTTTAGTATTCTAGCAGGTTTGTTTTAAAAAATCAAGTGTTATGTTATGATATGTATATTATGAATGAAATTATTTTATTAATTTATATTGTCGCTTTTCTTTATTCGGTGATTTTACACGAAATTGCTCATGGCTGGGTGGCTAACTACTTTGGTGACGATACGGCCAAAATTTCTGGGCGGCTTTCGCTTAATCCATTAGTTCACATTGATCCGGTTGGCTCAATTTTAGTGCCAATCCTGCTTTATTTGTCGCAAACCGGTTTTCTTTTTGGTTGGGCCAAACCAGTGCCGGTTAATCCATATCGGCTTAAACAGGGGACAACTTCTTACCGTTGGGTGGCAATGGCCGGAGTTTTGACCAATTTTTGTATTGCCATTGTCTCGGCTTTGGTTTTAAAAATCACCACTCAGTACTTAGATTTTGGCGTGAATAACCTGGGGGTAATTTTATTTACGGTTTTATTCCAGATCAACTTGGCTTTAGCGGTTTTTAATGCTTTGCCTTTACCCGGTTTTGATGGTTTTAATTTCTTAACCACCTTTAAGCCGGTAACTGATTTTTTAGCTAAAACGCCTTTGGCAAATCCATTATTTATGGCTCAATATGGCCTTTTTTTGTCGATTATTATCCTGTTTTTGTGCATGCCTTTAATCGATTGGGTTTTTGCTTTTGTTTTCAAATTGTTCGGCCAAATTTTTGGCTTTTAGCCACCCTCTTGACTTCTGCAAAATTATTAGTTAATATTGCTTTATGTTTATCTGCCTTTAGGGCAGGTTTATTTTCCGCCAATAAATTAAAAACCCCAATGAAGTCGGTGAAAGCCATTTTATTGGTATTTTCACTCAATATTTTGTAAAATACTTACCTTGTTTAAAAATTATGCCTACAATTAATCAATTGATTAAAAAAAGCCGAAAAAGTAAGGGCAAAAAGAGTAAAACTCCCGCCTTACGTTTGGTTTCTAATACTTTAAGAAGAACTAAAAAAGATAACCCCAAAGGCGCTGGTTTCAAACGGGGAGTGTGCGTTAAAGTCACTACCACCACGCCAAAAAAACCAAACTCAGCTTTACGAAAAATCGCCAGGGTTCGGCTTTCTAATGGCATGGAAGTAACCGCTTATATTCCGGGTGAAGGTCATAATCTGCAGGAGCACTCAGTTGTTCTGATTCGCGGTGGCCGGGTTAAGGATTTACCTGGTGTTCGTTATCATATCATTCGTGGCGTTTATGATACTTCCGGCGTTACTGCCAGAAAACAAGGTCGCAGTCTTTACGGTGCTAAACATGTTGCTGAATCAACCAAATAAATATAATCTTTATGCGTGGAAAAACTCCTAAAAGAAAACTCACCCCAGATCCAAAATTTCATAGCGTTAATATTGCCAAATTAATCAATTATTTGATGCGTCGAGGCAAAAAATCAACTGCCGTGAAAGTGGTTTATGATTGCTTTGACGTGATTAAAGAAAAAACCAGCAAAGATCCGTTGGAAATTTTTGACAATGCTTTGAGAAACGTCGGACCGGACGTTGAAGTTAAATCCCGCCGAATCGGTGGTGGTAACTATCAAGTTCCAGTTCCAGTCAGCGGTGAACGCCGAACCGCTTTGGCTTATCGCTGGATTATTGCCGCGGCCAAAGCCAGAAAAGGCGCCCCAATGGCGGAAAAATTAGCCGACGAATTGATTGCGGCTTTCAATAAAGAAGGCGCTGCTATCAAAAAACGCATGGATACTTACAGAATGGCTGAAGCCAATCGAGCTTTTGCTCATTTCATTAGATAATTTATAAAATAATGGCCCGTGAATATTCTCTAGAACAAACAAGAAACATTGGGATTATTGCCCATATTGACGCCGGTAAAACTACTGTATCCGAGCGTATTTTATTTTACACCGGAAAAAAACATAAAATCGGTGAAGTTCATGAGGGTGCAGCCGAAATGGACTGGATGGAACAGGAAAAAGAACGGGGAATTACCATCACTTCGGCTGCGACAACTTGTTTTTGGGCGCCAAGAGGCGATGAAAGCAATAAATGCCGGCTTAACTTAATTGATACTCCAGGCCACATTGATTTTACCGCTGAAGTTCAGCGTTCATTGCGCGTTTTGGACGGCGGCGTGGTGGTTTTTGATGGTGTAGCCGGTGTGGAACCGCAATCAGAAACAGTTTATCATCAAGCCGAAAAATTTAAAGTACCATTAATTGGTTTTATCAATAAAATGGATCGCATGGGTGCGAACTTTTACAAAGATGTTGACAGCATCCGCGATCGTTTAACCAAAAACGCTTACCCAACCCAATTGCCAATTGGTGCGGAAAGTGATTTTTTGGGTGTAATTGATTTATTGACCAAAAAAGCTTGGATTTATCATGATGAACAGGGCAAAGATTATACTGAAACTGAAGTGCCAGCGGACATGACAGAAAAAGTGGAAAAATTTCGCCATGAATTAATTGAAGCAATCGTTGCTCATGATGAAAATTTATTAAACAAATATTTGGAAGGCAAAGAAATTAGCCTTGAAGAATTAAATAAAGTTTTACGCCAAGCCACTATTAAAAGCGAAATTATGCCGGTTTTATGTGGTTCGGCTTTGAAAAATAAAGGTGTCCAATTACTTTTGGATGCCATTTGTGATTATTTACCAAATCCGTTAGATATCCCACCGGTTACTGGTTTTCATCCAAAACATCCAGAGACTCAGGAAGAAAGAAAGCCGGATGATTCAGCGCCGTTTGCGGCTTTGGCTTTTAAAATTGCTGCCGATCCGTTTGTCGGTAAGCTTTGTTTTTTCCGAGTTTATTCCGGTACATTAGCCGCTGGTTCTTACCTTTATAATGCCACCACTGGTGAACGGGAAAGAGTCGGTCGGATTGTCCGAATGCATGCCAATAACCGCGAAGAAGTAAAAGAAGTTTACTCTGGTGAAATTGCTGCGGCAGTTGGTTTGAAAAATACTTTTACCGGCCATACTTTATGCGATGAAGAACATCAAATAGTTTTAGAATCAATTACTTTCCCTGAGCCGGTTATTTATGTGGCGATTGAACCAAAAACCAAACAAGATCAGGAAAAAATGGGTATTGCTTTATCCAAATTGGCTGAAGAAGATCCGACTTTCAAGATTAAAACCGATGAAGAAGTGATGCAGACTTTAATTGGTGGCATGGGTGAATTACATTTGGATGTTTTGGTTGATCGAATGAAGCGTGAATTTAAAGTTGAAGCTAACGTCGGCCGGCCGCAAGTTGCCTACAAAGAAACCATTAAAGGTAAAGCGGACGCTGAAGGTAAATATATTCGTCAATCCGGCGGTCGTGGTCAATATGGCCATTGCTGGTTGTCAGTTGAGCCAAGAAACCGCGGTGAAGGTTTTGAATTTCTTGATGATATTAAAGGCGGTTTGATTCCACGTGAATATATTCCTGCCATTCAAAAAGG
>Ga0172379_10008844_pt1 | contig 12567 bp, 15 predicted proteins | sample GrowelOW334metaG_FD_119756 | JGI IMG/M metagenome (GOLD analysis project Ga0172379, IMG submission 119756) | Groundwater microbial communities from an aquifer near a municipal landfill in Southern Ontario, Canada - Groundwater well OW334 metaG | ecosystem: Environmental > Aquatic > Deep... | reverse complement strand
TTTCCACTTAATCCTGCACCAAACACAACACTGTGGTCACCATAACGATCCGCGCTCGGAGTACCACCATGAGCATCCGTATCTGTCACAACATTTAAATCATCAAAAATATTATTTTTTATTGACCAATCCCTACGCCAAATCGGCCCACTTGTACCACTATCAGCATAAGCCATATTGACTCTCTGCCCGACAAAAGTATTATTCCAAACCAAAACATTATCAGATTCATTGGTTGTAGCATCTGCAGCAACTTGAAGCAAGGGTGTACCTGCGGTATTAGTAGATCTCTCAAAAATATTTTGAACTATCGCCGTACCTACAGTATTCGCATAAACCATATTAAGGCGAGATGATGAATCATTAGCATAAAAACGATTAAATGCATAGATCCCATTTGAAACTGCTGGAGTCGTAGTATAAGCATCAGAGATACTTCCATCACTACTGTTAGTAAGACTATTACCAACGACAGTATATGCGGGTTGAATAGCATTAACTAATGACGCAGTTGAAACATTTCCTCTCATTAATGCAATAGAGGAATTACCTGTTGGACCATAAGACCCAGAAAGATTTGAAGCTGTAATATAATTAACTGTAGTTGAATCAAAAGTTCCATAAACACCTGCTGTCGGCGCAATAGTAGAATAATTAACCCATAATGCATCTAGAACGCTCAATATAACTCCAGTACCATTAGTAAATTTTACATCTTCAAATTTAACCTTGTGACCAATAAGTTTATCTCCACTGGTGCTTGTAATTAAAACATTTGCGCGAGCAGTACCGGGGAATTTTGTAACTGTGAGCCATGTGGCATTATTTGCAGTCGCACCAGCCGACAAAGTTCCTCCTGTCCAAGCATGACTTCCCTCTTTCAAATAAATCACACCTCCACTCACGTCATTTCGAGAATGATTTGTATTGTTATAAGCTGCAATTGCATTTGCTGCAGCATAAATATTTAAAAATGGATGAGTTGTGGCATCGTCAGCAACTCCATCAAATGAAACCGAATCAACAACCACACCTGTACCATTCACCCCAGAGACAGAATCAACAACTGCAACAGTAGAACCCATAGCACCAGTTTTATCGAGTACATAATACTGAGGAGCGTAAAGCGGAGTAGGCATTGTGTTAGCTCCATCTCCAGTGTTTAATATTGAACCAGAATCTCCATACCATGGATAAGCTTGAAAATTACAAGTCAAAGTATCCCCCTGGGTTAAAGAGGTTGTGGACAAAGTTCCCACATATTCAATAACCGGGACTGTATCATTCTTTGTGCTATCAATTGTTCCCGAAGAAACTGTCGTTGTGGCAGAATTTGAATGTTGATCTGTACAAGTATATTTTACTGCTCTAACCGACTGACCTTGTTGAGCTGATCTATGAAAAGCGACAGCGCTAAGATTAAAAGTGCTTCCTGTTATTCTGCTATACCCAGGCCATGACCAATTAGCAATAACTTTTGGATAAGCCTGTGTTGCTCCATTTGTAACAGCGTATGACGTTATAGCATTACTAGGATTTCCCCCTTGAGTATAAAAAGATGTCGGCGCAGTAAAAGTGAGCGTATCACTAGAATAAATCCATTCACTCAAGCTCGCTCGCACTGTAGTATATCCAGACTCAGCTGTTTCATCTTTACTTGCATTATCTGGATAAACTTTTCGCAAAGCATTCATCACATAAACCCTACGAGATATTGTCGTAGCATTACCCGAAGCGTCATAACCGGGAGATGTAACAGTAAAATATGGCGTATTGGCAGTAGTAACATTATTAGCACCGAGATGAAAATCATAAGTTCCACCGGTGCTCACTCCACTGATATCAAATTCTCCTACCCATCCTTGTCTTCTTGTGTCACTTGATATTCTCACAGCAATAATATCCCCTGCTGATGCCACCACTGTTACTGTAACTTTATAATAAAGAATAGTTGTCCCATTTGATGCAGTAACTTTTATAATAAAAAAATCACCATCTGCAATTGCTGCCGATGTGTAAGCTGTATCTGTATCAAAATTAGTTATAGAACCACCACTGGCATATTTTACGACTTTGTTCACAGTCGCACTTGGGTTAGTGGCAAGAAAAGTAGTAATGTATGAACCAGCATTTGAAGTATCAAAAGATTGAGTTCTAGTTATTGTTACCGTTCCACCAGTAGCAGAACCAATAGTTGCATTTGGTGTTCCTAAACCTATCAAAGAAACACCTTTTACGGTTGTGGTGACAATACTCAAAGTAGCATCCGTAGCTCCTGATACCGTATATGTAAGATTTGCTGGATTAGCTAATCCTCCATTGTTGGTTGGTGTTAATACAACATCACCTTCCGCCGTCGGAGTAATAGTAAAAGTTTGCGGTGTCGCAGAGTTAGAAAAAGTAAGAACTGTAGGAGATAAACCTGTGCTACCAGCTCCAGATGGAGTGAGAGTAATTGTTCCTGTATATGCATGATCCGGAGTAACAGTAAAATTAGAAGACGCAGTATCCACGACACCACTTGAGGGACCAGTAAAAGTAAAAGTGGTAGCAGGAGGAGGAAGATATTCATCAGCGCCTATATCCCATGTGGTGTTATATGGTCTTGATTGAGCATCAATATCAGTATTAAAAGCTAGCGATCCATCTGCAGATAAATCAACGCCAACATCACGAGCCCCAGCATCAGTATCTGCTAAATGAAAATCTTTATTGGCCGCATCTATAAATGTAAAAGTCTGCGATAATCTATCATGAGTATTTCCACTAGCAGTGTATCCCATTGATGCGTTAGTGGCTGCGTTGTAGTCAGTACCAGATGCAAATGTTCCTGAAGCAGCTGTAGTGTTATTATATAAAAGATTATTTTTTGCAATTGAAATTGATGTACCATTAGCTTCAAAAGCTATACCAACAGTACTATTAGCAACAGTATTGTTATAAACTAAAGACAAATAAGCTGGAAATTTTAAATCAATTGCAGCATTTGTAAAATCATAAATTATATTATTCCAAATTTTTGCTTTAACTCCATTATCACCATTGTAAATACCATAACCAGAATAAGTACCAGCTCCTTTCCTTATAATATTATTTGAAATCTGAATATCTGAACCTGTGGAGCTATAATAGTTTCTAATAGCGGCATAAGTATTGTAAGATGAATCACTATATTCTATCTGTAAACCATCTATACGGGCGCATAATTCAGCAACTTCTATAGCAGGAGCAGCAACACCAGCTGCATTCACTGCCAGTGTATAAGCATTAGCCGTCCATTTTCCAGTATGTCTTTGGGATTGATTAACTTCTGTTGTTGTACTCGTCGGGGTATAAATACGAATATAATTAGCAGCGGCTGTTGTCCAAGTATGAGTACCACCTAAAATACCAATAGCGAAAGCGGTTGTATCTGAACCAGTATCATAATACAAAGGAATATTCATAGTATAACCGCCTCCAGCTGTCAAAACTTTTGAATTAAAATGTGTAGCATTTGCTACTCCTGGGGTAGAACCATTAATTGCAGCATTAAGAGAAGAAAATGCATGAGCAATAGACACAACAGTAGAATCAGTAATATCAGCCGGAACACCTCCTGTTGGAGTCATAACCGTCCAAACACTTGTAGAGGTCTTGCCTGTAATATAAGCAACAACATTCGTATTGTAAGTAACCGCATCTCCGACACCCATGTTCGTAGCAGTTTGTGCAACAGAAAAAGTCGCTACACCACTAGCAATACTAACGGTCGGCGACCCAGTCTTATGGTCAGTGGTGTTTTGCCCTACAGAATAGTAAAGATTAGTTACGGTGGCATAAGCATTTTTTGTTAGACCAAAGAATAAGAAACTGACAAAAAATAGAGTTGCTATTATTTTAATTGTTTGTTTATTGAATTGATTATTCATCTAACGCCACCTTAAAAAGCTCACTAATAATGCTGTGTACATCATATCATTATCAAAGTATTTAAAGAAATACTTAATAATAAAAAAATAAGATTTTTCACAAATCTACATTTGATTTATGTATAGTAAATACCACATTACAATGATGGATCAGAAACTGGCGCAGGAGAATTTAATATTTGATTTGATTTTTGTTTTCGCGTAGAAAAATACTCTAAAACTTTATCAATTCTGTCTTTTTTTATTGTTTCAAGCTGACTATTGTTTTCTCCTATTTCCAAGACAGGCTCTCTATTCACCTCCATAAAAAGACGGTAACCAAAAAAGAAAGCCGTAATAATTGCAATAAACATTAGACAAACAGCTAGTTTCCAAAAAAGACCTATATTCAAACATACGTCTTTTTCTTTCTTCAAATTTTTTTCTTTTTTTAAAAAATTAATCATATTTTTATTTTATAAAACTTAAAAGTTTCACCTTAAAAACCATTTCCCATTCTCTAGATGTGATGTTCTTGTTACCTCCATTCGCATCTATCTGCTTATTCATATCCATTCTCATAAATTTAAGTTCATAAGGAGAATTTTCTAACAATGTTAAAAATCTATAGAGACTAGAAAAGGTTCCTGACGCTTTCATCCCAACCAAAAGTCCAGTATTATCCGCAAGAATATCTACAGAAGTAACTTCTGCTTTAGCTCCTGTCTTGGGAGCCAAAGCCTCAATCGTATCTAAAAATGGCACGATATCGGAACTTTGAGCAAAATGACTTTCCAGCTGAGCTCTCTCTTCTTCCACTGCTTTAACTGAATGATCAAGTGCTTTTATTTCATCCCGTTTGAATTTTTCAATCTGCCATTTTTCTTCTTTTACCTTGAATCCTATATCACTTTTATTTATTAAATAATAAGTAAAAGAAAAAATAAAAATAGAAAAAAAGAGAAATATTATGGAAACTGAAAGCTGAATTTTTGTAAGATTGTTTTGCATATAATTATGAAGGAATTAAGCTTAGATAAAATTGGATGTTTGAACCCTTCACGAAATTTGAAATCGGCAAATCAACTTGTTTGAAATTGGCATCATCTTCAAGCGCTTTGCGGAACAAAAGTAGAACCTCGCGAGAAGGTGCATACCCTTGAATACTGATTTTCTTATCTTCTGAGGACCCATTTGGAGTTTTATCTTCAAAAGAAATATTGATGATTTTTATATTGGACATCTTTTTCAAAAGAATGGCATTTATTATTTTCTCAGAAACAATAAATTTATTATTTTCTACTCTTTCAACTAAATCCAACTCATTACTGAGATTTTTAATCACTGAAAGAGTTTTCTGGTCCGGTAAAGGCGCTATTTCATTATTTTGTGTTTCTAATTTCTTGTCTACAATATTATTCTTTACTGAGGAAAGAAAATAAGAAGGCAAAATTGCAACAAAAAAAGCAATAAAAACAAAACTGCCCACTATTAAAAACAAGGTTGTGAGTTTAAGATAAAAACACCTAACCATTTCTTTTCTTTCTTTGTTTGGAATCAAATTTATCATAAATTAATCTAAATTAATTGCCTTCATAATCCCGCAAGGCAAGCCCTATCGCAGCCGCAAAAGAAAGCGCTTGTTTGAAACTCATATCTGGAACATGGTCTTCTGTATTTACTATATTAATCCAGACATTAGCCATCTCTACCCTACTTTTCATACTCACTGAAAAATAATCAGAAAGTCCTATCAAATTAGAATCCCCTCCACAAAGAATTATCTTATTGATAGGCGGATTATTCTTACCATCTTCGTCTTTATGCGTGTGCCAATACATAAAATGCTTTACCAACTCATCACGTAATATAGAAACACTGTTTAAAAGCACTGAAAATATCTCTTTATTCTCAGTGTTGCGCTGAAGGCCGTATTTTTTCTTCATCTTTTCTGCTTCAACCGTACTTATTTTAAAATTTTTCGCAATCATATCATTGAGCATCACCCCACCCACATCAAGAGTCGAAGTGAACATCACAACACCGCGAGATATTATAAAAATACCTGTGGTTTTTTCTCCGAAATCTACTATCATATAAGTTTCCAAGTCACCTTTTTTCACCACTGCTCTCGCTATGGCTTGAGCTTCCAACTCAAAAGATAAAACTCTGATTTGAGTATTTTTAAATAAAGAAAGATAACTTTCAATTACATTTTTTGGAATAGCCGCAACTTGAAGCTCAAAATTTTGAGCGTCCTCAGAAATTATTTCATAATCAAAAATAGTATCTTCTGCTGTTATAGGTATATGCTCTTCAATAGAAAGCTCTATGCTCTCTCTGATATTTACCAAGCCCAATTTACCTAATTTAAGCTGAAAAAGATATACTTGTTCTTCCGGCAAAGAAACTCGAACTGATTTCATTCCTATCTCTTTACGCAATCCAAGTAAAATTTCTTCCATCTTTTTTGGATCTTTTATCTTGCCAGCCTCAATAACACCGGGGGGTATGTTGCGTTCCCCATGTCTTCCAACTCGAAGGCCGTCTTTTGTGTTGATTAACTCCAAAAACTTCAATGATTCATCCCCAATATCCAACCCAAAAGAAGATGTTGAAAGAAATGTGGGTACTGGAAAAAATCTAAGAAAAAATCTATTGAGCGAATTCATAACCATAGTGATATTATACAATATCTAAATTCTTACCGCTATTACTTTGCCCGAGTGCCGGCGGGAATTCTAGCTTTTGGTTGAAGAAGAGAAAATTTACCATCTTCAGTTGAAACAGCTAGTATCATCCCATTACTTTCAATGCCACGAATAGTTCTGGGTTCTAAATTAACAACGAATGCACATTTTTTGCCGACTAAAACGGAACAATCTGGAAAATATAAAGAAATTCCTGAAACTATTTGACGTGGAACAGCCTCGCCAAAATCAACTGACAATTTTAACAGCTTGTCAGTCTCAGGCACTTTCTCAGCTGAGAGAATTTTTCCTATTGCAATATCAACTTTTTTAAAATCTTCAAATGTAATCATTTTAAATTATTTATTTTATCTAAATACCTTTGTAATATTAGTGCTGCAGCGGAAGCATCTATCCGACCACTTTTTATTTGTTTCACTTTACTGTGTGCTTGCGATGGACTCAATTCTGCTTTATTACTGCCTCCCCTCCTTGCCTCTACTGATGTTAAAAATTCTTTTTGTTTATGAATTGGCAATTTGAATATCTCTTCTAACTCTAAAATAAAAACATCAATTCTAGCCGACAATGCATTTAACTTTCCGGAAAAATCTACTGATTCGCCTATTACGAATTCTGCAACATTTTCTTCTTTTATAATCTCCCCCAGCCTCTTTATGGTATTCGCATCATTTAGCACAATTTCTTTTGGAAATGCTAGTTTATTATCTTCGTCAGAAATTGCCACACCTATCCTCTTTGTCCCATAATCAATACCAAGGAATTTCATGCTTAGATACTAGCATAAATTCATTTTTTCTGATATTATTTTTACATGAACCAATTACCACCATCAGTAAATTTATTAGTAATATTATTGGCTATTTGGACTATTCCTTGGAAGATTTATGCTTTGTGGCTAGCTGTAAAACATGATCACAAGAAATGGTTTGTCGTAATTGTTTTGTTGAATACTGTAAGTATTTTAGAAATCTTTTACATCACAAGAATCGCCAAGAAAAGCTGGGCTGAAATAAAAGGAGATTTCAGAGATGCGTGGAAGAATTTTAAATAAATTTTAGCCTTGAGAAAAAACCTAAAATATATATACTGAACTAGTTGTTCAGTGAGGGATGGGTGCCTGAGCGGTCTAAAGGAACAGTCTTGAAAACTGTCGTCCCTGAAAGGGGACCGTGAGTTCGAATCTCACCCCATCCGCAAATAGTTTTTGTGCTAAAATAAAATTATTATGAAAGTAATTGTCGGCTCAAAAAACCCACCAAAAATAAAAGGAGTTAAGGAGGCTCTAAAAGAGTTCCCTCAATTTATGGGTGCAAAAGTTATTGGAATACAAGTAGATACAGGAGTCCATAAACAACCTAAAAATATACAACAAACAGTGCAAGGTGCTATAAATAGAGCGAGAAATGCTTATAAAGATTGTGATTTATCTATAGGGCTTGAAAGTGGACTCATGGAAGTTCCAAATACTAAAAGTGGTTATATGGATATCACAATGTGTGCAATCTATGACGGAAAGAATTTTCACTTGGGTGGTTCTTCCGTTTTTGAATATCCAAAATCTATGATTGACTTAGTTTTTAGTAAAAATTATGAAATTGACGAGGCAGCAAAAGAAGCAGGATTTTCTCATGATGAAAGTATCGGAGATAAAGAAGGAATGATTGGTGTCCTTACTAAGGGTTATTTAAATAGGACAGAATATAGTAAACAATCAGTAATCACTGCTCTTATACACTTACTTAATCCTGAACACTATTAAGTAAAATATCCTTATTCTGCAATAACCTAGTTCTAGGCTGTGTACTAAATTGTCAGCAATAAAGTTTACCTTAAAACGAAGACGATAAGATAGATAAATACAATTTGTAATAAAATACCAAAGATTGGCTGATTGTTTAATTCTATTTTTGAATGAATACTAAGATGAAATTTCTGTAAACTTTCTAGTAATTTACACTTCCATTTCCAATAAAAAAATTGCAACACATCTGGCGCCATTCCCCCGATGGCGCCAATGAAAATTATAAATGGAGAGCTTTGATGAATTACTCCAAATAATACAAAAGAAAGAAATAATCCCAAAAGTCCATCTATACCAAATTTGATTAAATCAATATAAAAATATTTGTTTACAACCATAGAGTTATTTAAGGGATTATCTTGGTCTGTTTTCATACTTGAAATAGGATAATCCCAGTGAGGAATAGCATCCAAAAGAAAATGGCTGGTAAAACCAGCAACAAAACCCAACACAGGATGATTCGGCATCAAGCTTGCAAGTGTTGCTCCAGTTATGGCATGTGTCGTTAATATCATTTTCCTATATTATATGTAAGTTTTACCACCTTCCGCTCGAACCTCCACCACCAGAGAATCCGCCTCCAAATCCACCAAAACCTCCACTATGGCCCCCTCCAAATCCACCTCCGCCGATAAACCATGGGGGTTTTGTTCCATCATCTTTGTATTTTTTGTATGATTTTGAAACCGTGTAATCAAAAAATAATCCAAGTAAAACTAAGATAATAAAGATTGGAATTGCAAGGGCTAAAACCAAATTAAAAAATAAAATAACAGCAATGGCAAAAATCCCTCCAAACACTCCGCCCAGCCACCAAGATTTTGACCGAGCGAGAATAGCGACAATCCATTGAATTAAAATAAAGATAATAAAAACTACAAATCCCCAATCCATTTCAGAACTTTTAGAATTAGAATAATCTTCTGGAATAATTTGTGTTCCTCCAAGCGCTGTAATCATTTTGTCTACTGCGCCATTTATTCCTTCAAAATATTTTCCTTCCCTAAAAGCTGGAGTAATAACATCACTTTGAATGTATGAAGTCCCAATATCGGTCAATTCCCCTTCCATGCCATAGCCTGTGTGTATGCGTGTTTTCCTATCTCCAACAGAAATTAAAAGAAGGACACCGTTATTTTTATCTTTTTTCCCAATTCCCCATTTAGTAAAAATGTTTTGCGCGACATTTTCAATCGTATCTCCATCCAAAGAATCTATCGTAACAACAGCGATTTCATTTGTAGATTGTTTCTCATAAGCTTCAAGCTTGCTTTCAAGTGTAGAAATCTGCTCTATATTAAGTATTTTCGCATAGTCTTGCACAAAACCAGTTGGTTTTTCCGGAACGGTAAAAGCCAAAGCAAAAAAGGGCGCCAAAAACAATAAAAGATAAAAAACCTTTTTCATATTATTTAGAACTGAACTTGTGGAACTGTTTGATTTTCTTTTGGAACTTCAAAATAAGCTCTTTCTTTTACACTAAACATGCCAGCAATTATAGAAGAAGGAAAAGTTTTTACTTTTGTGTCAAAAACTCGAACCAAATCATTATATTTCATTCTTTCTACTGAAATACGGTTTTCTGTCCCCTCCAAAGAGACTATCAAATCTCGATAAGCTTGTGAAGATTGAAGTGTTGGATAATTTTCAGCAATAACTAAAAGTCTTCCTAATGCGCCTTCAACTTGGCTAGCGGCTTCGGCTTTTGCATCTGCAGTTGTTGCTCCTGAATATCTGGTGCGAGCTTCAGCAATATCACCAAAAACCTTTTGTTCTTGTTTAGCGACTCCTTTGACTGTATTTACAATGTTTGGAATCAAATCAAAACGTCTTTGATACTGATTTTCTACTTGTGCCCACTGCGCAGTGATTTGCTCACCTTGTTTTATAAAGAAATTATAATTACCTATTACCCAAAAAGCTAAAAGCACAACTACAACGATGACAATAATCCAAACCTTATTCCTTGAGAAAAAATTGTTCATATTTTTAGAATTAATTTATTAATAATATCGGATACATTATAGTCTTGAATTCTTTACTTGTAAAGAAAGTCTATGATACTATTCATAGTAAATAATTAAAAAACAAAATGGATTCATCAGAAAAAAATTACAAATATCTTAACACTTTGAGCGTATTTTTCGTTTCAATCCTACTTATATCAAATGTGGCTTCCACAAAGATTTTAGATCTCGGATGGTTCACTTTTGACGGAGGAACGCTTTTATTCCCTCTCAGCTACATCTTTGGCGATATTCTCACTGAGGTATATGGATATAAAAAATCTCGCAATGTGATTTGGTTGGGATTTTTCTCAGCACTTATGATGTCTGTAATTTTTATTGTCGTCGGCAAACTGCCTCCAGCTTCTGGTTGGGATAATCAAGCGGCGTATGATACCATCCTCGGACTTACTCCCCGAATCGTGATAGCAAGCCTTATCGCATATGCCTGTGGAAGTTTTTCAAATTCTTTTGTCTTGGCAAAAATGAAACTATTTACCAAAGGCAAATACTTATGGGCGCGCACCATCGGCTCGACAATAGTAGGAGAATTTATAGACAGCAGTCTTTTTATTTTAATCGCATTTTTCGGTATATTCCCATCCTCTCTCCTCTTTACGCTCATTATTTCAAACTATATTTTCAAAACTCTCGTAGAAATAATTTTCACTCCACTAACATATAAAATAATAGGTTTTTTGAAAAAAAATGAAAACGAAGACTATTACGACAAAGACACGAATTTCAATCCGTTTACCACTAAATAGGATTTGTGATAAAATTATATTATGACAAACAAAATAAAACTGGTTTTTATTATTACCATTGCCGGTTTGCTTTTCTCTGGTTATTTAAGCGGAGTAAAATTATTTACTGACACCTGCGCTTTCAATGAATCTTGCCCATACTTCTTGGGCTATCCGGCTTGTTGGTATGGTTTTGGAATGTATTTGATAATGTTTATTACCACATCCACACACCTCTTGAAAAAGATAAGTATTGAATCTGCGATAAAAACAAACTTAATCATCTCATTTTTAGGAATTTTATTTTCAGGAAACTTTGTCGTTCAAGAAATTTTGACTGCAAAAATTACTGGCGCACTAGGACTTTCCACCTGCGCTTATGGGTTGATTTTCTATATTTTAATTTTTATTGTTTCCTTTTTATCTGTAAAAGAATCTAAAAAAGCAATAGAAAATAAAATCTAACTCTCAGAGGATTTTTATACTCTCTCTACGTACTCTCCATTTTCCGTATTTACGGAAATAGTGTCTCCTTCAGCGATAAACATCGGAGCATTCAATGTGGCGCCATTTTCAAGGGTAATTATTTTCATTCCACCCTTTGAAGTATCTCCACGTACAGCTGGTGGAGCTTCTTTTACTTTAAAATTCATTTTTATAGGTAAAGTAACTTTTATGATTTTTTCTTCATCCTCATCGTCGGTCCAGACTACAGCTTCCACATTTCCATTTTGTTTCAAAAATTTTGCGGATGCTTCGCCTATTAACATCACATCTATTTTAAATCTTTTGCTTTTATCAGTTGGCTCACAGAACCAGTATTCACCTCGGTTATGATAAAGGAAAGTAATTTCGTGTTTTGTAATATCTGCCTCATCCACTGACTCAGAGACGTGAAAAGTGGCGGCTATGGTTTTACCGGCAATAAGACTTTTAAGTTTTACTTGGTTTTGAGGCTTTCTTTGCTGAGTTCTAGCGACATGAGACTCTACTACTTCACATGGTTCACCATTATAAATGATGATTTTTTTCTCGCGTATTTCGTTGTATTGAAGCTGTGACATGTTAGAAAAACTATACCAAAAAGAGTTTTATTTTACTATAAATGGAAGCAAACCCAAAAATCGAGCGTGTTTGATGGCAGAAGTCAAAGCGCGTTGATTCTTTGCAGTTACACCTGTACGCTTATGACTGATGATTTTACCATTAGGATTTATAAATTTCTTTAAAATTTCCACATCCTTGTAGTCTATGTATTTTATATTATTGGCTGAAAAATAATCTTGTTTCATATTGTTTTATATTTATTAATTAAAATGGAATGTCTTCTGGATTAATGTCTTCTTCTGGGTATTCTATAGAATCAGAAGAACTAGCTGGAGCTTTAGCTGAAGTATTCCCTGCTCCGGC
>Ga0172379_10008843_pt1 | contig 12568 bp, 9 predicted proteins | sample GrowelOW334metaG_FD_119756 | JGI IMG/M metagenome (GOLD analysis project Ga0172379, IMG submission 119756) | Groundwater microbial communities from an aquifer near a municipal landfill in Southern Ontario, Canada - Groundwater well OW334 metaG | ecosystem: Environmental > Aquatic > Deep... | reverse complement strand
TCCTCCCCGGCGGCGAGCATCCGGCACAGCCAGTACAGAGCGCCATCCGGATCGCTGTCCCGCAGGCTTTTGTGCAGGGCCGAGATCAGGTTGTAATGCTCCTCGCCGTCCGCATCATAGCGCAGGCTTTTGCGCTGGATGGCCTCTTCCACCGTGGCCAGGGTTATCTGTCGCGTGCCAGCGGCATCCGGTTCGGCGAGATTGGCGGCGATTTCCAGGCTGTTCAGCAGGCTGCGGGCATCGCCGTCGGCAATCCTGGTTAGGTGGGCGGCGGCCTCCGGCGCAAGAGATATCTGCCAGGAACCCAGGCCCTGTTCCGTGTCAGTGATGGCCCGCTGCATGATGGTCTGCAAGTCATCCGGGCTAAGGGGGTCAAGGACCAGAACCCGGCAGCGGGAGAGAAGGGGCGCGATAACGTGAAAAGAAGGGTTTTCGGTGGTTGCGCCGATGAGGGTCAACAGGCCGCTTTCCACATGGGGAAGAAAGGCGTCCTGCTGGCTTTTGTTGAAGCGATGGATTTCGTCCACGAAAACGATGGTGGCGGTGTTGCGCTCTTCCTTGGCCACCTGGGCCTGGGCCACTATTTCCCGAATCTCCTTGACCCCGGACAGCACTGCGGAAAAGAAAGAAAAATCAGCCCCGGTTGTTTGGGCCAGAATCCTGGCCAGGGTGGTTTTGCCGGTGCCGGGCGGGCCCCAGAGGACGAGGGAGGGCAGGTATTTCTGCTGGATGAGCCGCCTAAGGAGCTTGTCCTCGCCCAGCAGCTGTTTTTGTCCGACAAAGTCATCTATCGTTTGCGGACGCAGGCGTTCGGCCAAGGGGGCGGTGTGGGTGGCGGGTTGTCGGGCCATGATTCTTTATCTGGCTGGTGGAGGGGATGGGTGAATCGATTTCAAAAAATAGTATGCCAGGAATTTGCCGGAATGTCATCAGCTGATCACGCAGCAGGGCCGGGAGCAAACTCTCTGGATTTTTACGCCAGTAGGGCGGTAAGACGGTCTGCCAGGCGCTCCGCCGAAAAGATCAGGGATTCCAGGTCGAGAAAATTCATAACCTGGCGATCGAAAAGAATCTTGACCTTGGCGGGAAATCCGTCTTCGGGTTCCTCCGCCCAATAGACCAGATATTGCGGAATCTTGGGCAGGACCGGGATGATGCAGCCGAGTGTGGCGGATGGCGTCGGGTGTGCTACGCCTCCTAACCGCTTGCACGCCGAACTGATAGTCTCGGCAGGAAGATGGGTGAAGAGTTCCGCCAATCTATTTTCGCAATAGGTGGCAAGGGTTCTTACCTTGGAGATCGAGTTGGGCAGAGTTTCCAGGCCGATCCAGTCCAAATTCGGATCTGCCCCGCCCTGGGAGTGGATATAATTGTAGATCAGAATCTGGTCTCGGGGGTCATCCGGGGTACGACCGTCCAGAATAATTCCCTGTCGGTTGAGGAGCACCTTCTGAGCTAGAAACGGGAACGATAGGGTTTGGTTGTCCTCGCCACAGAGAGTGGCGCCCAAGGGGGCGGCAATACGGGCAAAGTCCAGTGTGCTAATCTTGCACTTAAGGTGTTCAACAAGAGCGAGATCGCGTTGTCCATAAAGTTCCTCAAGCGCAACTCCTTGTGCTGACACAACATCCAGGCCGGTGGTGTCAAGATAAGGGCATTTTTTAAAGGTCTCGCCACTTTTGGCAACAGCTGCAGAAAAGGCAAGGCAGGTTGGGTAGCCGCATTGACCGCAATTGGTCTTTGGTGTTCGCTGGACAATCTTTAAGGGGGTCATACGATAGGCTATTGATGTTGTTTGTGGCAGGACTTGGTGAGGTCATTCATTTTTTTCGCATGCTCCTGGGCGGTGCGCATATCTCCCTTGCGGGCACAGGCCAAGACGTCCCGTAAGAGACTGAAGCAGGCAAGCCAGTCTTCATGCCAGGCCGACTCAGAGAAAACAGTGTAGTTTTCAAAGGCGCAAACAAGAGCTTTTTCTTCGGCAGGTGTGGGAGCCTGTTCCTGCTCCAGTTTTTTGGAAACGGTTTTCCAAAGAATGCTAATCTCTTTTTTTATTTTTTTCCCTTCAGGCGATCGCCCATTCAATTGTAATTCCCTGTCCTGCTTGGATTTACGGCTTTTATCCGGTGTCTGTATCTGGTCGGTTGTAAGGGGAACGTCCTTGTCAGAATCCCGGAGAGGCACCTGAAAAGAAAGGGTGCAATACGCGGTGTCGCCGGTGATCTTTTGCTTGGTTTTTATGAAAACAGGGTTTCCTATGGTGACGAGCCGACTGCCAACCCGGAGTTTTCCCTGGTCAAGATCGTTGGCAAGAGCCCTGAGGTCGGCGGCGATATTTTCAAGGGTGTTCTGGTCTTTGTGCTGGGCGGACATTGTCTCTCGCTCTTTAATAAAAGATTACCAGGGCAGTGATGTTGTCGCGGCCCCCTTGCTCATTGGCGGCGGTGACCAGGCTTTCGCTGGCATTGTCCGGGGTGGGGGCATTGAGGAGGATTTGTTCAATTCGGGTGTGGTCAACCATGTTCCATAGACCATCTGAACAAAGGAGGATCTTGCTTCCTGGTCGTAAAATGTCTTTATGGTATTCCGGACCCTCATGGGAGTTGAAGCCGATGGCTCTGGTTACCACATGGCGGGGAATCTGGATTTTGTTGTTATTGGCATCGGTTTTGTGGATATATGTCACAGAGGTATGATCGGTTGTGATCTGTCGCAGGCTGCCCTTTTCGGAGAGATAACAGCGGGCATCCCCGACGTGGCAGGTGTGGAGGTGGTTTTCATCAAGAAGGCAGGCAACCATGGTGCAGCCCATGCCCAGCATTGTCTCATCGGCGGCGGCTTTGGTCATTACGGCCTGATTGGCATGATTGAAGGCCGCCAGCATACTCTGGTGGATTTCATCGTCGTTGCCTCGTATTTCCCGGATTTTTTCTTCCGAGAGAAATTCAAGGAAGGATTCGATGGCCAGGCGGCTGGCGACCTCGCCTGCATTGTGGCCGCCCATGCCATCTGCCACCACGAAAAGACGTCGGTTGCGGAGGGAACAAAAGCTGTCTTCGTTGTGATCGCGGACCATTCCGGTGTCGGTGCGGCCATAAAAAGAAATACCCCTGGGCTTGCATTTGCATATTTTTTTAAAAAAACCGAACATCATGCAGGTTCCGTAGTTTTCCCGATTGGGGAAATTACTCAAAATTGAGTTGGTAGATTACCATCCAGAAAACAATCGCCCCATCTTTTCTCCCGGCAAGAAAGGTGTGGGGTTTTGGCCCGTTGGCCAGGCTGTATATGCCATCGCCTCTTCCGTCAAGAATAGCGAGGCATTCTCCGCTGCTACTGTCCCAAAGTTTGATGATGTCATCTTCGCAGCCGGAGATCAGCGTCTGGTTGTCCTGCAGATACAAGGCTGAAGAGATGGTTTCGTCGTGGGCCTTGATTGACTTGAGGCTGCGGCCGGTATTGTGTTCCCATACTTTTAAATGTCGGTCGGTGCCGGCCGAAACAAAGCGTTGGCCATCAGGCGAATTTGCCAGGGCGATAACCGGCATAGCATGGGCCTCAATAATTCTCGTGCATTCTTTTCCGTTGGAATCCCAGAAGCGGACAGAGCCGTCTTGGCTTCCGGTTACCAGATTTAAGCCGGTGGTGGTAAAAGTAATGGCGCGGACAGCGCCGCCTTCCTTGATCGAGGTGGTCATTTCCGGGCCGGTGCCAAGCTTGCGTATTTTCATGATTCCATCTGCCCCGCCAGAGGCAAGGTTGCGGCCATTTTCGTTGAAGGCCAAAGCATGCACCGGGCCGTTGTGAGCAATTTCGCTTGATTCCAGAGTGCCAGTTTTTGTGGAAAAAAGGCAGACAGTTCCATCCTGGGCGCCGACGGCGAGATATTTACCCATGGGGCATATAGCCAGCGCTGAAATGGCGCTGCCGCCTTTTCCTAAGACAATGCCCTGCTGCTGCGAGGCAGCGCCCAAGTCGTGAAGGGTTATTTTTCCGCCGGGACCGGCGGCAACAAATTTTCTCGTGTTTGGGATATGGGCAAGATGTGTTATCGGCCCTCCATCACCTTTCAGGGTCAGAAATCGCTGGACCCCAAGCACCTTTTTTTTTATTCCAACCCGCAGCAGCCTGTCGTAGACCATGTTGAATATTTTATCTTTTTTATAGCTACTGTTTTTCCAGGCAGTCATCAGGATGTCATGGCATGGGCCATAGCGTTTATTGTCCAGATGGTCGAGGATATTGCGTTGCACAGAGAGGTGGAGTTGCCCTTCTCGGAAAATTTCCAAGGAGTTTCTTGGGGTGCACAGGCGAAATTCTGGAAATTGCTGTTTTTTAAGCTCGATTTTGTCAGCCACCATGCTGCGTTTGACCGCAGCCTCCATGGCGGTGAGCCAGAGTGTCGTGGTGCCGCGTTTCTTGGCTGTTTCAATCTGCCGGATAATTTTTGCTGCTTTTGTTCCCGAGCGCCAATTAAGAAGAATCATATTGTAGACCGCTTCTGGAAGCATCTCGTTGATTTCAAGCGTTTTGTTAAGGCAGGCGGCAGCCTCTTTGCTTTCTCCGAGCTCAAAAAGGGAGACGGCTCTGTTGTTGAGACTGTCCGCTCGGAGATCGATATTGCTGAGTTCCGCATAGGGGCATGCGGTGTTAAAAGCGGCGGTGTAAGCTTCGTTCAGTGCCGCTCGCATCTCGGAAAAATTTTGATAGCGGTCGTCTGGATTGTAGGCAACGCTTTTGCGCAAAACATCTTTGAGCGCTGCAGGAAATTTGATATCCGGTGCCGCCGGAGTCGGGGTGGGTATTTTATGTTCTACAGCATTGTTGGTAAATGGCTTCTTGCCGCAAAGCATGACCCAGAGGCACAACCCGAAGGAGAAAATATCAGTCCGCAAGTCAACCGTGTGGGCGTTGCGCAGTTGTTCTGGGGAGGCGTAACCGATGGTTCCTCGAAAACCGATGGTTGCGTCCAGATCTGTTGAGTCAATATCGGGAATCATACCCTCGCCTTGTTCCTTGTCCCCAGGGGCAAGGAGGATGCCGAAATCGGTTATCTTCAGCAAGGAGTTTTTGGTGACCAGAATATTCTGGGGTTTGATGTCGCGATGGATAATGCCACGCTGGTGGGTAAATTCCATGCCGTGGCAGAATTGAATGGCAAGGGACAGGGCGGTGCGGAGATTTCTGCAACGACCGGCCTTGATCCAGTCGGAAAGGTTTCCTCCATCGATAAATTCAATGAAAAGGTGGGGGATATTGTTGAGGTTAAGAACATAAAAACAGGAGGCGACATTGGGATGCATGCCCATCCGGATCCAGCTATTTGCTTCCTTGAGTATTCGCTGCATGCCCTCACGGTCCGCGAGGACTTCTGGTCGGGGTGCTTTGATCGCGACCTTTATTTTCCAGCCAAGATGTTCAGAAATGTAAACATTTCCCATGGATCCAGACATAACCTGTTCGATATGATACCGGTTAAGAATGGTGTCTCCAGGTGCCCAGACAGGCACTTGCGGGATTTCAGGAGAGAGGGCGGGTTGCCGGGGCTTGGCGGAGGCCTTTCCCGTGATGCCGGGTGGGGCGCCTTTTTTCCATTTGTTTATTTGATCAAAAAGTTTGGAAAGCATCCGGGAGATTTAACTGAACCTGATTTTCACACTCTTGATCTGGATAATATCGCCTTTGCGTAAGAGGCGTTCTTCTTTGATGATGACGTCGTTGAGTTTGGTGTTCGCCCATGAGCGCTGGGGGACTATGTAATATTTGTTTTTCTTGCTCACCACGTAGCATTGGGTCTTGCTGACAAGCCAGCCTGGAATGATCATGTCGCAGGATGGATCTTTGCCAATTTTCACACTGCTCTTCCCGTCAAGGGAAAGCATGTTTGGCACGGTGTCACCTTCAATTAACGTGAGCTTATAAATCTCATTTGCGGAAGGTGGGGGCGCGGCTTGACTGGGCTGAGCAGCGACCGGTTGCCGGGGTGAATTGACAAAAACAGTTGCTTCGTCAATATCCATGGCGGTTGCGTAGGATGACGAAGCCTGCTGTTCGTCTGCCGCCGTCTGGATCATGCGGAATTTTCCGATAAAAACAACGTCTTTTTCCGTTATCGGCGTCTTTGATGCTATTTTTTTACCATTTACAGTGGTGCCGTTGGTGCTTTTTAAGTCAGCCAGATAATGGCGGCCATCGCGGAGCTCAAGAGATGAGTGGTGTCTGGATATGGCGGTATTGTCGATGACCACATCAGCATCAGGGCTGCGGCCAATAATGAGCTTGTTCCCTTCGTGGGTGGTGAATCGGGTGATAACCCGGTCATTGAGCATGATAGTCCAATCTGATTTGGTGTAATCCTCAAGATTGATCGTTCCGTCCTGCATCATCATCCTTTTCGGGGACTTCATTTTTTTTGTCAGTCGTTTGCCTCAAGCTACATGCACAGAAATATCACAAAGAGATAATTCCTGTGTGTGGCGAAACTTCTAGAAAACTTTTTGTCACACTATATCAGAAAGTTGCATGAAATTAACTTGCCTGTCATGAACGTATCATATATCACATAAGGGTGTAATAAAAAAACGTTACAATTTTAGATTATTTTTATAAATATTGTATAATTATAGTGGTACGTTAGGGCAAGAAATGTTGGGGGATGGATTGTACGAATTTTGGGTGGTTACAGGAAAATATGACTGAGACCTCACCGACGTCAAGCGGGAAGCTTGCTGAAATATTTGCAAAAATGAACATGGGCGAGCTCCCGGCCATGTCACATAATGTCCAGGAGCTGATTTCCCTGACCCATAGCAGCCAGAGCTCGGGCTATGAGCTTTCCAAGGTAATCCTTAAGGATTATTCCCTTACAAACAAAGTATTGCAGGTGGTCAATTCCGCCTACTACTCTCTTGGCAGACCGGTCAATTCCATCTCCAAGGCGGTTACTATTATCGGGTTTGATGCAGTTCGTGATCTTGCCACTGGTATTGCCCTGTTTGAAGATTTTGTCAAAAATGGGGTTGAAAAAGAGGGGATCAGTAAACTTCTTACCCGGTCCTTCCTGAGCGCACTACAGGCCCGTGATCTGGCTGTTGAGAAAAACCTTAACATCGTGCCTGAAGAGGCGTTTATTTGCGCACTTCTCCATAATCTTGGGCAGATTATTGTTTGCCTCTACATGCCGGAAATATCCAGGGAGATCGAGGAAAAGGTGGCAGGAGGTATGTCTGAGGACGCTGCTACCCGGCAGATTCTTGATGGGTTGACCTTTGACCAGATAGGAGCTGAAGTTGCAACTTTCTGGAATTTGTCCGACAAGATATGCGCGGCCATGGATCCCGATCCTTCTTATCCCCAGAACACTTACGATACTTTGGGTTATCTGAAAAATGTTGCAAACTTCTCCAATAAGCTCATTGAGTATGTCTGTGATGAAAAGGATATAAGCGGGCTCATTAGTCGGTATGGCGAGATGCTTTCTGTAAACAAGGAAGAGGCGGTTGAGCGGGTCAACAAAACAGTTGATGCTTCTGAGGATATTTCCGACTCCATTCGCTATGGTCTTTCCAAGTTGAAGATGCGCAGCCGCCTTCGGGGTTTAGATGAGGCGATGAGGGAGCCGGCAAAGGCGGCACGAAAGAAGAAGACAAAAAAAGAGGAAGTGGAGGCTGGGGAGGAGTCCCCGCGAGAAGAAGGGGTGGTCTCTGAAGAACCAGGTATCCAGGAGCTTGATGAGCTGCCGACCAGTCCGGATAAGTCTATCAACGATTTTATCCGTGACGTCACCGAGACGCTCATGGGGCCATTCAATCTCAATGATTTTTATATCAACCTGCTGGAGGGACTTTATCGGGGTATTGGTTTTGATCGGGTGCTTCTCGCCGTGATCAGCGTCCAGCCCACAAGCAGAGTCTTGGTCGGGCGGTTTGGCCTCGGCGATATTGATCCGGCCGGAATCGCCAGATTTGAACACGATCTTGCTCTGAGTGGTTACATTATCCCCAAGTCTCTCAAGGCGTGCAAGGACATGGCCATCCCCCCCAACACTCCAGACGCCTTTCCTGAGAGCCTTAAATTTTTTGTGAAAGACCGAACTGTATATCTCTTTCCAATCTGCCTCGACGATAAGCCCATTGGCCTGATCTATCTTGATCGGAAAAAAGGCAGGCCAAAACTTGATTCAAACCGGATCAAGGCAACCCGGTTGTTCCGAGATTTTGCGGTGATGGCGATTCGTAAACTTCGCAGCCGCAAGCAATAATTCTACGCATCCCCCCGTCTCCTCACATTTTCTCAACTCGATCGAGTTTATTTTTTAAGTCTTTTACTTTAGGGAAGAGTGGATCTTTCTCGGAGAGTTTTTTAAGCGCTTCCGCTATGTGGTAGCGGGCGGCGATATTTGATCCTTCATAATATTGATATAGGGCGAGATTGTAGTGCCCAAGGGCCTTATTGCCAAGGCTGGCTCTGATTTTTCCGATCTCCTGATAGAGTTTTGCATAGGTTGGCATGCGTTCAACTAGATTTTCATAGATAAGAACAGCCTGCGCAGGCTCTCCGGCTTGCTGTAAGGCTTTGGCCAGATAGTAGGTGTTATACGCCTCGTCGGGGTCCTTCCTTTTTATTTCCTGGAAAATTTCTAGGGCTTTTTGGGTTTCTCCCGCTTCAAGTTTTATCCTGCCGAGATCTGTTTTGAGGATGGGCCTGTCCGGGAAACGGTTTATGACTTTTTGGAGAGTTTCCTCCGCTTTTTGGTAATCACGATTTGCCAGGTAGACTTGCGAAAGGCCGAAGAAAACCATGGGATCACTCTCTAGGATGCCTGGTTCCTCCGCTTTGTTTTTCAGGATTGGCAGGATCGATTGCGTGTCTCTGGTAAGGGCCTGTACCCGGTATTTGAACCTCTGGTAGGCGAACTCGTCCTGGGTTTGGATTTTTTTCTGTGGATCCTGTAAGATGATGTCTTCTATGTAGCCGATTCTGTTTTCCGGCTCTGGATGGGTGAGGAGATAGGTGGGGACCTGCTTCCGGTGATAACGGCTGACCCGGCGCATTTTTTTGAGCATGTTCACCATGTCCGCTGGGTCGCGCTTTTCTTCTTGCATCCATTTGTAGGCCAAGCGATCTGCTTCTTCTTCATCCTCGCGGCTGAATTTAAGGTTTGCGGTCATGCCGCCAGCCATGGAGCCGCTAACAACGGCCTGGCCAAGAGCGCTTCCTCCGCCGAGGAGCAGTCCTGCCAGCATCAGAGCGGTGGTGCTGGCATTAAGTTTGCCCGATTTATTGATCCGGTCCGCGATATGACGGCTGGCTGCATGGCCGATTTCGTGGGCGAGGACGCTGACCAGTTCTCCTTCTGTATCGCAAAGATCAATGAGGCCTGAATGGAAAAAAATCAGGCCGGACGGAGCGGCGAAGGCATTGAATTCCTTGTTGTCGATGATGAAAAAATGATAATCAAAGAACTGTGGCCCAGCGAGCTGCAGGGTCTGTTGTCCGAGATTTGTTACATATTCGGTAAGGTCCGGGTCATCAAGAAGGGTAAATTCTTTGCGGATGATGGACAGGAGCTTTTCGCCGACTTCCCGTTCCTCGCCAATGCTGAAAGCCTGGGCTGGGGGCGGGGAAAAACCTGCCAAGGGCAGATTGCCGAGCAAAAAAACAGCGCAGATGATGTATGCGGTGAGGCGCCGGAAGGTGTTGTTGTGATTCATATGGACTATTCCGATACCTGCGATAGGAAACTTGTTTGATTCCATCTCTACATATATTTATTAAGTATAATGACGAAGGGTTGTTTCCGCCACCATTTGTTCAGTTCTGCCGCACCGGGCAGGTCAACCATTGCAATCTTCGGATAATCCTGTATAGAGAGCCATATGCTGAAGGAACTCATCATCACCAATCTTGCCCTTATCGAGAAACTGCATGTTTCATTTGCCGAAGGGCTCACGGTTCTTACCGGAGAAACCGGGGCCGGGAAATCCATCATCTTGCAGGCCATTCATCTGCTGGGAGGCGGAAAAGCTGCGGCCGCCTGGATCAGAAGCGGGGCTGAGACGGCAACGGTTGAGGCCCTTTTTGAACTCAACCCCCAGCATGGGATCATCCAGGAAAAACTGGCGGAGATGGGATATGAACCCGAGGCTGAGCTGGTGGTCAAACGAGTTATTGCCCTCAAAGGATCCAGTCGCTATTTCATGAACGGCAGTCTGGCTACGGCAAAGGCAGTGGGTGAGGTGATGGAAAATCTACTCAGCGTTGCCAGCCAGCACGATCACCAGCAACTGTTGCAGCCCCGCAGCCATCTTGATTGTATTGACGCAGTTGGCGGTCTTTGGCCGCAGCGGCTCATCGTTTCCAAGTGCTATGACAAGTGGAGGGAGGCCAAAGAATTATATCAGGAGCTTGTGGTCAAGGAAAGGGACAAGGAGCAGCGTCGGGACTTTCTTGCCTTTCAGGCCAGAGAAATCGAGGAAGCTGCGGCCAGCCCTGGTGAAGACGTGGACCTGGTTCTTGAGCGTGATCGGTTGCGGGCCTCCGATGATCTGATCGGTCTTGGGAGAAAAAGCTGGCATCTCCTGGCGGAGGCGGTCAATACCCCGCTCTCTCTGGTGCGCAAAAACCTGGCCCAGATGACCGCCTTTGACCCGAGTTTGACCGGGCTAGCCGAAGAGGTAGCCGGGAATTGTTTTCAAATGGAAGACCAAGTCCAAGCAATCCGCAACTATGTGGAGACCCTTGCCAGTGATCCGGCGCGTCTCGATGTGGTGACGGCGCGTCTTGATTTGTTGCAGCGGCTCAAAAGAAAATATGGCGGTGAGCTTGACGCGGTCATTGCCTTTGGCCAGGAGGCGAAGCAGGAGCTTGCGGAAATCGAGGCGTTGGATGAGCGGCTGGCCTCTTTGGAGAAAGAAGTGCGCCAGAGCGAAACTGCCCTGGGCGAGGCGGCGGCCTTGCTTTCCAAGGCCCGTCTGGCTGCGGCTCAGGAGCTGGCTAGCAAGATTCGTGCCTCGCTGGCCTCTCTCTGCTTTGAGCAGGCGGTTTTCGAGATATATTTTAATGGAGAGCCGGGCCAGGAACTGGGGACCATCTCCAGACTTGGTTGGGATCGCCCGGAATTCATGTTTTCCGCCAATCAGGGCGAGGAACCAAAATCCCTGGCCAAGGTTGCCTCGGGTGGCGAGTTGTCGCGGTTGATGCTGGCCTTAAAGACACTCCTGGCCCAGAAGGACCAAGTCGATACGGTTATTTTCGATGAGATTGATGCCGGGATCAGCGGTAAGGCGGCAGAGGCGGTGGCCAGAAAGATCCGGGAGCTGGCCGGGCATCATCAGGTTTTTTGCATCACCCATCTCCCGCAAATTGCTTGCCTGGCTGATGAACATTTTCTGGTGCAAAAATCCGTGGTCGAGGCCCGGACCCAAACCTCCATTATTCCGTTGTCCGTCGAAAAGCGTGAGCAGGAACTTGCTCGGATGCTGGATGGAGATTCGGTCAGCGAACAGACCCTGGCTTATGTGCGCACGCTTATGGAGCGGAAGGCAGCTTTATGACCCGTGCTCTGGCTCTTTTTTCCGGTGGCTTGGACAGCATCCTCGCCTGCCGGGTGGTGGCGGCGCAGGGGATTGCGGTGCAGGCGGTCAAGTTTGTCACTCCCTTTTTCGGCTATGAACTCCTGGCCAGGGAGCAGGAATATGCCCAGATGGTCAGGGATAGCTATGGCATTGAGGTTGTCCTTCGGGATGTGAGCGCGCCCTACTTTACCATGCTGCGCAATCCTCCCCATGGCTACGGCAAGAATTTCAACCCCTGCATCGATTGCAAAATCCTCCTGCTCCGGGCGGCAAAAATGCTGATGCCGGAATTTTCCGCCTCTTTTCTGATTACCGGCGAGGTGATCGGCCAACGGCCAATGTCCCAGCGCCGCGATACCCTGCGGATTATTGAGCGGGACAGCGGTTGTACTGGCATTCTCCTGCGGCCATTGTGCGCCAAAACACAGGAGCCGACTGTTGCCGAGCGAGAAGGTCTGGTGGATCGGGAGCTTCTCCTTGATTTCAACGGCAGGGGGAGGCAGCCCCAGATACAGCTGGCCGAACAATTTGGCATCAAAGATTATCCCCGCCCTGCGGGGGGCTGTGTTCTTACCGAACCAGATCAGGCAAAAAGGATTGCTTGGTATTATTCCCATTATCCCCAGGTCAGACTTACTGATATCCGTTTGCTCCTTTTTGGCCGCCATTTCCAGCTGCCCCATGGCGGTTGGCTGGTCCTGGGGCGTGATGAGGCGGAGAATGTGCGGCTTGAGGCGCTGCATGATCCGGGTGATATGCTGGTGCATATGCCGGAGCGGTCCGGGCCAATGGGGGTTTTGCATTCTGGGCACCCGGATGATTTTGCCGCGGCAGCCGGGCTTGTGGTGCGCTTCGGGAAAAAAACGGTTGGGGAGTCAGCTGCGGCGACGGTGTTGTTTGCTTCCGGGGGAGAAGAGCGCCATCTGGTAGCGGAGCCTCTTGCCGATGAGCTTTTTCAGGGGTGGGCTCTGTAAGCGGAGGGGCTTCAGGTT
>Ga0172379_10008842_pt1 | contig 12569 bp, 13 predicted proteins | sample GrowelOW334metaG_FD_119756 | JGI IMG/M metagenome (GOLD analysis project Ga0172379, IMG submission 119756) | Groundwater microbial communities from an aquifer near a municipal landfill in Southern Ontario, Canada - Groundwater well OW334 metaG | ecosystem: Environmental > Aquatic > Deep... | reverse complement strand
TGACTTCATTAGATGACCACTCAACCAAGCCAAAACGAAGATTGAAACAATAAAGGAAGCTATTTCAAAAATCATAGTTTATATTTTTTTACTTTTTTAAACATTAACAAAATCAAAATTACGTCAATACTCAACAACACACCCCCAACTAAAGAAATTATAAGAACAAAAGAGTTAAATCCCAACAGGAAAAAAACTAACGGAGTACAACAAGTCATAATAAATGCCTGCCAATGATTAATTTTTAGGTCATACATTAAAACCTTCTTTAAAATTATTCCCTGAGAAATAAAGGCCGTAAATGTGGCCAGAACACCAATTAACAAGGCAAACAACGAAGCTCCCCTGCCAACGAAAATTGATAAACCCGTTAGGGCCGATTCTGTCGTGTTTGTCCCGCTGATGCTTAAAATTAAAATTGTAAAAAGAAAATAAAACACTGCCACAATAACTGTGGAAATTGTAATAACTTTTTTAAAGGTTTTTTTATCTCCGCGTAGCATTTCTTCTGTTTCGGGTATTAATCCAATGCCCCAAAGGCTAAATATAATAGGTCCGTATGGTAAAAATATATTTGTAAAAATACTTGGCGAATTGTTAAAAAATATATGGCTTATTTTTATCTGCGAAAATCCCTCAATGAAAACAACAATTAAAGAAACAAAAAGCAAAGACAAAATCCAAAATTCAAATTTTTTAATCACCTTAATATCAAAATATATGATTGCGCTGGCAACAGCAAAATAGATTAATGTATATGCCAATATATTTCCATAAAACACGGGCGACAACGCAGAAAACAAAAACTGTCCGCCAACAATTAAATAAACCAGCAAAATGGAAATCCCAGAAAAAACAACCGAAATCAGCGAATATGCTTTTGCATACTTGCCCAAATATTTGCCAACAAATCCAGGGAATCTTTTAAAATCTGGCGTCTTAAGACTTATTTCAGCAAAAATTAAATTGATTGTAGCCATCAATGCGGTTAAGACAACAAAATATGTCATCATGACCCAAATTCCAGACTTCATTGCAACATACGGAAGCGACAAAAAACCCACCCCTATCATTCCGCCAGAGAAGACAGAAATAGGGTAAATATAATTTTTAAATAAATTTTTGATCATATTTTTCTATTATACCGCGTTTTATTAATAATAGACAAATGGAGAAAATTATGCTAAAATTTTAATATAAAATATCGGTCCCATCGTCTAGCCTGGTCTAGGACATTTGCTTCTCAAGCAAGTAACATGGGTTCAAATCCCATTGGGACCACACAAAAAAGATAGAGCTCGGAGCTCTATCTTTTATTTTTTGATATCTTTTTTTGTTGGGTCGTAATCGGGCGGAATTTGCCAATAATTAATTATATATTGAGCCAACTCTTTAAAAACCGGCACCGCTGAGAGGGAGGACTTCCCCGAACTTGGATTATCCAGCTTTACCATTATTAAAAACTGCGGATTAAGCGCCGGCCCGTAACCCACAAAACTCTGAATTGTTTTGTTATCCGGCTCATACCCCCTGCCGGTCTTCAATGGAATTTGAGCAGTCCCGGTTTTGCCAGCCAAATAATATCCTGGAATTTTTGCAACTTTATTAAAACCATTATCTACGACATTAATTAACATGCCCGTTAGCTGCGTAATCGTTTGCTTTGAAACAACGGGCTCGGATATTTCCGGTTTTGTATAAACCTCGTCTTTTCCGTTAACAATTTTTTCCACAACATAAGGTTTTACAATTTTACCACCATTTGCAATCGCACAAAAACCTCTGGCTATTTGTATCGGAGTCATTTCAATTCCCTGACCAAAAGCGGCTGTTGCAAAGTTCATATCCGGACCATTGTTCCTAAGAGTGCTGTTACTTGAATAAACCTCTCCTTGCAAATCAATTCCTGTTTTTTTTCCAAAACCAAATTTATCAATATAATTTAAAAATACCTCATGAGAAATTTGTTGCTCGGCAAACACAGCCCCGGTATTAATTGAGTTTTCCAAAACTTGGGTCATTGTCTGCTTACCGTATTTTTCCATTGCAAAGTTGTGCACCGCCTTTGTTCCAAACCTTACAATCCCGGTATCTATAAAAGTTGTGTCGGGAGTAATTTTTCCTTCATTTAATGCCATTGCCATCGTAAACGGTTTCATAATGGAACCTGGCTCAAAAAGTTTTTGGGTTGCTCCATTTTGAAAAATCTCCAAATCTTTTTCTTTTGAATATTTATTTGGATCAAATGAAGGATAATTTGCCAAAGCTAAAATTTTTCCTGTGTCCGGCTTCATTACAATTATTTGCCCCGCGTCTATACCCAAATTTTCTTGTGTTTTTTTTAATAAGGCTTCCGCTTGAAATTGTATATTATAATCAATTGTCAGATAAATATCCGAACCGTCCAATGAAATTTCGTCGGCAGAAGAAAAAATAGACCCCAATCCTTTTTTATTTTCCTGAACACCAATTTTACCTTTTAAAATTTCTTCATAAAACCCCTCCAAACCATATTGTCCCGCACCCTCTCCGCCTAAAAATCCTCCGATCTGGCTTGCCATCTGTCCTTGCGGATAATATCTTATTGGCTGATTCTGCCAAGACAAACCTTTTAATTTTAATTCCTGGATTTTTTTTAGTTGCTCTTTGTTCAACCCTTTTTTTATAACAACATACGAACTACTGTTACTAGCCTCAAACAATGAAATTATTTCCTCTTTTGACATTTCTATGTCCTTGCTTAATTTTTCTGCAAAAATAATTTTATCTTCAATTTCCTTTGGATTTGCGGAAATTGACCACTGATCTTTATTTATTGCGAGACTCTTTATTTCATCTGAATTTTCTCTTCCTTGCGCGCTTTGAGAGTTACCTAAAAAAATCTGCCCACGTGAGCCGATTGTATTTGTAAATAATGTTTGTTGCCCTAAGGCTTGAGATTGATAAATTTTATGGTTTAAAATCTGCAAATAAAACAGACGGCCGATAACAGCTGCCCAAAGAATAAGAACAAATATTAAAACTGCGTTTATCCGCCAATTATGAAACTTTTTCATTTAAAGCATTACTTGGCTATCGCAAAAGAATTGTCTAAAACAGGAATTTGTATATATTTTACCACAGTTGTCCTTTCAAAATTTAAAGCCTTTGCAACTTGAGTTGTCTGTCCTATAAGGCTATTCTCTGCAAAAGAAACCTGCAAATTTTTGTTTACTTCCGACAACTGACTTATTTTTTTCTCGTAGCTTTTAATAGAATAAGAACCTTTCATTAAATTATTCATCTGCAAAGCATAAAAAACCAACACTGCTGCCATTATAACAAAGCTTGCAAAAAACACCATATTCCAATTTATTTCTACTTTGTGCATTCGCAATGTGGCTGTTGTCATATTTTTTAAAGTTTTATAGCTACCCTCAGCTTGGCAGATCTGGCTCGAGGATTTTCTCCAAGCTCTTTTGACGACGCTATTATTGGCTTTTTAGTTAATATTTTTATTAATTTTTCTTTTTCTGCTTTTTTAAAAAACTCCTTTACTATTCTGTCTTCCAACGAATGGAAAGAAATGACCACGAGCCTCCCATTTTGTTTTAAAACGTCAACCGCATCAGGTAAAACTTTTTTTACATTTTCCAATTCATCGTTAACCGCAATTCTTAAAGCTTGAAATGTTCTGGTGGCGTAATGAATTTTTGAATGTCCCGATTTTATCGAGGATCCACGACCCGCAGATCGGGACCAGTATGCAGAAGGTGTTGCATCTTTTATTATTTCCACCAATTCAAATGTTGTTTTTATTCTCCCCTGCTTTCTTCTTTCAACAATATTTTTTGCAATTTTTCTTGAAAATTTTTCTTCTCCATATTCTCGTATAATTTGTTCCAGTCTTTCCTCCGGCCATTCATTTACAATTTTTTCTGCAGTAAGATAATTTGTTTCGTCGTTATATCTCATGTCTAAGCCTTGGTCAACCTGAAATGAAAATCCTTTTTGCTCGCCCTCTAATTGCCTGGAAGACATTCCCAAATCCAGAAGAATCCCATCAATAAATTCAAATTTATTTCTTTCAATAATTTCTTTTACATTTGTGTATGAGTCATTTACCAAAATAATTCTATCTGTGTAATTTGCCTTTAATATTCCTGCCGACACAATTTGAACAGGATCCAAATCTATTCCCAAAACTTTTCCATTTGGTGCTGTTCTTTCTAAAATTAATCTTGCGTGTCCGCCCTGCCCTACCGTGCAGTCAATAAAATTTTCATTTGGGCTTGGACTCAGCGCCGTTATGACTTCTTTTGTAAGAACTGGTATGTGTTGCATTTTTTCTTTTTAAATTCCCAATGGTCCTAATTTTGAAACAATCTCATCAACATTTTTTTCCGAATTTTTCATATATTCATTCCACTTTTCAGAATCCCAGATTTCTAACTTATTTGATAACCCACAAATTGTTACATTCTTTTTTAAACCGGCGTATTCCTTTAAGTAATCTGGAATTAATATTCTACCCAATTTGTCTAAAGCCACTTCCATAGCTCCCGCCAAAATATTTCTGGAAAAAGATCTTGCTTCAACTTGTGAAATTGGCAGGTTTGCCAATTTGCCAGCCATTACCTGCCATTCGGCTTCTGTGTAAACAGCAAGGCAGCTCTCCAGCCCTTTTGTGATTACCACCTTGTCACCCAATTCTCCGCGAAACTTTGAAGGAAGGGCTAATCTTTTTTTTACGTCTATTGTGTGTTCGTATTGTCCTATTAACATATATTTTCCTATTTAGACTTATGCACCTGTTTTGCCACTTCTCCCACCTTTATCCACATCTATCCACTTCTCCTTATTTATAGCCCACTTTAAGGCATTAGGTCAACACTCCTCCCACAAAGCCTCAAAATAGTCGTAAATTGGCATATTTATACCCTAGTTATCCACAGATGAATTATTTGATTTTTGTCGCACAACAAAAAAAGAGCCCCACAAAATGTGAGGCCGTTGCTAAAAGTCCGAAAACTTTTGCAACATGTACAACGTCATGCGTTGCTATTTTCATCGTGAACAGGTGCTTGCATGAGGTGATTGATGGCCGAAACCATCGCCTTTGCCGTTGCAAACAACGTGTCCGTGTCGCTCCCTCTGCCGTATCCCAAAGTGTCGGCCACTTCCGCTCTTATGCTAACGGAGCCAATGGACTTAGTGCCACCCTTGGTTTGGGAAACAGTGTAGCCGGAGAAGGAGATGGAACTCGAGGACGGATATTCCATCCTTCCTAGGACTTTCAATATCGCGTCCCCAATACATTCAACCGGACCATTTCCAGAGCCGGAAGCTTCAACCAAGGATCCGTTGTTTGACAGAGTCACTGTTGCCGACTTGGCACCGTCAACTCTGTGGTAGTCAACCCTGACAACCCTCAACAACTTTTCCTTTATGGCCATATCTTCCACAAAACACTCCTGCATGAGCAGGTGAAGGTCCTCGCTGTAGACGAATCTTTTCTGATCCGCCAACAGCGTGACCTTTGCATAAACCCTGCTCAACAATTCATCACCAATAGTATAGCCCAAGGCCAACAATCGGTCCTTCAACGCAGTCCGCCCCGAACGATTGGTGAGGGGCGACAGATCGCCTTCCCACCCAACGTCGGTGGCGGACATGATCTCGTAGGTGCTCTTCTCCATCTTCACTCCATGCAGATGGATTCCTGCGCCATGCCTGAAAGCGTTTCCTCCGCTAATCGGCAATGTATCCGAAAGCGGTTTTCCAATCACGGTTGCGAAGAATCTGGCTACGGGGCAAAGCTGTTGTGTAACAATACCAGTTTCGATGCCGTAGTAGTCAGCCCTGGTTTTCAGAGCCATAACAACGGCTTCCAACTGCGCATTGCCTGCTCTCTCCCCTAATCCAGAAACAACGCATTCCACCTGCCCGGCGCCGGCCTCCACGCCCGCAAGCGTGTTGGCAACAGCAAGACCAAGATCATTGTGGCAATGGACAGAAACGACAACCTTGTCGTTTTTCTCGTGCGCCAAGTCCACCACCGCCTTAACAACTATACCGAACTCTCCTGGCACTGCGTACCCGACGGTATCAGGAATGTTGATAGTTGTGGCTCCGGCGCCAATGGCAACCGAAACCGCTTCCAAAAGAAACTTCAGGCCCGTCCTGGTTGCATCCTCTGGCGAAAACTGCACATCGTCCGTGTAGGTTTTCGCCAGTTTCACGCTCTCTTCAATCATCGCCAGAATTTGTGGCGATGTCTTGCGAAGCTTGCTCTCCATGTGAACATCTGAAGTCGCCACAAACACATGTATGCGCTTCCTCCGTGCGAATGCCACCGCCTTGCCGGCCGCCTCGATGTCTTCATTGCGAGTACGAGCAAGGGCGCAAATGACTGGACCCTTAATCCCCGCCGCAATTCTAGACACCGCGGCAAACTCACCCGGTGAAGAAACCGGAAATCCGGCTTCGATAACATCTACGCCAAGTTTAGCGAGCCTTTCTGCTCCCTGAAATTTGGTTTCTCCGTCCATGCCACAACCAGGCGACTGCTCTCCGTCCCGCAAAGTACTGTCCAAAACAAATATCTTTCTCATTTCAGTCATCCTCCCAGAAGATTCTGTCCAAGCAAATTGTGAAGGTACATCCCTTCACCCTAAATCAAAAATCCTCCGCCAAGGAGGATTTTTGATTTAGAGTTTAGTTTCTATATACTTTATCAAAAACCTCCCGGACTTGTGTCCAATAAAAGCAAGCTAAGCAAGAGGTTTAAATTTTTATTAGCTGTAAATTCCATAAATTCTGTCTTTATATTATATTTGCAAAAACACAGGGTTTTGTCAAGCTTTATTTGACCGGATTAATAACCACCTCAAAAGTGTCTGCATTAATTTCTATTTTGTCGCCTTTTTTAATTTTGTCGGAAATTAAACCTTCGGCAATGATATTTTCCACTTTGTCCTGGATAACCCTTCTCATTTCTCTGGCTCCAAACGATGGTTTATAGGAAAGCCTAACAATTTCCTCTTTAAGGTGTTCTGTTATAATAAAATCTATTTCTTTTTCCTTTAAATTTTTCTGTAAACTTTCCAAAGACAGTTGCGCAATTTTCATTAGGTTATCTTTGGTTAACGGATGAAAAATTACCGTTGCATCAAACCTGTTTACAAATTCCGGTCTGAAAACTTTTTTATCAAAAAGGTCCTCTAATATTTTATCTTTATTTAAAGTTTCACCGGCCTCAATTGCTTTAAAAATATTTGGAGAACCCGCGTTAGAAGTGCAAATAATTATTGTGTTTGCAAAAACAACCTTCCTGCCCTGCCCATCTGTTATGTGGCCTTCATCTAAAACCTGCAAAAATAAGTTTAGAATATCCGGATATGCTTTTTCTATTTCATCCAGCAAAACCAAAGAAAATGGAGACTCCCTAACTTGTGTTGTTACAGCTCCCTGCAATTCCACCGGAGAACTTTGCCCAATCAACCTTGGGATATCGGAAACCGATTGAAATTCGGACATATCAATTCTTATCATTTTTTCCTCTGAACCAAAATAAATTTGAGCCAAAGCTTTTGCGGTTTCCGTTTTTCCAACTCCTGTTGGCCCCAAAAATAAAAATGAACCCATTGGCCGTTTTTTTGAAGAAAGGCCGGATCTTGCTCTTCTCATTGCTATAGAAATTTCTTTTACGGCTTCCTCTTGATTTACCAATCTTTTATGAATAAGGTTTTCCAAATTCATTAAAACTTCTTTTTCTTTAACCTCCATTTTTCCAACAGGAATTTCGGTTTTTTTAGAAATTATTTCTGCAATGTGGTGAGGCAAAATAACCTTTTCTTTTAGGGTTTGCACATAAACTACCGCCTCGTCTAAAATATCCAAAGCTTTTTTAGGAAAAGTCATGCTTGGTATATATCTTCCGGTTAGGTTAACAATTTCTCTTATTGCAGGATACGATATAAAAATTCTGTGTTTATATTCGGCCTCCAATGCCGCATTCTGTAAAATCCTTATTGTCTCAGTTTCGCTTATTTCCTGAACTTCAACTTTTTTAAAAAACTCCGCAAAAGATGAATTTTCTTCTATATTTTTATGAAGCCCGTCATATGAAGTAATTCCCACAAAAGGAAAATTTGGCATTGATAAATATTTTGACAAAATTGCCGACAAGTCAACTTGCCCGGGCTTTTGCTCTTTTAGACTTACAAAGTTTTCCAGGTTATCAATAACAAGAATAACGTTACCCGCAGAAACAACTTCAAAAAATATTTGGTCTAGCGTGGCTTCAAGTTTTTCGGAATCTCCAATTGTTGAATCTAAAGTAATAACATCAAGCTCAACAACTCTCTTATTATTTAACTCGGGTAAAGATTCACCCAAATAACATTTTTGCGCCAAAGATTGAATAATGCTTTTTCTGCCCGCTCCCGTGTCTCCAATTATCAAAACGTTTGCATTTTCCGACTTTGCCAAGCCCATTTCAACCTGCTCAATTTCTTTTTCATGACCAATTATTTCGCGAAATGCCCACCCGCTAACCACTTTCCTCCAATCAATAGAAAACCTATCCAAGTTAACAGTATATCCTGTTGCAAAATCCTTACCAAGAGACCCCTTTATTTCCAGATTTTCACGAGACCAAAATTCTTTGCTTCTTTTTAACGACTTTTCTAAAGATTCCATCCATAAAGTAATATTTTCTACGTCTTCTTTTTTCAAATCGTACTCAACTAAAATTTTCTTGAAAAAGTCATTATTTCTTGCAAGGCTTACAAAAATATCCATAACATCAATTCTCTCGTGTTGTCTCCCTGCAGAAACAGCCAGCGCCTCGCTCATTATATTAATAAAGTCATCTGCAAATGAGACTCCCGACAAATCCTGACGAGGCGTTTTTTCCAAATAATTTTTAAACTCATCTTGTAATTTTTGCCCGTCAATTCCCAACCTAAAAACAACCGTGGAAATATCCTTATTATTCTTCACAGCAGAATAAAATAATGACGTGGAATTAATTTGCAATTTTCTTTTCCTGCAAAATTTGATTGTCTGTTCAACTATTTTAGCGGATTCATAATCCAAAGAATCTGCCAGGTTTTCCTTATTTATTAATTTGGGGTTTTTTACTTTAATGTTAAAAAATAAATTCAAGTTATAAAACAGAAAATAAAAACTCAAAGAAAAAACCAAATATTTAACAGCCACCCTGCTGGCAACGTTTCCAAGCAAAGACAAAGCAATCATCACCAGGGACAAGGCAACAAAAAAAGCAAAAAATATACTCAATATTTTTGCAAACCTCAATAATGGAGTTTTTCCCTTTCTTAACGCCCTGAATATTTCGGATTTTTTAATATCAAAAGTCATTTTAATAAGTTAAACAAAAAATAAAACCCATTACTATTAAAAACGGCATAAATATCCAAAACAACAAAATAATTAAGCCGGCAACCAAGACAAATATTTGAAACAATAATCCAAATACTATTAAAAATGTTCTTATTATCGCCCCAATAAACCTGGAAAATATATTTGAGATAAAGGTGCTGAAAATCTCCATAATATCAAACCCTTTTGGATAAACCCAGGAATATCTTCTCCATGGGGAAAGAAAAGTTTTTAACAATAAAGGGACAGAAAAATAGTTTGTAGCAAATCTTAAATAGTTTTTCCAAACAAAAAGCAAAAAACCTGGCATTTCGTAGAATTGCCAGCTAAACCACTCCAGTACAATATTTTGTTTATAGCTCTGCGCCATTTAGTAATCTTACCCTAAATATACGAAATAATAAACAGTAGAGATGTTGTCAAAAGTCCGGTTATTAGAACACTTCTTGAAGCCTTGAAAAAACTCCTTTTGGGCCGATAGTAGTATTTATATACATTATAAATTTCTATTGAATATTGCTCTGTAATTTTGTCTTCGCTTTTAACAATCTCTGCAAGTTTCTCTGCATATTCTTTTGCGCTGTCGGCATTTGCAATATTTTTGCTGTACATATAACTTTCTTTCTGCCCGTGTTTTGAAATGAACCTTGGAGGATGCAATCCAAATAATCCAACTATGGCCGCCGTAACAGAAAATAATCCAAGAACTGTCCAATATGCAGAATTGGCAAAACCAAATGTTTGAATTTGCGCGGCGCAAAAAACGAATATTGCCGTGCATAAACCAACTAAAATGTTTATTTGGTTGTCAACGTGACGTGAATATTCATCGGCTTTTTCCAAAATTGAATTTAAAAACATCACCACCGCTTCGTTATCTTTTTTTATAGGCATAGTAAAATATTAATTATATTTATTATATCCTAATTCCTTGCAGATGTCTTCGGGGATTGGAATTTTTTCTCCGGGCTTTGAAATGCCCGGATACCTCCACGCTGAAATTATTTTTCTTATATTTTCTCCGGATTTTTTTATGTCTTTATACATTAGCCAAATTTCCCCCGGGGCTTGCACCCGCCTAAATGCAACAGCTTTTGGCGGGTTGGGCTTATTTTTTAACAGCGACAAAGTTTTATTTACAAACTTCTTGTTTGTTTTCATTGCTGCAGTTGTTCCTGGCACAATCCCCTGCTCTTTTCTCTCGGGTTTACGCAAAATTCCCAACAATTTAGAAACAGATAAACCATACTGCTTCATTTTTATTTTGGAATGCTCGGTCCAAACAATTTTTCTAAATACTGACGCCATATTTTTTTAGTCGGCTTATAACTTCTTCTGTGGTTGAATGAAATGCACCTCTTGTCTCCAAATCAATCGTTGCAACCATAGCTGCAAATCGCCCGCGTTTTTCAATCTCATCAAAAATTGTCAAAGCCTTTATAAACCCCGCCATATAACTATCGCCCGCGCCCGTTGGATCGATAATCGCACTTGGTGCAAAAGCTGGAATTTTAAAATATGCCCCATTCATAAAAACGTGTGAACCCTTTGACCCTTCGGTTATAATTAAATTTTCAAGCCCTTTTTTTAGAAAAAAACTTGCCATGTCTTTAAGCTCTTTTTTTTGTGATACAAGAGCGGCTTCATTAAAATCTAAAAAAAGATATTTTAGATATGGTAAAACGCGAATTAATTTTTCTGGATATTTACAAACGACTTTTCCTTTTTCAACGGCCGTATAAAAGCCAAAATTATCAGAAACTAAATTTTTTCCCTTTAGTTTTTTTACTAACTCAAGCGTAATATTTGTATGAGCCAGGGGAGCTAAAATTATCCAATCAAATTGTTCAAGTTCTTTAATTAGCTTCTTCGATGGATTTATAAATCCCTTATGAGGCTTTTCAACTCTTGAAACTCTGACGTCGGGGTTTGAGCTGGAATATTCCATATAAACATTTAACGTATTTTTATCTGGAATATGTTTTAAATTTATCCCTTTAAAATGTTTTTGAATCCAAGCTTTATCTTTCGAATTAAAGGTTCCGTAAACAGTCACATCCGCTCCTAAATTTTTTAAAGTAACTCCTGCATAATAAACAATCCCCCCAATTAAAAGGTTTGTTTTTTTATCAATCTTGGTGTGATCTTTACATATAGGTCCAAGTAGGGCGACTTTCATGTTTTTGTGTGGGCGGTACAGGGTTCGAACCTGTGGCCTTTCCGATGTGAACGGAACGCTCTACCACTGAGCTAACTGCCCTCTAAATAATTTTTTAATCTCTTCCTTAAATACCCCCTGCCGAATCCTGTTTTAAGTTGCCTTTCTCTTACCTCCGCATCCTTTTTTGACAAACAGGCTTCATAATAGACTAACAGCTTATCGGCCATTCTACAAGTCGTTTGCGTTTTTCCACTATTATGTTCTTGAACGCGACGCTTCAAATCATTGGTAAAACCAATATAAAAAACTTTTCTAATTTTGTCGTAAAATGCATAAGTATAAAACATATATGTTTCGCTCCCCGACGAAAGCCAGCGAAGCTGGCATTCTGACGGGCCCGTCAAAATGCGCAAAGCGCTTTTGTCGGGTAACCAGCTGAGCTAGTTGCCCAATTTATTCATTTATATTATATTTTTCTGGTGAAATAAGCAATAAAAAAGGCGCCTTGTGACTAGCACAAAGCGCATCGGTCGAAATTATTGGTCCGCACATCGGGAACCGGCTTGGTGTCCTTTTCAGGAATGAAGACTTCGGGCTGGTGGAGCCCCTTCTCGGATGGATAGCCCGAAGGCCACCCACAAAGGCTTCTCGCGCCAAAGGCAATCAATGCCGCCAGCAGGACAATCAAAGCCAACAACATTGCCACCTGCAAACAAAATAGAACCGTTACTGGCTTACGCAACATGGTAAAGACCTCCCGAAAAAGGCTTTTTCTGACCTGCTCCAAGCAGGTGCAAAATTAAGCCATTTTATTGTGTATATTTTAATTATACACCCATAACACGTATTTGTCAATGTATACAGGCAACAAAAAACACCCCCAAAAAGGGGTGTTTTTATTTTCGAGCGTAATTATTTGATTTCTACCTTTGCGCCGGCTGCTGCAAATTTCTTTGCAATTTCATCGGCTTCTTCTTTTTTGACTCCTTCTTTTACCAATTGAGCTGTTCCTGCTGCGGCT
>Ga0172379_10008840_pt1 | contig 12571 bp, 8 predicted proteins | sample GrowelOW334metaG_FD_119756 | JGI IMG/M metagenome (GOLD analysis project Ga0172379, IMG submission 119756) | Groundwater microbial communities from an aquifer near a municipal landfill in Southern Ontario, Canada - Groundwater well OW334 metaG | ecosystem: Environmental > Aquatic > Deep... | reverse complement strand
TTTTTCAAATCCTACACCTGCTTCCCTTAATACATCTAACTTCTGCGGACCGCAATAAATCACAAAAGAATATTCAACGGTCTGTCCAGGATCAACCTTGATTGATGGTAAAGAAGCCCCAATTGAAAGCTCATTTTTATCAATAAATTTTGTATTATATCCTTTAAACTCAGTTTTAGGCTCCACCACCGTAGCAAAATAATGGTCTCTAAAATACAACCATTCAATATTTTTTAATTCTTCTTTGCTCCATTTTTCATTAAAATTATTAACTTGTTCTTTACGCTCCACTCTATTTCCCGACTTAAAACCGTACTCAAATAATGTCCAATCTGTTTTATCAATCTTAGTGTCCAGACTGGACAAATCTATATCAAATAATTTTGTGCTCATATCGAGCGTTTTTTCTACATTTTCGTTATTTGTAATACTGTAATTTACGTTTATGTTATAGTTGTTAATCGTAATATTTTTATTAACAGTCCATTCGGCATCACTAAACGACAGATTAAAAGACTTCTCATTGTGTTGATTAAGCTGAAAAGATTTACCGTAGAAAGCTTTGATATCCGCCAAGCCCTTAACAATAAAATCGTACTTATAATCAACTAAACGCACAGAGGAAATTGACCCACCGTTATTGGATACGCTAAAATTAAATTTACCCATTTGTAACGGAAAATTTTTCTCTTCAAAATCTCCTTTTAAATCTGAACTAATCTTGGTTGTTGCTTCTTGAAGAGAAGAGGAAGGCGCTGCCGTTGAAGAAACCCCATTTAAGGTCAAATTACCGTTTTTTTTACTTTGCACGTCTTTCGGCGAAAAATAAGATTGAAACACAAACACTATACCCAAAGATAAAGCCACAGCTAAAAATAATCTTTTTTCCATAATTAATTACCTTACGGGATCATACCCGCCTTTAGAAAGGGGTGAACAACGGCAAATTCTCTTCAATGACATCCATAAACCTTTTAGTGAGCCGTGCTTATGAATTGCTTCCATCGAATATTGAGAGCACGACGGATAAAAACGGCACGCTTTGGGTAGAAAAAAACGGCTTACCCCTTGATAAAGAAAGATAAGCCGCATTAATATCCAATCCATATACTCACAGACTGTATTGAGTTAACGTAACAATTTACTATACATCATTTATTAATTGTCCATCGGAACCTAGACTACGTCCTATGAATAAATTAGCTACAAAAATAAATCCCTAAAAAATCATAGAGAAAATTTTAAAGGTATTCGAACAAGCACTCAGTCTTGCCCGGGTTCACTTCGTTAAGCGCTTGCGGCCTTTGGCACGACGGCTTTGAATCACCTTACGGCCATCAGCAGTGGACATGCGTTTACGAAATCCGTGAACTTTTTTACCTTTAATATTTGTTGGAGTCTTTAACGTCTTTTTCATAATTTGGAAATTATAACATAGCTTTTTTGGAAGTCAAGAATTGTAAATGGGAGGGACTTCCTTTTAATTATTAACTCTCCAGACATAATCCTTCATCTGAAAAAAGCGTATTATATATAGCTTCAACAAACGTTCAGACACTTGGCCAGGCGAAAGGAATGACCTGTGAGCAATCAGATAATTTTCGGCAACCGTCTCCAATGGTTTATGTCAAAACGTTGACACGACGGCCCGTTATGCATTTGTAATTACTTTAAAAAACAGCGGAACATATTATATTTATACAACAGGTACAAACGCACATAAAAATATTAATTGAAAACCGAAAAATATATCCTTGAGGACGTTACACAGTCCAAATGCGTCAAAAAGATGAAGAGATCCGCGAAGATATGGAATAATAGCCTTCACATCCCAAAGCGTATAACTTCATATGGCTTCCACAAATAGATACAGCAGAGTCTTGTGGAAAAATAAAATTTGCTTTCAAGATAAGCTTTGTTATAATGGGCGACATTAAAAAAACCATGTTCCCACGAAATACACAGCCTGTGGATAACCTGTTAAAAGTTTTTTGAGAATCATATAAGTTATTTGTTTTTAATAGTTTAAGTTGTTTACGTATTCCACATTACGATGGATCATATGACGAGCCTCACTCAAGCCTGGCAGCAAGCCCAGTCCTCAATCAGATCAAAAATAGGTGATCATTCTTATTCCACCTGGTTTGTTCATCTAAACATTGCTGAACAGGAACCTCTGCATTTATTTATTATCACTCCTGATGATTTCTTTAAAAATTGGATCGTGGAGAATTACCTTACTATTATTATAGAAACCCTGCGGGAAGAAACAAAGCTGGATATTACCATTGAAGTGATTATTAAGAAAAATATTGTTAATGCCATTGCACCTGCCGGAACTCAACCGTCTGCGGCATCAATAACCGATTTTGGTGCTATGGGCAAAAAAACCCACGGTCTAAATTTACAATCCCGTTTTACTTTTAATAATTTTGTTGTTGGTAATTCAAATCGGATGGCTTATGCCGCCAGTCACGCTGTTGCGGATGATCCAGCCAAGGCCTATAATCCTCTTTTTATATACGGCCAATCGGGACTTGGTAAAACTCACCTGATGCAGTCAATCGCTAATTATATTCTTGAAACACATAATAAAACCTGCGCTTATGTTTCTTCCGAGCAATTTGCCAATGAGCTCATCAGCGCCATTCAGAATAAATCCACAAGCATGTTCCGTAAAAAATTCCGTCAGATTGATGTCCTACTGATCGATGATATTCAATTTATTTCAAAGAGTCCAACTATGCAGGAAGAGTTTTTCCACACGTTTAATGATCTGCACAATAATCATAAACAGATTATCATTTCTTCTGATCGTCCGCCCAAAGAACTTTCAGGAATAGAAGACCGGCTGGTAACACGTTTCTGTTGGGGATTAACAACAGATATCCAGCCGCCTGATTATGAAACACGTGTGGCTATCTTACGTAAAAAAACCGAAACCGGAAAAGTTAAAGTTACCGATGATATTATCTATTTCATCGCCGAACAGATCAAAACAAATATTCGGGAATTGGAAGGCGCTATGATCCGCGTTGTGGCAAGTTCACTGCTTGAAGAAAAACCGGTATCATTAGAACTTGCTAAAAATGTCTTAAAGGATATGATTCAAGGCAGCATTAAAACCATTAGTATAGAAATGGTTCAACAGATAGTCTGTGAACATTATAAAGTTTCACTTGCTGAGCTAAAATCAAAAAAACGGACACAAAATATTGCTCTACCCAGACAGATAGCTATGTTTTTGATCAGAAAATTTACCCGGCATTCATTACCGGAAATAGGTAATGCTTTTGGAGGAAAAGATCACACCACAGTTATGCACTCCTGTAAAAAAATAACCGAAGATATTAACAATTCTTCTGAAATTAAATACAGTGTAGAAAAGATATCCCAAATTTTAAACCAGTAATCAACAGAAAACCATAGGGTTCTTTAACAGAACAAAAAGTTATAAAATCAATATTTTCAATATTTTATAAAGTTATTAGTGTTATACACAGGGCCTACTATTATTAACTACTAGTTTTTATATAAATAGTCGTTGAACAGGAGTGTTAATGCTATGCAAGTAAAACTGAATAAAGATGACCTCTTAAGCGGAATTCAAGTTGTTCAAAATGTGGTTTCACCAAAAGCAACACTGCCTATTTTATCAAATATGATGGTAGAAACAAAAAAAGATACTTTGCGTTTGTATACAACAGATCTTGATATTGGAATATCCTGTGAGATACCTGTAAATATCGTAGAAGATGGAGCTATAACAATTCCAGCCAAGAGATTTGCTGAAGTTATTCGTGAATTACCTTCCGGAGAAATTACGATCCATGCAAGAAAAAATAATCAGATCGAAATTGAAGGAAAAAATTGCCGGATAAGATTGCTTGGTTTACCTAAAGAAGAATTTCCGAAATTTCCTGAATTTAAGGATAAAGAAGTTATTCGTGTAAAACAGGCTGATCTTAAAGAAATGTTCCGATTAACATCTTTTTCAGTATCACACGAAGAATCAAGATATGTTTTAAACGGTGTTTTAATAGAAGTACAAAAAGATATTTTACGTCTGGTGGCAACTGACGGGAGAAGACTTGCCAAAATTGAAAAACCTCTTGTTCAGGCGGTCACAAAAGATTTTTCAGTGATCCTTCCAATTAAAGCTATAAATGAAATAAACCGGAATCTAAAAGATGAAGGAGATGTTGTTTTTACAAATGGAACAAATCAGGTTTTATTTGAAATTAACGGGGTTATGATCGCCACACGCATTATTGAGGGTGATTTTCCAAATTATCTTCAGGTTATCCCGAAATTAACCGCGCCGAAGATCAATTTAAATACACAAGAATTTCTAGCTGTTATCCGCCGGGCAAATTTACTGGCAACTCCGGATTTTCAGGCCATCAAATTTGAAATTTTTACCGACAAACTGATTATTTCAAAAACTACACCCGACGTTGGAGAATCAAGGGAAGAATTAAAGATTGAATATGCCGGGCCGGAAATGCTGATTGGATTTAATCCTCAGTATATGATCGATGTATTGAAAAATACAAATGATCCATCGATCAATATTGAATTTCTTGGATCGGATAAACCGTGTGTTATACGCAAGGAAAATTACCTGTATCTGGCTTTACCAATGAGATTTTAACCCGGATTTTGCAATAGCAAAATCAGCCCATGTGGTTACATACGGGGTGATGTAGAAAAATCCGGTTCGGATTTTTCGTAAAGCGCCAGGTTAAGGCCCTGTGTTCACGTATATCTTTTCGTGCATTGTGATTATGACGGGACTTAATGTTCTATTGCAAAATACGGGTTTAAATTTTATGATACGATTTCTGACCAAGGAAAAAAAGAAAGACATTTTTTTAGTTAAAGAAATACTGGGTGATGTTATAAAAAATATTTCTCGCCGGGATATTCAAGATCAGGTTAGCCTGGAGAAGCTATGGCAGGATACGGCGGCGCAGGAAGCGGATTTTGCAGTTATCTCCGGATTTAAAGACGGTTGTTTATATGTAACTGTGGATAATCCTGCAAAGCTTTTCAAGATGCGGTTACAAAAACAGGGTTTATTGACAAAACTGAGCAAACAACGCAAAGATATTGTGAACATTTCTTTTAAGATAGGACGAAGGACATGAGCAAAGAGATCAAATATGACGCTTCAAATATTACGGTACTGGAAGGTTTGGAAGCCGTCCGGCTTCGCCCTGCCATGTATATTGGTGACACGGGTGTACGCGGATTACATCACCTTGTTTATGAGGTTGTGGATAACTCTGTGGATGAAGCCTTGGCTGGTTATTGTGAAAATATTGAAGTCATAATCAACGAGAATGGATCTTGTTCGGTTATTGATGACGGCCGCGGGATTCCGGTGGACATGCACGAAAAAGAAAAACGTCCGGCAGTAGAAGTAGTGCTTACCGTGCTGCATTCCGGTGGAAAATTTGACAAAGATTCGTATAAAGTTTCCGGCGGTCTTCACGGAGTAGGCGTGAGTTGCGTAAATGCGCTTTCCGGCTGGCTTGAAGTTGAAGTTAAGCGTGATGAAAAGATCCATCATCAGCGTTATGAATGCGGCACTCCTGTAACAAAACTGCAGGTTATCGGTAAAACAAAGAAAACCGGCACCAAGGTTACATTCATGCCGGACACCTCGATTTTTACACAGACAACCGTATTTATTTACGACATTCTGGCTAAAAGATTACGCGAACTGGCATTTTTGAATAAAGGCCTGAATATCAAATTAACCGACGCACGTCCGGGAAAAGAACAGGAAAATTTATTCTTTTTTAAAGGCGGGATCGTATCGTTCGTAGAAGACCTTAATAAAAACAAAGAGCCTTTACATAACAAGGTTGTTTATTTTACTGCTAATAAGGAAAACATTGAAGTTGAAGTGGCGCTGCAATATACCGACGGATACAATGAAAACGTATTTACCTATGCCAATAATATCAACACTATCGAAGGGGGTACGCATTTAAGCGGTTTTCGTTCAGCCTTGACACGTGCGATCAATAATTATGGCAAAGGGAAAAAAGCGTTAAAAGAAGGCGAGAGTATCAGCGGTGAAGATACGCGTGAAGGATTGACCGCGGTTATTTCTACGAAAATCCCTAATCCTCAATTTGAGGGCCAGACGAAAACCAAGCTGGGAAATTCTGAAGTAGAAGGCCTGGTGGCATCGCTCACGCTGGAATCCCTGACGGCTTTTTTTGAAGAAAACCCGTCGATCGGGAACAAGATCATTGAAAAAGTTATTCTGGCGGCGCGAGCGCGTGAAGCGGCGCGTAAGGCGCGTGAATTGACCCGTCGTAAAGGCGCATTGGAAAGCGGCGGACTACCCGGCAAACTGGCGGATTGTTCCGAGCGGGATCCTTCGTTATGTGAATTGTACCTGGTTGAGGGAGATTCCGCCGGAGGATCTGCCAAACAGGGGCGCGACCGTACGTTTCAGGCGATCCTGCCGCTAAAAGGAAAAATCCTTAATATTGAAAAAGCCCGTCTGGATAAGATCTTATCGAATGATGAAGTACGCACGATTATTACTGCACTGGGAACCGGGATCGGTGATGATTTTAATGTGGGTAAATTGCGTTATCACAAGCTGGTCATCATGTGCGACGCGGACGTTGATGGTTCACATATCCGCACCCTTCTTCTGACACTCTTGTATCGGCAGTTCAAGCAATTGATCGAGGGTGGTTTCATTTACATAGCCCAGCCGCCGCTCTTTAAGATCTCCCGCGGCAAGCGCGAGGAATATATTCAGACTGAAAAAGAAATGAACGACCTGATTCTCGAATTGGGTACGGAAGGGGTCAAGCTCACAAAGATTGAAGGTAAAAAAACCTACACCAGCGCCCAGCTTAAAGAGATCCTGGAAGTCCTTGTGGAATTGGGCCGAATATTCGAGAAAATGGCGAAGAAAGGTGTTGAACTCAAGAGCTATGTGAGCAAATACGATCCCAAACGCAAGTTGTTCCCGCGTTATCTTGTGAATGAAGGGAATAAAACGGTTTTCGTTTATGACGATAAAGAGCTCGCGGAGATCACCAAGAATGATGTTGAGACAGAGTTCCTGGAATTATTCGAGTCCGAGGATCTGCAGGCCATTGCCGTTAAGCTTGAAAAGTTTGATTTGCAGGTAAGTTCTTTTGAAAAAGAAGAAGAGGTCAGTGCTGAAACCGTGATCGCGCAGGATAAGGATAAACGGAAAGTCACGACATTAAAACCGCTTTTCAGTATTGAAAATGACAAGGATACAAAAGAATTTTTTTCGTTGCGGCAGGTGCTTGAATACATCAAGGAATATGCTCAAAAAGGAATGCACATTCAGCGGTATAAAGGTCTTGGAGAAATGAATCCCCGGCAGTTGTGGGATACCACTATGGACCCTAACCGCCGCACACTGCTGCAGGTTTCACTGGAAGACGCGATCAAGGCGGAAGAAACATTTACCGTTTTGATGGGAGATGAAGTCGCTCCCCGGCGTGAATTTATTGAATCCAATGCGCACCTTGTAAGAGATCTGGATATATAACCCGTTGAGACCACGCTAAGCATGATAAGGCTTACGGGTTGAGGGAGTTTTTACAAGATTGATAAAGGCAGGGTGCTAGCCGAACATAATGAATAAAGCAAAGAAAGTAATGAAGCAATGAAAGATTTTACTCAAAAAGAAAGAATTATTCCGGTTCCGATAGAAGAAGAAATGAAGCGGTCCTATCTGGCGTATTCGATGAGCGTTATCGTCGGCCGTGCTTTGCCGGATGTAAGGGACGGATTAAAACCGGTGCATCGCAGAGTTTTGTATGCGATGAAAGAATTGCATCTGGAGCATAGCAAGCCGTACAAGAAAAGCGCGCGTATCGTGGGTGAAGTGCTGGGTAAATATCATCCGCACGGTGATACTGCCGTGTACGATACGATGGTGCGCATGGTGCAGGAATTTTCCCTGCGTTATCCGCTCATTGACGGCCAGGGGAATTTTGGTTCGATCGATGGTGATTCAGCGGCGGCTATGCGTTATACCGAAGCCAGGATGGCGTCGGTAGCTGAAGCCGTGCTTGCGGATATTGATAAGGCGACAGTCGAATTTACGCCGAATTTTGATGCCACGCTGGAAGAACCGGTGATCCTGCCGGCCATCCTGCCAAACCTGCTGGTTAATGGATCAAGCGGAATCGCTGTTGGTATGGCGACGAATATGGCACCGCATAATCTTACCGAAATTGTGGACGGGATCGTTTATTTGATCGATAAGCCCGAAGCTGAAATCCAGGAATTGATGAAGTTCGTAAAGGGACCTGATTTTCCAACGGCGGCCATTATTTGCGGACGTGAAGGAATCAAGGATGCGTATATGACCGGCCGCGGCAAGATCACGCTGCGCGCCCGCTCGGCGATCGAGAAGCAGAAGAACGGCAAAGATTTCATTCTGATCACGGAATTGCCGTATCAGGTGAATAAAGCGAATCTGGTATCGGCGATCGCCGATCTCGTGCAGAACAAGAGTGTTGACGGAATCACCGATATCCGTGATGAGTCCGATAAGGACGGCATCCGCGTTGTTATTGAATTGCGCCGTGATGTTGAAGCGCAGATTGTTCTCAATTACCTTTATAAACATACGCAGCTTGAAACAACCTTCGGGATCATTAATCTCGCGCTGGTGAATAACAATCCGCGCGTGTTAAATTTGAAACAGCTGATGGCGCATTATATTGAGCATCGCCGGATCGTGGTGAGGCGTCGTACACAGTTCGATCTGGATAAAGCTTTACGCCGTGCTCATATCCTGGAAGGGTTGCGTATTGCGCTCAAGAACATTGAAGAGATTATTCAGACCATTCGCAAATCGCCATCAACGCCGGAAGCTAAAACCTCGCTTATGAAGAAGTTCGGGTTAACCGAAATTCAGGCGCAGGCGATCCTGGAAATGCAGCTGCAGAAGTTGACGGGTCTTGAGCGTGACAAGATCGAGCAGGAGTATCGCGATTTGTTGACCGCGATCGATGAGTATCGCGCAATTCTGGCCGATCCTAAAAGAGTAGACGCGATCATCAAAAAAGAGCTGTCGGATCTTAAAGCAAAGTTCGGTGATGAGCGCCGTACCGAGATCGCCGGTAAAGCTGAGGATATTGAAATGGAAGATCTTATCGCCGAGGAAGATATGGCGATTACGATCACTAATACCGGGTATATCAAACGTACGCCGGTGCATGCTTACCGCAATCAGAAGCGCGGCGGCAAAGGTGTTAACGGTATGACCACCAAAGAAGAGGATTTTGTGGAACGACTGTTCGTGGCGTCTTCAAAAGACTATTTACTGATCTTTTCCAACAAGGGAATGGTACGGTGGTTGAAGGTTTACGAGATCCCGGTGGCTTCGCGTCAGGCGAAGGGCAAGGCGATCGTGAATTTGCTGTCGTTTGCCAATGATGAAAGCATCAGGGCTATTGTGGCGGTTAAAGCATTCAATGATGAACAATCTCTGATCATGGCAACTGCCAAAGGGACGATTAAAAAGACCCGCCTGTCGGCGTACAGTAATCCGCGCAAGGGTGGCATCATCGGGATCACTCTTGAAAAAGGCGATGATCTGATCGGTGTTTCTTTGATCGAGGGCAAGCAGAATGTTTTATTGGCGACAAAGCAGGGAAAATCGTTAAGATTTTTGGATACGCAGATCCGTGATACGGGTCGTTCAGCGATGGGTGTGCGCGGGATCAATCTGGCGAAAGATGATATTGTGGTTGGAATGATCGTTTTTCCGCCGGATGTGGATAAGACCGGCAACACACTGCTGACCTGTTCGTCACTGGGTTTTGCCAAGCGTTCCAGGTTTGAAGATTACCGTATTCAGTCTCGCGGGGGCAAAGGTATCATTAATCTGAAGTGCGCTGCGAAGAACGGGGTGGTAGTTGGAATTCTAACGGTTCATGAAGATGATGAAATGATGGCGGTTACCAAGCAGGGCACGATCATCCGGTGTAATCCGGGTGATGTCCGTCTGACTGGCCGCAGTGCCATGGGTGTTAAACTGGTCTCCCTGGAAGCCGAGGATACTCTGGCATCGATCGCGAATGTGATTGCGCGGGAGGAAGAAGAGGTTGCTGCATAATCAGCAGTAAGCGATAGAGCAGATTTACGCGGTGTGTAGTGGAGGACATTGTGTACAACCTGTGGAATGACGATTATGATATCATGCAAATGAAATTATTTACTTCGGCGTCAATTGGAGTATTGTTGATTTGCCGGAAGGACACAAGGTTCTCCACTATGCAAGCGATAAAAAGTTTTTCTCTGTTGAGAATTTATAAAATAAAAGAACCGGCAATCATTGCCGGTTCTTTTATTTGGTGACCCCAGCGGGATTTGAACCCGCGTTGCAAGCTTGAAAAGCTCGCGTCCTGACCAGCCTAGACGATGGGGTCAAAAGACCTTAAAAAGATTAATTAAGAATCCCTATTATATTTTTTCGAACCACTCCGTCAAGAAGAATTACTGGGGAGTGTTACAGGAGCCTGAAATGACCGATGTTGCCGTTATACAGATGGGCAGTGGTCCGAATAAAGAAAACAACATAAAAAGGGCGCTTTCTTTTACGGCTGAAGCACTGTCAAAGCGGTCGCAGTTCATTTGCCTGCCGGAATATTTTTATTTTCGCGGGAATTTATCGACGGAAGCAGAGATCAGCCGGATAGTAGAGCCCGTCAATGGTGCCACGGTCCGTGAATTTGCGGTGTTGGCTAAAAAGGGAAAAGCCTATATTTTGCTGGGGTCAATTTATGAAAAGACCCGCTCAAAAGGACGTGCCTATAACACCTCCGTATTGATTGGTCCGGATGGTGAGGTAAAGGCCGTGTACCGGAAACAGCACCTTTTTCATTTACGGATGCCGGGTAGTCCTGGTGGTGAGATCCGTGAAAGCTTCTTGTTTAATGCAGGAACTAAGAAAGTGATCGTGCCGGTTGGGCCGTTTATGCTTGGAATGACCATGTGTTTTGAAGTGCGGTTCCCGATGCTATATGAATGGTATGCCCGCAGAGGGGTTAATTTATTTACCATACCGGCTTCATTTGCCCATGCTACCGGTCAGGCGCACTGGGAATTACTGGTGCGCGCTCGTGCGGTGGAAACGTTCAGTTATGTCATTGCGCCGGATCAGACAGGGCTCAATGCCCAGGGATATCGTTGCTGGGGGCAGAGTATGATCGTTGATCCCTGGGGGGAGATCCTGGCACAGGCCTCCAATGCAAAAGAGGAAATTATTTATGCGAGCCTGGATCCGAAAAAACCGCAGCGGTTACGCAGGATGTTCCCGGGATTTAAACCCGCATTTATTAATTAGAGGCTGAAGCGTGACGTAAACGCAGTGTACAAAAAGTATGCTCAAAACTTGGCCTTAACCTGGCGTTTAATCTCTTCGGGTTAAAAATATGAAATAATTCAACTGTTTAGATGTAAAAAGGTCTAAAATAGCCGGAAGATAGTGTTGGAATGAAATTTTTAGTCGTTAATTATGACCAGCGTTTTGAAGTCGAATTACAGGAGTCGCCATGATCAAAGTTGCTGTAACAGGTGCCGCCGGCCAGATAGGGTATGCCCTGTTGTTTCGTATAGCTTCGGGTGAAATGTTCGGCAAGGAAGTTCCCGTGGAATTAAGTTTACTTGAACTTGAAACTGCGATGGGTGCGTTGAAGGGCGTGGTGATGGAACTTGAAGACTGTGCGTTTCCGTTACTGCGGAAAGTGACGGTATCGACGGATCCGTTAATAGCCTTTGCGGGTATTGACTGGGCTCTTTTGGTGGGCAGTGTGCCACGTAAGGCTGGGATGGAGCGTGGTGATCTGCTTAGGATCAACTCGAATGTTTTTGTCAAGCAGGGGCGGGCTTTGTCGCAGGCGGCGAAAAAAAACTGCCGTGTTCTTGTGGTGGGAAATCCGTGTAATACGAATGCGTTCATTGCCAGGGAGTGCGCGGTGAATTTAGATCCTCGCAATTTTTTTGCGATGACCATGCTGGATCAGAACCGTGCGGTGGCTCAGTTGGCGCTTAAAGCGGGTGTGGATTTTAAGGCGGTCAGCCGGATGGGCATATGGGGGAATCATTCGGCCACACAGTTCCCGGATTTCATGAACGCCCGCATTAACGGCCTTCCGGTGGCGGACGTCATTCCCGATCACGCGTGGCTGAAGGGTGTGTTCATTGAAACCGTGCAGAAGCGCGGGGCGGAGATTATTAAAGCCAGAGGTTTATCATCGGCTGCTTCGGCGGCCAATGCGATCATCTGCACCGTGCGGGCTTTAATAACGCCAACACCGCAGGGGCAGTTTTTTTCGGTGGCGGTTACTTCGGACAATAGTTATGATATTCCCGGGGGATTGATGTTCGGATTTCCGGTGAGTTCCAATGGACGGGATTGGCAGATCGTGCAGGGACTGGATCTTGATGTTTTTTCCAGGGATAAGATCATGGTTACATTACAGGAATTAATCGACGAGCAGGCTACGGTCAAGGGGCTGATCGCGCAGGGGTAAATTGAATG
>Ga0172379_10008839_pt1 | contig 12571 bp, 9 predicted proteins | sample GrowelOW334metaG_FD_119756 | JGI IMG/M metagenome (GOLD analysis project Ga0172379, IMG submission 119756) | Groundwater microbial communities from an aquifer near a municipal landfill in Southern Ontario, Canada - Groundwater well OW334 metaG | ecosystem: Environmental > Aquatic > Deep... | reverse complement strand
TTGAACTTCAATGGCCGCATCAGCATCCGGACAGGCGCCGCCGAGATGGGGCAAGGGTCGGATAGCCTTGCTGCCCAGATTGCAGCCGAAGTGCTGGGCGTTGACTACAATAGCGTCGACGTTACATCCTGCGATACCAGCCTGTGCCCCGATGGAGGAATGACAACCGGTTCCAGACAGACTTTCGTCACCGGGAATGCCGTTAAAGGTGCAGCCGAAGCGCTTCTCTCAGAGATATCCGCCTTTATACCAGCAGATCCGATAAAAGCCACCTCCAACCGTATCTCACTCTCACAAATGGCAGACGCCTTTCGTTCCGCGAAAGAAACGGGAGCCCAGACTTCCGCCGAATTCACCTATTATCCCCCGAAAACCTATGCGCATAGGACAAAAGCAGATCCCGAGCCAGGACGATCTCCCGGCGAATATGACATTCATTACGCCTATTGCTATGCATCCGCCGCAGTCGCTGTCGAAGTGAACATAACTACTGGCAGCGTAAAGGTCCTGAAAGTCGCCGCAGCTCAGGATGTCGGAAAGGCACTCAATCGTCAGAGTGTAATTGGCCAAATCGAGGGTGCTGTGGCGATGGGTATCGGATACGCATTAACCGAAGAATTCCAAGAAGATGCCGAAAATATTCAGACCGATGATCTGAGAAAACTCGGAATCCCTCACATAGGCGATATACCACCTATCGAGACCTTCATTATTGAGGATCCTCATTCACATGGGCCCTTCGGTGCCAAAGGGATTGGTGAAGTCGGCCTTAACCCCCTTGCACCCGCCATCTCGAATGCAATTTACGATGCCATCGGTGTTCGTCTCCAATCCTTGCCCATGAGAAAGGAGAAGGTCTTGGCTGCTTTAGGTGGTAAAATGGATTAGCAGGTCCCACATTTTTGCGCATACTCTGCCAGCGCGCGGCGGGTAGAATCAAAGGCCAATTGTTCGGGTTTAATGTCTTCGGGCCGCAAAAAAACCAGACCCGCTGTTTCATGCGGATCAAGTTTATACCCATCATCATTCAAAGCGTCCGAGCGGGCGATAAAAAAGAAATCGCAGGTATTATACAGTATTTTTCCATACTCATACCGATTTGGAAAAGAAACCAGAAATTCTAGATTATCTGGCTCCCAGCCTATCTCTTCGCGACACTCACGTAGTATCGCGTCCTCTGCCCGTTCACCGGGGTCTATGAAACCTCCAGGCAAGGCAAGCATTCCGGCTGAAGGTTCCACAGCCCTAACAATCAGAAGAATCCTGCCACGGGTTTCAATAATCGCACCAGCAGCTGCTGCCACGTTATGGTAATAATGGAACCCACAGGAAGCACAGCGAAACAGTTTATTCAACTCAAAAAAGAGCCCTTGAGTCCCACGTCGGACAAAACCGGAACGCCTCACCATTTAACTTTTCCCGCATCAAGATCCCCTGGAGTTCACATCATTGACAAACCAAAATTTCCAACCCGGATTATATCCCGTAGAAGCTGATTGATGAAGCGGTAACGTTTATTTATACTTATCCAATGGAAAATGTATGTACCTTGACGGTTCGAACCTATGAATGCGATTCCTATGGTCATGTTAATAATGCAGTCTACCTTAATTACCTTGAACATGGACGTCACTCGTTTTTAAAAGAAGCTGGTTTTGACTACGCATCCGTTGTAGCAGCAGGATATGGACTTTACGTAGCCCGCATCGAGATCGATTACAAAAACTCTGCCATCTTCGACGATGAACTGCATATTCACTCGAAAGCGATTAAAAAGGGTGCCGTGAGTGGGATCATGCATCAATCCATCTATCGGGATGAAGAACTTATAGTGGAAGCCAAAGTGACGTGGGCATTCGTCGATTCCAACGGTACCCCCACACGCATTCCTAAGGAATGGGATATGCCCGGCCTGTATCCCCACGACCGGGCATAAGCATCCGGTTATGCGCCCATGAGCAGTTTTATATCCTCATGAACCTTACCAATACCAGCAATGCCAAAATTGCCCGCAAGGACCTTAACTACATTCGGTGAAAGGAACGCTGGAAGGGTTGGCCCTAAATGGATATTTTTAAAGCCCAAGAATAATAAAGCCAAAAGGACTATAACCGCTTTTTGCTCATACCATGCAATATTAAAACTAATCGGCAGGTCATTCACATCGACAACCCCAAAAGCATCTTTCAATTTGAGCGCCGTCAAGGCGAGTGAATAGGAATCGTTGCATTGGCCAGCATCCAGGACCCGGGGGATTCCATTAATTTCACCTAGGTTGAGCTTGTTATATCTATATTTCGCGCAACCTGCGGTCAGAATGACTGTATCAACAGGTAAGGCCTGTGCAAATTCCGTATAGTATTCCCGACCTTTTTTCCGGCCGTCACAACCGGCCATCACGAAAAATCTTTTAATAGCACCATTTTTTACCGCTTCAACCACTGCTGGCGCAACCGAGTCAACCGCCGCGTGTGCAAAGCCGCCGGTAATGGTTCCTGTCTCCAATTCCTTGGGTGAGGAACAAGTCCTGGCTAATTCAATAATCGCGGAAAAGTCCTTTTTTCCACCTGGTTTCCGATCCGCAATATGCGAACAACCAGGGAACCCTGCTTCTCCTGTTGTGAATATCCTATTTTTATAGCTATCTTTTGGTGGGACGATACAGTTGGTGGTAAAAAGGACCGGCCCTTTGAACGCTTCGAATTCTTCAACTTGCTTCCACCAGGCATTCCCATAATTACCAACCAGATGGTTATACTTTTTCAATTTCGGATAGTAATGGGCTGGAAGCATTTCCCCGTGGGTATATACATCAACACCAGAACCTTTGGTCTGCTCCAATAACTCTTCAAGATCCTTTAGGTCATGTCCAGAAATAAGAATACCGGGATTTTTATTGACCCCAAGACGAACCTTGGTCGGTTCAGGATTACCATAGGTACCGGTATTCGCTGAATCCAGCAAAGCCATTGCATCAACACCGAATTTACCCGTTTCAAGGACTAGTGCTGTCAAAGCTTCCGCATCCAGGGAATCATCGGTAGTAGCCGCCAATGCCCGCTCAAAGAATTCAATGACCGTTGCGTCCGTCTTACCAAGGGCCACGGCATGCTCAACATATGCAGCCATGCCTTTCAATCCAAAAATAACCAGACTTCTCAAAGCCCGGATATCGGCGTTTTCGATAGTCAGAAAACTGGAAGCGGTCCAGGCGTCCAGCATCTGCAATTCCGTCTGAACCATGAATGACGCACAATGCGGTAGGACAAGCTGAATGGATTTACCCTGCGCAGCCAATTTCTTTTTCAGTTCTTCCCGCAAAGCTATCGCCTCCCTTATTCGAAGAACGAAAACTTCCTTATCAAAATTTGCATTCGTGATAGTGGCAAAAAGCCCTTCATACAACGTTTTCCCGATTGCAGGATCCACCAAACCAGCCTTTCTCCCATGCCGGGCAACAATGGACAGGCCTTTGAGCGCATGTAAAAAAACGTCCTGTAAATTTGAAACGGTTTCATCCTTGCCGCACAAACCTTTGATCGTGCACGCCGTCCCCTTGGCAGCTTCTTCGCATTGATGACAAAACATACCCAATTAGGCGCTCCTATGAAAATATTTGATAATGTGAGCTTAGCCAATCGGTATTGTTTTATCCGTAACCACTGTTACAATTAAATGAAAGAAGTCCACTGGGACCAGGAATTGAAATATGACTGAAAGTAGCGAACGCATAGTCACTGTACTCAAAGCAATACCATATGCTCGGGTGATGTCTTATGGAGCCGTAGCCTCCGCCGCTGGCCTACGAAATGGAGCCCGGCAAGTCGCGCGGCTACTCCATTCATCAAGTGATACATGGAAATTACCATGGCATCGGGTAATAAAGGCTAACGGATGTATAGCACTTCCATCTGGTGGGGGTCTTGAAATACAAATTGCCCTATTACATCAAGAAGGCGTGGAGGTGAATGCTGAGGGGCGTGTTGATCGGAAATATTTTGTATAACCAACCCATGCTTACTACAATTTAGAGTGAGGGTAAGATAAAGTGACGGCGCTCATTAATTTAAGCTTCACACAATCAATATAAAAACCGCCCCAAGGAGAGGCGGTTTCATGGTATCAATGGTGATTAATAATTTGTTTTATAGTAAGTATTTACTTAGCCTTGCCAAGAGCCTCGGCTGACAGTGTGAAGAAATCCGAAACTGTTATCGAAACACCCGTAATCGCATCTGCCTTACCTTTTGCGTTGACAACAATCTTAGCCGGATCCTGAACCTTCAACAAACCAGACTGCACTTTTTCTGCCTGTACATTCCATTCACCCAGCTTGGCAACTTTACCCATTCCATATTTACCACTAACAGCTTCAACAAGCTTGGATTTTTTTTTCGTGTCTTTGGATATCCCATTCCACATTATGTCGACAACGGTTCCATTGACAACCGTTGCGAGTACATTGGATTTCCAACCACTGGAATCAAAATCAGCGGCCGAAGAATAAAACCAACCATCTTTTGAATACATTCCTTTGGCGACAGGACCAGCAGCCAAAGCCTTATCAACCAAATTCACAAAACCGGAAACTGTCATGGAAGCCCCAGTTATCGCATCGGTTTTACCCTTATCGTTTAATGATATTTTGGAAGGATCCTGCACCTTAAGAAGGAAGTCTTCAACATTTTTAGCCTGAACGTCCCATTCACCTTGTTTGGCAACCTTTTTCATTCCATATCTGCCAGAAGCCGCTACGGTTTTCTTATCCTCCAAACCTTGGTTACCTATCCCATTCCAGTTGACCGAGCTTATCTTTCCACCTTTTATTTCCAAAACTACCTGATCCTTCCAACCCGTCGAAGCAAAAGCGCTATCCTGGGCAAAATATTTCCCGTCTTTTAGTGTCTGGGCGCTCACCGAAAAAGCCAACGCCAGCATTGCTATAATAACCATTATCCGCTTGATCATCAAAATCCTCCCTGATAATAACGAATTAAATCATATATTATCGAATGATTATAATATTCATTACCATGGATGGCTGTCAAGGCAATGCTATTGTCCGCATTATGGAAAATCGTTACTCTTGAGTGTAAAGGAGCCTCTATGGACTACAAAATCAAAGATATTGGTCTTGCTGAATGGGGCCGAAAAGAACTGGAAATTGCCGAACAGGAAATGCCCGGTCTTATGGCGATACGAAAAAAATATGGAAAAGCTAAACCCTTAGCGGGTTCCAGGATAACTGGCAGTCTACACATGACTGTTCAGACGGCGATCTTGATAGAAACCCTTAAGGATCTGGGTGCCGACGTGCGATGGTCAAGCTGCAATATTTTTTCTACCCAGGATCATGCGGCAGCAGCGGTAGTCATCGGAAAAAAAGGTACCGCTAAAAAGCCATCAGGGACACCAGTCTTCGCCTGGAAGGCTGAAACACTCGATGAATACTGGGAACTCTTGGACCTATCACTTCGCTTCCCCGATGGCAAGGGACCTAATCTCATTGTCGATGACGGTGGAGACGCCACACTAATGATTCATTTGGGTCTTAAAGCAGAGAAGGATCCCAAGACTTTGGACAACCCTGGTAATAGCGAAGATGAAATCGCTTTATACAAGCGCCTTAGACTCATACTGAAAGAAGACCCAGCCCGGTGGACCAGAACGGTAGCAGAATGGAAGGGCGTTTCCGAAGAAACAACGACTGGTGTCCACCGTTTATATCGAATGTCTCAGGAAGGCACCCTACTCGTTCCGGCAATCAACGTGAACGATTCCGTCACAAAGAGTAAATTCGACAATCTATATGGATGCAGGGAATCATTGATAGATGGAATCAAGCGTGCCACAGACGTGATGATAGCCGGGAAGGTTGCAGTTGTCTGCGGCTATGGAGATGTCGGAAAAGGCTCGGCCCAATCCCTGCGCGGCCAAGGAGCACGGGTAATAATAACAGAAATAGACCCTATTTGTGCCCTACAGGCTGCAATGGAAGGATATCAGGTTACAACAATCGAGGACACTCTTGGATTGGCAGACATCTACGTAACTACAACAGGCAATTTAGATATCATCACCACTGACCATATGAAAAAAATGAAAAATCAGGCCATAATCTGTAATATTGGTCATTTTGACCATGAAATTGATGTCGCAGGCCTTAAAAACCTGAAAGACATCAAGCAAATACAAATTAAGCCCCAAGTGGACAAGTTTATTTTTCCTGATGGCCATGAAATATTCCTGTTGGCAGAAGGACGCTTGGTTAATTTGGGTTGTGCTACTGGTCATCCTTCATTTGTGATGTCCGCAAGTTTTTCCAATCAGGTACTAGCCCAAATAGAACTATGGAAAACCAGAGAAACTTCAAAACCGGGTGTTTCGGTACTTTCACGTAGCCTGGATGAAGAGGTGGCGCGACTTCACCTGGAAAAGATTGGTGTCAAACTAACCAAACTATCCAAAAGGCAAGCTGCTTACCTGGACATCAGCGTTAATGGCCCATACAAACCTGATTATTATCGGTACTGAGGAACACTAATGGAAAAGAGACGTTACCTATTTACTTCAGAATCCGTAGGCGAAGGTCATCCTGATAAATTATGCGATCAAGTATCCGATGCGATACTCGATGCCTGCCTGACCGATGATCCGATGAGCCGGGTCGCTTGCGAAACCTTTGCCTCCACCGCCATGGTTCTGGTGGGTGGAGAAATCACCACACAGACCTTCGTAGACATACAACAGGTAGTTCGCGATATCGTAAAGGACATTGGCTACACCAATCCTTCCTACGGATTGGATTTTGAGTCCATGGCCGTATTGGATATGATCCATAATCAGTCACCAGATATAAGCCAAGGGGTATCCGGTACCGGACTGGAAGAATTCAAGGGCCTTCAAGGTGCAGGTGACCAAGGAATGATGTTTGGTTTTGCCTGCAACGAAACTCCGGAACTTATGCCTGCACCCATCACACTGGCGCATAAGGTACTACTGGAAGCGACCAGGCTACGAAAAACAAAATCCATTCCCTGGTTGCGTCCGGATGCAAAAAGTCAAATCACCATTGAATACGAAGGTTTCAAGCCATTACGTATCGATACCGTTGTCCTATCGCATCAACATGATGACGGTATCGCACATGATGTCATCAAGCGAACAATAATCGATCACATCATCAAGCCAATACTTGAGCCTACAGGGCTCCTTGATGACAAGACAAACTATTACATAAATCCGACAGGGCGCTTTGTTATTGGCGGTCCATATGGGGATACGGGTCTTACAGGCAGGAAAATAATTGTTGACACCTACGGTGGCATGGGACGACACGGAGGGGGTGCGTTTTCCGGTAAAGATCCCACAAAAGTAGACAGGTCAGCTGCGTATATGGCGCGTTACGTTGCTAAAAACATTGTCGCATCTGGTATTGCCGATCGTTGTGAGGTCGAGCTTGCATATGCAATCGGCGTACCTTTTCCCGTATCAGTAATGGTGGATACCTTCGGAACTGCTCGTGTACCAGAAATTCAGATTGAAAAAGCCGTTCCTAGGGTATTTGATTTGACCCCGGCTGGGATAATCCGAACGCTCAACCTAAGAAAGCCAATTTACCGAAATACTGCTGCATATGGCCACTTTGGTCGGGACTGTTTTTCTTGGGAGCAAACAGACAAAGTGAATGCACTCAAAAAGGAACTGGGATGATTCTTCCCAGGCTGTGGTATGCAATATGAACCTTGCGGCCTTGCATCTATCAATTATTGAGAACGTACAATATGCCTATTCCCGGTCCAGTGGCCCGGGCGGTCAAAATGTAAATAAAGTTAATACAAAAGTAGAAGCCCGCATCCGCTTCTCGATTACCGCAGGCTTGAGTATTGCGGAGTCCAATCGTGCCCGAGAAGTTCTGGCTTCCCGGATCAATAGCAATGACGAATTTATTGTGGTTTGTACCGAGGAACGCTCACAAGCCAACAATCGTGAGCGCGCCTTACATCGATTGGAAACCCTCATCATTGCTGCTGCCAGAATACCCAAACGCAGGGTCAAGACAAAACCTTCCCGGTCATCTGTAGAAAAACGCTTGCAGGGTAAAAAATTACTTGGAAAAATAAAACACCACAGAACGAGCAAACCTACATCTGATGATTAATTGAATCATTGTTTCACGTGAAACAAAGGGCATCCGGCCGATCTTATTTGATCATGCTGGATGCCCATCTTGAATTGTCGTGATCAGTTCTTGTTTTCTTCAGTATCCGTCGGTATTTCTTCGCCGCCGTCTGCATCATTTATAACAATATTGGAAGCAACCACTGCAGAAAACCCTGTATCAGCAGATAACCCGGTAGTTTCACCTATCTCTACGACATCACCGGAAGGAAAATCATCACTTAATATTTCTTCTTCATCCTTTGTCACTCGTTCAACCCCTATAACAAAATCCGGTCGTTCGATATTGACAACGCGGACGCCTTGGGCAGAACGACCAAAAATATTCACTTCGTCAGAAGAAAGTTTAATGGATTTCCCTTGACTGGTGATGCACATAATATCATCTGCATCCCGTACATTTGCACAACCTACGATCTCACCGGTCTTTTCAGAAATCGTATAAATTTTTTGTCCGCCGGTGCCCCGTCCATGCATGTTGAATTCGGAAAAATCGACCCGCTTTCCATATCCATATTCAGATAAAACAAGCATACGGGCATCTGCTTCTTCTCTGAGAACGCCGGTTAGCTCATCGTCCGAATCCAGTCGGATACCCCTGACGCCCCTGGAAGCACGCCCCATACTCCGGACTTGCTCTTCGTCTATCTTGAGGGCTTGGCCTTTCCTGGAAATTAGAACGACCTTATTGTCGCCCTTGGTTAGTAGTGTGCTTACAAGCTTATCACCTTCATCCAAATGGATGGCTATGATACCACGCGTTTTGGCATGAATAAAATCACTAGTTTTTACTTTTTTTACCACTCCGCGGGCTGTTGCCATAAAAAGATGCTCATTTTCTGTAAAATCGGACAATGCAACGACTGTCGTGATCTCTTCATTAATGGAAACAGGCAATAAAGCCTTAATATGCGCACCACGGGCAGTACGCGATGCTTCCGGAATCTCATGTACTTTCATCCAATATGCCTTTCCGGCACTGGTGATAAACATTACATAGGAATGTGTAGAAGCTACAAACAACTGTCTTACGAAGTCATCTTCTACAAGTTTGGCACTATTCATGCCTTTACCGCCACGTCCCTGGCTCTTGTAGGAAGAAATGGGAACACGCTTGATAAACCCGACATTGGAAATAAGGACGATCATTTCTTCTTTTTTGATCAGATCTTCAATATTGATGGATTCCACTTCATCGGGAAATATTTCTGTTCTTCTGGCATCGCCAAAACGCTGGGAAATATCCTGGGTCTCTTGTTTGATGACACCTTTCAACTTATTTTCATCTTCCAACAAGGATTTCAAGTATGAAATCAGGGTTTTAATTTCTGCCAGTTCCTGCTGTAGTTTTTCTACTTCCAAGCTCGTCAGGCGCCCAAGGCGCATATCTACAATAGCTTGGGTTTGAATATCGCTCAACAGGAATCTTTCGGCCAACTTCTTCTTTGCCAAGTCAATATCGCGGGACGCCTTGATAATCGCCACAACTTCATCGATATTGGCCAAGGCGATAACCAAGCCTTCAAGGATATGGGCACGTTCTTCCGCTTTGCGTAGTTCAAAGCGCGTACGCCTGGTAACGACTTCGACGCGATGTTTGATGAAATAATGGATCAGTTCGACCAGATTAAGGCACTTTGGACGGCCATCGACCAAGGCCAGGTTATTGACACCAAAACTGGATTGCAGAGCTGTATGCGAAAAAAGCTGATTAAGAACGATTTTTGCAATAGCTCCCCGTTTCAATTCAATCACGATACGCATACCGTCACGATCCGATTCATCTCGAAGGTCGGAAATACCATCGATAACCTTGTCACGGACCAGATCTGCTATTCGGATTATGAGAGTTGCCTTGTTTACACTATACGGGATCTCATTAAATATTATGGCTTCTTTGCCGGTTTTTGATGTCTCAATCTGGAATTTGCCACGAACTACTATTTTACCCCGTCCAGTCTTGTACGCTTCTTTAATACCCCGTCTGCCAAAAATGATACCACCAGTAGGGAAATCCGGACCTGTAACATGATTCATCAGGTCTTCTACTGTCGAATTCGGATCATCAATGTAGGCGCACACCGCATTGACGACTTCAACAAGATTATGTGGGGGCATATTGGTAGCCATACCAACAGCGATTCCACTCGAACCATTAATTAAAAGATTCGGTACTGCAGCAGGTAAAACAACCGGTTCTTTTAAAGATTCATCATAGTTGGGGACAAAGTCGACAGTTTCTTTCTTTAAATCCTGCAGCATCTCATCACCGATTCGCGACAATCTGGCTTCGGTATAACGAGAAGCAGCCGGTGGATCACCATCTACAGAGCCGAAGTTACCCTGCCCCTGCACTAGCGGATAACGCAGGGAAAAACTTTGGGCCATTCGAACCAAGGCATCATACAAGGACAAGTCACCATGTGGATGGTACTTACCCATTGCGTCACCAGTAATACGAGCGCTTTTCTTGGTTGCGGCAGTTGGACGCAAACCAAGTTCATCCATGGCAAAGAGAAGACGCCTATGCACAGGTTTTAGCCCGTCGCGAACATCAGGCAGGGCGCGACTCACGATGACAGACATCGCATAGTTCAGATATGCTGTCTTAACTTCATCTTCGATAGCTATGGGTATTACTTTGCCGGTCGGATCTGCCATTGGTTTTTCGCTTTCCTCTGCGTCAAACGTCGAGATTGGAAACGTTCAACGCATTCTCTTCAATAAATAGTCGTCGGGGTTCGACATTTTCACCCATAAGGGTAGTAAAAATACGCTCGGCCTCAACCGCATCGTCCAAATGGATCTGTACGATATTCCGTCGATCCGGATCCATTGTCGTATCCCATAATTGGTCGGGATTCATTTCACCCAAACCTTTGTAACGCTGGATCGCTATTTTTTCTGGATCCTTACCTGAGTCGGCTAATATTTTATCTTTCTCCGCATCATCATAGGCATAAAATACTTTTTTCTCGTAAGTAACCTTATATAGTGGTGGCATTGCAAGATACACATGGCCTCGCTCGATAAGTTCTGTCATGTAACGATAGAAAAAAGTAAGCAGCAAAGTACGGATATGTGAACCGTCCACATCTGCATCGGCCATGATTATAATCTTGTGGTAACGAATTTTTGTTATATCAAAATTCACTCCGGCACTTGCACCGATACTGGCAATGATGGGCTGTAGTTTTTCATTCGAAAGAACCTTCTCTATCCTGGTTTTTTCAACATTGAGCATTTTTCCAAATAAGGAAAGAATGGCCTGGAAGCTTCTATTTCGACCCATTTTAGCCGAACCGCCTGCAGAATCCCCTTCTACTATATAGATTTCGCATTTAGAAGGGTCTTTTTCCGCACAGTCAGCCAACTTGCCAGGAAGCCCGGAACTTTCCAGAAAGTTTTTCCTTCTGGTAGCATCCCTTGCCATCCGTGCTGCGATACGTGCTTTTGCAGCAAGGATGGTTTTTTCAAGAATACCGTTGATTACATCTGGATTCTGATCCAGGTACAGAGTTAATTGTTCATTTATTATGGATTCTACAATTCCTTTGACTTCAGAGTTGCCCAGTTTGCCTTTGGTCTGCCCTTCGAATTGAGGATTCGGTATTTTTATGGAAAGAATCGCAGTCAAACCTTCTCGTACATCGTCACCCGACAAGGTCTCATCCAATTTCTTGACATATTTTGATTTTTTCAAATATTCGTTCAAAGTACGTGTAAGGGCCGATTTAAAGCCTATTAAGTGGGTTCCACCTTCCTTAGTGTTTATGTCATTGACGAAGGAGAACATATTTTCGTTGAAGCCATCGTTATACTGAATGGCGCACTCAACCTCTACGTCATCCCTGGTTGTTTCAATGTAGACGGGTTCGCGATGCAATACGGTCTTGTTCTGGTTTAAATATTCTACGAAACTTTTCACACCACCTTCAAACATGAATTCATGAGATTTAGGGGTGGTTAAACGCTCATCAAATATTGAAATCCTTATGCCTTTATTCAGAAAGGCAAGTTCGCGCAAGCGATTTGACAAGACATCAAAATTACAGGTTATAGTCTCAAATATTGTATCATCCGCCTTATAGCGTATGATCGTGCCCCGCTTATCCGTTTCCCCGATGATTTTGACTTGTTCTTCAGGAATACCTATTAGGTATCGTTGAAAATAGATCATGCCGTTCAGGTGTACATAAGCTTCGCACCAAGTTGAAAGCGCATTAACCACAGATACACCAACACCATGCAATCCACCGGAGACTTTGTAGGAATTCTTGTCAAATTTCCCACCCGCATGAAGGCGAGTCATTACAATTTCAAGGGCGCTTACATTTTCGGTAGGATGCATATCTACAGGAATTCCACGGCCATTATCCTCTACCCGGAT
>Ga0172379_10008838_pt1 | contig 12574 bp, 10 predicted proteins | sample GrowelOW334metaG_FD_119756 | JGI IMG/M metagenome (GOLD analysis project Ga0172379, IMG submission 119756) | Groundwater microbial communities from an aquifer near a municipal landfill in Southern Ontario, Canada - Groundwater well OW334 metaG | ecosystem: Environmental > Aquatic > Deep... | reverse complement strand
TCTCGATATAAAGTTGGCTCTATACGGCGAAGAGCACTTAGAGACTGCTATTAATCTGCATAATTTGGCCGTTCTAAACTGCGCCAAAAAGAAATGGGAAAAAGCCGAAATCTTGTTTAAGAGAGCTTTGGAGATTCGGGAAAAACTCTTGAGTGATACGGATAAAGAGCTAGTTCCTATTTTGAAGAATTACGGAATCATGCTGCGCAAGACATTGCGAGAAGACGATGCGAAAGCGGTAGAAGCTCGCATGGCTGCTATCGAAGCTCAGGCTTAGACTTAGACTTAGTTTTAGTCTGAGCTGCTTCTCTATCTATTAAGGCTCGTTTGCGCTCCACTCCCCAGCGATATCCGGAGAGTGAACCATCAGTTCTCACCACTCGATGGCAGGGAATGACCACTGCTAGAGCATTTGCGGCGCAGGCACTGGCAACGGCGCGTACCGCTTTAGGGGCGCCAATAATTCTACCGATATCGGTATAGTTTCTAGTCTCGCCCGCTGGAATTTGCCGCAAAGCTTGCCATACCCTTTGTTGAAAAGTAGTACCGCGTATGTCAAGCGGCAAGAGGAAGCCTTGCGCCGGTTCCTCAATGTAAGCAATTACTTGGCTAATCACAGATTCAAAATTCTGGTCTCCGCCAGTCAGCTCCGCCTGTGGAAATCGATTCTGTAAATCGCGCAAAAGCTCTTCTGCATCGTCGCCAATTAAGATGGCGCAAACTCCTTTTTCGCTTTGGGCAACGAGAATTGACCCGAGAAAACATTCACCTATTGCAAAATATATTTTGGTGTTTTTGCCGCCAGACTTGAAGGCTGTTGCTGTCATACCTAGCATAGAGTCTGCTTCTTCGTAGAATCGACCACTAGAATTGTAACCTGCTTCGAATATCGCTTGAGTGATGCAGTCATTGTTACTTAGCTCTTCTCTTAAGCGCATAGCTCTACGGGCGGTGGCATACTCCGCTGGTGTTACACCTGTGATTGATTTGAATGTGCGGTGAAAGTGGTAAGTACTGAGGCCAGCTGCTTTGGCCAATTCTTCAATAGAAAGTCTTTGCTCTGAGCTTTCAATCAGGCGGCATATATCTGCAATTAGTTTGGTGTGGTGCTCGACCAAGCTCTCCTCATTAGGTCGGCAGCGTTTGCAGGGCCGGAAGCCGGAGTTTTCTGCCTCGTTACATGTTAGGTGAAACTGAACGTTGCTGAAGTTGGCTAGACGCGCGCCGCAAGATGGTCGGCAGTAGACTCCTGTGGTTTTGACAGAATAGAAAAATTGGCCGTCAAATTGTTTGTCGCGTTCGACCACGGCTTGCCAACGCGTATCGCTTATCTGCTCTGTATTCATTGCTTTCTTCTTCTCGTTTTTCATCTAAGTCTATTTAGTTCGTTCATCTAGATCTTTCAGCTTCCGGGCCTTTCTGCTTCTAGATCTTTCAGCTTCCGGACCTTTGCGTTGGGTCTTTAGAGCGCCTGGTTAGTAATTTAGCAACTGTTGATGGATTGCACACTCCGAGTCTTGCTTTTGAATTCGAGCAGGGAGCTTAGCCATTATCCTGCGAGATTTAAGGCGAATTTATCCAAAGTCTAGGTGAGAATAAAGCTCATCGTAATGGAAATCTAAATGCGTTTAGGTCGCTGTTTAAGAGATGGGCATTGTGAAGTAGGTGGTGGTGCCGCGTCCGGCTTCTGATTCAGCCCAGATCAGACCACCCAGGCGTTCCACATTGTTGCGAGCTAAGTACATAGAGAGCCTTGAGCCATAGGTATCTTGTGTATGTTTTCCTTCGATGAAACCAACGAACATCTCGGCGATTTCTGACTCTGGTAGTGCGGGTCCAGAACTTGATACGCCAATGCGCATCTCGTTTCCGCGCACTTGAGATTCAACACGAACTCGGCCTCCGGCAGCCGTCACCATGATCATACGTTCTAGCACTTGACGGAGAATTCCGATAATTGCCTCGCGGTTTCCGGCGATTGGTGGCAGGCCGGTGACTGTCTTGTAGTCGAGTAGAAGCTGTCTATCCCTGGCCAGTGGTGTAACTTCTTCCAAACAGTCGGCGACGACCCGAGTGATATTGATCTGTTCTTTTACCGCTGCCGGTGGTGGCACAAATCCACCATACATCATGAGCAAACTATCCACCACTCCAACCAACTGGTCGTAGTGCAAATGTAACTCTGCCAGTGCTTGGCCAACAGAAGGATGCATTGTATTGCGAGCGTTGGCGAGAATGGCATGCCAGCTCAATTCTGCTCCGGTGAGAGGGCCTCGAATATTGTCTTGCAGCATACTGACAATTTCTTGGCGCAGCAACTGGTTTTCGCTTCTTAGCGACTTGTCACGCAAGACCATGATATAGCCCATGATTGATCCATCATCGCCTGAAAGCGGCTGCAGATGCGCCAATACTTGAACAGTTTTTTCGCTGGAGCGTTGGAAGATCACCCCTTCAGGATAGAACTGATTGATCAGTGCCATCGGATCGCCACCATGCTGGGTAAAAGCTTGCCCCATGCCATGACTTTGTGGTGTCTCACCTGGTTTAAGCACTAAATCAAAGCATAGTCTTCCAGCGATTTCGCCTTCAGACATTCCGGTCCAGTTAAGGAAGACCGGGTTGGCATGCAAGATGTTGCCATATTGATCAAGTATGAGGAAACCTTCTGTCGAGCTTTGCAGAACAGCGTCTAACTGCTGTTGCAGCACTGTTGCTTGGCGCCCAGCTTGGTTGACGTGTCGCGAAAGCTCCGCCACTTTTTGTGCTTGGGTGGTAATTTGGCGATTGAGCGTATCGACTTGTTGTGTCGATTGTTCAGCGATTAATCCGCGCTCTTTTACAGCTTCTACTTGCTTGTTGAGCTGAATCTTGAGATTCTGCGTCGTCGAGCGCATTGATAGCACAGCAGTGTCAATCAGCTCGCCCAGCTCTAACCAATCGCCAGAAAGCCCCTCAAGGGGCGGAATGACTTGTTTGTTATTGGCGATTGCTTGAGTGCGCCGCACCAAGAAGCGCAAAGGTGCATCCACTGATTGGGCAATTTTTGCTGCGAGGAATAAACCAACTAGGCCGCCAAATATGCCAACCAAACCGCCGAGCAAAAGCACCTCGACTAATTTTGATTGTTCATTTGGTACTGACTTACAGACCAGCACATAGCCAATTACTACACGATCGCTTTCGAGGGGCAGCGACATCCACCAGGCCCCTTCTTTTTCAAAACCATTGGCGGGCACAATCAAGTGATCTAATTGTGGAATACCAGTACCAAGCGGTGAGCGCGACACTACTTTGCTAGCATCGTGGCCGTTTAGATCAAGCAAGAATCGCATCGGCCCAGGAAGATTTTTGATTCCTTGAGAAAAAGCAGTGGTGGTTTTAATTTTTTCGGAATAGACAGCTAATTCGACCCCTAGGACATTTGGATCTTCGATGCCAAAACGGGCCGCGAGAGCTGTAAGGAAATCTGAATTGAGCGGTTGATTGACGGCAATGATGCCTTTGTGTCCGCCGGACGAGAACGACTTTACTGTGCTTATCGAGATTACGCCAGTTTTTTCACTAAAAGTTGGACCCTTGTAGAAATCATGGGCCAAAGCCAAGTCAATTACTGTGCTCTCTGCCTTTAGTGAATATCCGCTCTGGTTGGGGGTCTCTGTGCTGAAAAAGACAATGCCCTTTTCATCGGTAATCTGAACGCTGCCAGGGAAAAATAGTTTGTCTTCGGCCGCTTTGATACTGGCAGCTGCCTCGCTCTTGTTTTTGCCGTCATAGGCAGACAGAAAGCGCGGATCGCGCAGAAGGCTGTCGACTAGTCTCTGAGTCTGATCTTGGGCTGCTGTTAAACTCGTGTTTAGACGCGGTCCGCGTACATTGGCTACAGCAGAAGCTGCTAGCGTTCTAGTAGAGCGAAAGTCAAAATATACAGAATAGAGAACGTGGCCAGAGACCACGATCACCACTACGGTAATGAGCGCAAACGTGAGCCTTGAACTCAGATTCAAAGAGCTACCACCAAGCTATTGACACCTTACAAGAGAACCATAAGAGTTTAACCCCTTATGCGACCTCTTGGAATCGGGTATACCCTATTTACCTGCTTGAGCCTTGCGGTATTCGGCTTGCACCTGAATCGCCCGGATTAACTGGTTGGGGCCTATGAAACCCAACTCCAAAAGAATTTGGCCTAGCGGCTTGGGATCTCTATCGTGATCTTTATCTTCGCGCTGAATGCGAAGCGATTCATCAAGCTGATAGATCGTTATGTAATCTAGTTCAACGAGAATTTGCCCCAGCAGCGTGCGGCTTGGGTCCTGCTGTGAATTGTCTTGGGCTTCTTTGGAGCTTTTGGATTTCGGCATTTTCTTTTTTCGTTTATTACTTGAGTTGGAAAGCAGACCGCTGGGCAACACCCGAAGAATTCAACTTATGGCTGCTGGGTTTCCCCCCTGACCAGGTTCGTCGGTCTTCGCCGTCACCCAACGATCTGTGAATAGTGATTATAGACGAAATATCCTATCAATAGCAGTGCAATGTAAATACTGCCTTTGCTACTCCTCGCTCTGAACCTTTTGACAAGGGCTTACACTTATCATTCGGCCAAATTGGAATCTGTGAATTTGAAACTTTACCGATATCGGTAAAAAATTGACTAAGCTTGGCAAGTGGGAGCAAATTTTTCATGCTGAAGTACCTTTCAACCCTCCGTTTAATGCCGCCTACGCTGATAACTTCGGCTTTAGAGGGAAGTTGGGCGATTCAAGTTTTGAAGTCGGCAGTAGATCTCGGTATTTTTGAGTCGCTTAGCGCTGGGCCGCTTTCGGCAGCCCTAATTGCTAAGAAGCAATCTTTACAGGTGAAGGGAACGAAACTGATCGCCGATGCGCTGGTGGGCATGAATTTGCTCGACCGAGCAGATCTGAATGGGCATGTGCGCAGTACCGAAGCGATTTATGAGTTGAACATGACTTCTCAGACCTACTTAATTTCGGAAAGTCCCCTGTTCATGGGAATGTACTTAAAACAGCACGATGAGTTAGATAAGATGTGGCGCGCTTTGCGTGAAACAATTCGCACCGGTGTTCCAGTGATGGAAGTCAATGAAGACGCCAAAGCGGAGGAGATTTTTCCCCACTTAGCGGAGGCGATTGTGCCCCTGAATTATTGCATTGCCTCTGACGTTGTTAAATATCTAAAAGAGCGCAATCGCGGTGCCGGAAGCACTAACTTAAAGAATGGCAATTCACTAGAAGACAATTTAAAAGAAGAGAAAAAAGCTCTCAATGTTCTTGACTTGGCTGCTGGTTCAGCTGTTTGGAGCATTCCCTTTGCCCAGGACAACCGCGATAACCACATCGCTGCAATTGATTTTCCTGCTGTACTTGCTGTCACTAGAAAAATCACCGAGCGTTTCGAAGTGGCTAGCCAATATACCGAGGTGCCAGGTAGTTGGCGTGACATAAGGCTTTCGCCTGGTTTATATGATGTTGTTATTCTCGGCCACATTCTCCATTCGGAGGGTTTGGAGATGACAAAGAAATTGCTAGCTTACTGCGCCGCAGGGCTCAAAGAAGGAGGCACTTTGGTGATTGCTGAATACATGCCGAATCAAGAGCGCACAGCACCACTGTATCCTTTGATGTTTGGCCTCAATATGTATCTTGCTACTACCAATGGCTGCGTATTTAGCTTTGACGAAATAACCAGTCTGTGCCGAGCCGCTGGCTTTAGTGATGTTTATCGCCATCAAGGTGTTGAGTACGATTCACCAGTTGTGTTCGCAACCAAATAGTAGCGGCAGCAATGACAGATCAATCTAAAACACCAAACACCCAAGCAAACGAACCAATTTTTATTTGGGTTCAATATAAGGCGGAAGAAGTAAATAACGGCTACTGGCAGGTTTATGCACAGCTGCAATTGCCCCATAGATTGTTCTCTATTTTTGCTCTGAGTTTTAGCGTAGCTATGGGCTATGTGCTTTTGTCACCTGAGAGTCCTCTGTCTACGGCTAATACAGTGGCCGAACTGATGCAGATTCAATACCTGCCTGGAGTCTTAATTGCAGGCATTGGCATTCCCTCCACTTGTATGGCAATGCTTTACTTGCTACTGCGACACTTGTCTGAAAGTAGTTATCGCAAGCGACCTAATTTCCATTTTCCGATGATGTATGTCCTCTACCCAACGGGAATTCAGGTTCAGTTTGCCACTGGCACAGGGATGATCGACTGGCGTCAATTTTCACTTGCACTGGAGAGCGCTGAAAGTTTTTGTTTGGCGTCCAACATCAACGATGTTCTTGTTTTGCCGAAACGCTGTTTCGCCTCGGCCGAAGAAGTCGATGCTGTAAGGGCCATACTTGTCGCTAGTTCGCGCAATTTCAAAAAGGTCGGCAACAACAACAAGGCTGATTCAATTGTCTATGAAAAGAAAGCAATTTCGTCGGTCATGATCGATGGAGTGCACTTCCCACTTCCTGATATGGTGCCACCGAACCGCGAGCAAGGTAGCGACAAGCTAACAACAAATGCCTTGCCCGATGATTCAGGTCGCGACACAGGTGCTAAACCTGATGAGAATCACGGCAATGCAAATCTGGTTTCTGCAGATCAGGCTAATGCAAATCTCCCTTCTGCGCCGCTAGACGCCAGTCTCGGTAGTAGTCTGAAAACTGGTCTGGAAGTCGAAGTTCTATACCTTTCAGGTGAGATTGCTCAGGCAGAAAACATCTATTTCTTTCGCAAAAGGCTTGTGCTCTTAGGTGTGGTTTATGTCGCGCTTGCGCTGTTGATGCCAATTAATTTTCTTGCTCTAGGGTATGTCTGGAACTTACCCCAAGCCACTGCTGTAGTAATGAGTCTCTATCAGCAGCTTGTGCTGTTGCTCATCCCCGTTTATATCGGCCATGCTGTCTGTATTTATTGGAGCATTATGCAGCGCACCAAAGTCAATGACGAAGCAGCACAAGTGTTTGTTTTTCAATTAACAGAGGAAGGCTGCGGTGTTCGCACTGGTGAGCGCTATGTAGTGCTTGCGTGGTGGCACTTTGAAGAATGTTGGGAAACCGAGGATCAGTTGATGATGCTCTTGGGTAGTCGTGGGCGAACAATGTTTGTACTACCCAAGCGGGTATTCCCTGATCGTACAGGTTTAGCTTATGCCACAAATTTATTGCAGCGCAAAATTAAGCGCTACAAAGTACTTAGTTAGCTTAGTCTTGTCCACCAGCAGCAAAGCCAGGACCACTATCGGCATCGTCGACATCGGTATCGGCATTGTTCAAGCGTAATAGTTCGCGGCGCCACTCTAGGTCTGCTTGAGCTTCTTTGATCAAGCTTGCTAAACCTTGAAAATCAGCGAAGGAAAGATCAATTGCTAAACCAATATCAAAAGTTAGTTTGACCCGCTCGCAATTGGGCGAGCACGACATGCAGACCATGTGATCCGGTCCACACACTTCGAACATTTGAGTCTCATCGCATTGCAGCGGATCTTTTTGCCAATCTAAATACTCAATGAACGTGTCATCTTCAAGACTCTGCTGTACCAGCAGCACAAGCGCTTGATACTGAGTGTTATTGAGGTAAATTGTGACTTCTTGCCGACGAAAATCAAGAGCGAACTCTCCATTTTCTTTGTCTAAATAGAGATCGGCAAAAGCATTGGCGAAACTGATTTGAAAAGCGGTGCTTGTCTTCATCTTTACCCTGGTTGTTTGAGCCACTGAGCAACATCTTTGGCATGGTACGTGATTACTAGATCAGCCCCTGCTCGGACTATACCCGTTAAACACTCCATCACAACTTTTTGCTCGTCTATCCAGCCATTGGCTGCAGCAGCCTTGACCATCGAATACTCACCAGAGACATTATAGGCCGCAATCGGTAATTTAGTGAGATTGCGAGTTTGACTAATGACGTCAAGATAGGGCAGTGCTGGCTTAATCATAACAATGTCAGCGCCTTCTTGGATGTCCAGCTCAACTTCCCGCAGCGCTTCACGACCGTTGGCAGGATCCATTTGATAACTCTTGCGGTCACCGAACTGCGGAGCCGATTCGGCAGCTTCGCGAAACGGCCCATAAAGAGCAGACGAGAACTTGGCACTGTAAGCCATGATTGGAATATTTTCAAAGCCGTTGGCATCTAAAGCAGCGCGAATGGCTGCAATGCGACCATCCATCATGTCTGAAGGAGCGATGATATCGGCTCCAGCAGCCGCTTGTGAGACCGCCGAGCGAGCGAGAATCTCCAGACTTGGGTCATTCAGCACTTTGCCGTCATGCACAAGTCCGCAGTGGCCGTGGTCCATGTATTCGCAAAGACAGGTGTCGGCAATAACCATAAGATCGGGAAAACGTTTCTTCAGCTCGCGAGTGGCGCGTTGCACAATGCCGTCGTCTGACCATGCTCCAGTCGCTTGCGAATCTTTGCTCGAAGGAATGCCAAAAAGAAGTACAGAGCTGAGGCCCAGGTTGACTGCTTCCTCTGCCTCTTTCAACATTTCATCAATACTTTGTTGATGAATTCCAGGCATAGACTTGATCGGGGTTTTGATGCCCTTGCCTTCAACAATAAAGAAGGGATAGATCAGCTGTTCAAGCCGCAAATGGGTTTCACGCACCATGGCCCGCAGGGGTGCCTTTGAGCGCAGACGGCGCATACGCATGTCAGGAGTGACTCTAGGTAACACATACTTAGAGCTGCTTGTACCTAACTCTGTCGAAGCTTTATCTAGCACTTTATCTAGCCCGGTCGATGCCTTGTCTCGCTCTGCAGCTACAGTCTCTTTCATCAAATGGTCCTTATTATTGGGCAATAGCCATATAGCTACTAAATATATCGCCTTGGGGAGCTTGGGTTCTGCCTATATATGATTCTGTTCGAATTTTAATGATGCCAAGAGTGCATCTATCAAACCCGGAAGCGTGTGCTGCTCTGAGACAACATCAATGCGACCAAGGCATTGCTCTGCTGCAGCGGCGGTTACCGGTCCGATAGCAGCTATTTTAACTGAGGCCAGTAACTTTGCCTTCTCTTGCTGGAGTAGCGCTAAGTTCTCTTTATTATTGCCGTACGATAAATTTGCAGATTGATTCAGCTCAGGGAGCAAATCTGACTCAGGGGCCAGCCCCAATCCGATCTGCAAGCCCAATTCAAGTAATAGCCCTAGATTCCTAGCGGTCTGGGCACTGGCGAGAGTGATTATGTCTACTTTATTGTCTTTAAGTAGAGTTACAAGTTCAATTGCCAATTGCTCTTTGCCATCCGGTAGGCCACTCTCGTAAGCAATCACTGTATCAACTTGGGCGCCAGCCTTTTGTAGCTGATCGGCAATTAGGGTTCGGCCAATGTTAGTCCTTGGCCAAAGAATACGCTGTCCACTAAGGTTCGGCTGCCCTGGAAATTCGCTAATTAGGTTTTCAGCTACATAGACAGATGGCTGAAAAGTCACAGCCAATCCTGCTTCTGTGAGGCAGTGGGTTGTTGTTGGTCCGATGCTTGCCAGTTGGCATTGGCTCAAGGTTTGGGCGGGAAGGCCTAGTGCTTGCATCCTCCTCAGTGTGTATTTCACTGCATTTTGACTAGCGAAAATAATCCACTGATATTGATTTAGTTTATTGAGAGCTTGATCTAGCTCGCTGTAATCAGAAGCTGGCTGCACAGCTAGGAGAGCCTTCTCAATCGTTGTGGCACCCTGGGCGATCAGTAAAGTAGAAAAGCTATCGGCTTGCTCTTCCGCTCTGGTTATTAGTACTCTCAGGCCCTGCAATGATTTATCCGGCTTAAGGAGGTGATACCACATTTGGTGTTGAGCTGCGCAGCTCTTCTAGAATTTTATCGGCCCCGGCATCTTGTATTTTCTTGGCAAGAGCTTTTCCTAGCAAATGAGCATACTCTCTTGGTCCACTAATTGAATCGCGATAAATTTCGCTGCCATCAAGAGCGGCAACGCAACCAGATAGAGTGAGCTTGCTGTTATCCTCAGTTTGCACGCGGGCCAAGGCCCCAGCAGGCACTGAGCAACCGCCTCCAAGAATATCTAAGAATGCGCGTTCTGCTGCGATTTCATCTTTGGTCACTTTGTCATCGATGCTGCCTAGCATCTCTAAAATATCTTTGTCATTGGCTCTACACTCTACTGCCAGAGCGCCTTGGCCTACTGCTGGTGTGCAAATGTCCAAATCAAGATATTGGGTAATTCTCTCGTGCAGCCCAAGGCGCAAAAGTCCGGCTGCCGCAAGAATCATGGCATCGCACTGACCTTCGTCTAATTTGCGAATACGTGTGGGAATATTGCCGCGCATATCAACGAATTTCAAATCTTGGCGCAAAGCACTCAGTTGTGCGGCCCGTCGTCTGCTCGATGTTGCCACTGTGCTACCCGGTGCTAACTCCATAAATGAGGCCGCTTTGTTGCTGACGAAAATGTCTCGCGCATCTTGACGGTTCATTACACAGGCTAGAGTTAGACCTTCTGGCAAGTCGGTCGGTAAATCTTTCAAGCTATGAACTACGAAGTCGACACGATCTTCGAGCAAGGCTTCTTCTAGTTCTTTGACGAAAACACCGCGACCACCAAGCTCGACTATGGGGCGGTCTAAAACTTTGTCACCACCAGTGGTGATTGGATGTACTTCGAAGTTGGCATCGGGAAAAGATTTCTTGAGAGTTTCGATTACAACATCTGTTTGCAGACGTGCTAATTTGCTCTCTCTCGTGCCAACGCGAATAGTGCTAATTTTTGAACTTTTCACAAAGGCACTCAAAACCATCACTAGTTTAAAATTGGACGTTGGACTGACGGCACACTGGCCTCATGAATTTTGTCTTGTAGCTTTTCTTGGAATTTCTCTTGCGTCTTTTCTTGCAGCTTTTCTTGGAATTTTTCTTGCATCTTCTCTTGCATCTTTTCGTGTGTCACGCGATTCTTGCGCGCTTCGGCGCAAGCTGCCGATTGCTGTGATGCAAACTTCGCCATGTTGTTTGCTGACAGTGGCGATAGTGGATCAAGATTGAATAGAGTACGGAGAGCTTCTGCTTGCTGGCGCAAAATCTCATAGTCTTTTGTGGCTTTCAGTTGCACAGTGGGATGATGCAAAATCTGATTAACAATGGCTCGGCTAATAGCTTCCATGTCCTGGCCGCTATTTAGACCAGACAAGATTGTATTTTTAGCCATGTGCTCTTGTCTAATCGCTTCAATTTTTTCGCGCAGAATAGCGATTGTCGGAACCACTAACTGTGAACGTTCCCAGTTGTGATATTCCTCAAGAGTCTCGTAGATAATGGCCTCTGCATCGCTAATCAAGGCTTCTCTATGGGCCATGTTCTTCGCCACGATTTGGCTTAGATCATCAGCTATGTAGAGTTCAACTCCCTCAAGCTCAGCTACAGACGGGTCGACATTTCTTGGAACCGAAATATCAATGATGATTTGCTTGGGCGATTTTTCGTGGCGTTGGCGCGCTAATTCATCACGCTGTAATACAAATTGGTTTGAGCCCGTGGCCACAATTACTAAATCGGCTTGAGCGGCAACGGCTGTGCGCTCTTCAAAAGTAAAGCCGGTTTTTAAGCGCTCTTTATTGCTGAGCTTGTTACCTAAGAAGTTTTCGATACGCTCGCTATTGCGATTGAAGAGAACAATTGGTCCTTGACCCGGATCTGAAAGAAGGTGCTTGGTACAAATTTGACCCATCTTGCCGAGGCCAATTACGGCGATTGATTTGTCTTTGAGGTTGCCCAATAAATCTTTTGCCAATTCGACCGCTGCCGAGCTGACAGACACAGCTTTTTTACCAAGAGTGGTTTCAGAGCGAACTCTTTTGCCGTTTGTGAGAGCTAGTTTAAATACTATGTCGAGTATCGGTCCCGCGGTTCCCCGTTCAAGAGCAGCCTGGTGTGAGGCTTTTACTTGCGACATGATTTGGCCTTCGCCAAGAATCATACTGTCTAAACCGGCAGCCACGCGCAATAGATGCAGCACAACGTCGTCTCTAAGTAGACGGAAGTTGGGCTTGAGGGCGCCATGGTCACTGACCGACTGCACTGAACTGAAAAACAAGTCAATTTCTTTGAGACCAGCAGCGACGTCGTCGACCACTGCATACACTTCTGTGCGATTGCAGGTTGACAAGATAGCTGCTTCTTTAATATGGGGGAAGCGCTTGAGAGCTTCTAAGGCATGGCCGATGCAAGAATCCGGAATGCAGAACTGTTCCCGGATGGCGATGGGAGCTGAATGGTAGTTGATGCCGCTTACGACTAAGTGATTCATGTTACCTGCGCAGAGCGCTTTTCAGAAAGGGAGTTTTCCCTTGACCCAGATTATAGCGACGTTTTCGGCCATAAGACCCGAGTCGATAATCACAGTAAATAAAACGTATTCTCTAAAAATGGTCAAAACGACAATTCGGATGAAAATCGCATTTCCTTACTCATCCTATATTAAATCCGATTGCAAGCCGATTCATCCATCTTTTGGCTGAAGAGATTCGCCATTATTGGGCATTTTAGATACTCAATTTCTCACATAAACATTGTTGAATAAATTGAAATCGATAATA